>Ga0209099_1000005_pt1 | contig 315194 bp, 320 predicted proteins | sample AD_JPNHW2_MetaG_FD_184430 | JGI IMG/M metagenome (GOLD analysis project Ga0209099, IMG submission 184430) | Active sludge microbial communities of municipal wastewater-treating anaerobic digesters from Japan - AD_JPNHW2_MetaG (SPAdes) (version 2) | ecosystem: Engineered > Bioreactor >...
GTGATTTTGATAAATTAATCATTTTTGTTTTTATAATTTCATTCTTGATTCCCCTTCTTTTTATTCAAAAGGGGACTGCTTGGAATACTATTCAGTTTATTTATTATTTTCTATTTTTCGCCAATTTTTATTTAGCAATCTTTTTATCAAATCTTTGGCTAAAACATAAAATACTTGTTTTTGTTTTATTAGTTATATCGTCAATTACCAGTTTTAGCACCCTAAAAGATTATTTTGGAAATCCTGCTCCTAGTTTTTTACCAAAAGCAGAAATGGAAGCTTTAAACTTTCTTAGACAACAAAGAGATGGTTTTGTTTTAACCTATCCATACGATAAAATATAAAAAAGATAAAATTCCACCCCAATTCCTCTTTATGCTTACGAAACTACTTCTTACGTTTCTGCTTTTAGTGAAAAACCTACCTATTTAGAAGATGAAATGAATTTAGATATAACCGGATTTGATTGGGAGAAAAGACGAACCAATGTAGAAAAATTTTTTGCCGATACTGACAAATCTTTTACTAGAGATTTTTTAATGAACAATCAAATAAGCTATCTTTACTTAGTTGGTGATCAAATTTATTCAATAGACGGTTTAGACCTTCAAATAGATAATATATTCAATAACGGTCAAGTTCGGATTTATAAAGTGAGAAAGTGATAAAATATTACATCAAATTATGAACAAAAAACCCCTTATTTCGGCTGTTATAAACGTCAAAAACGAGGCTGAGGCTTTAAATAAATGTCTTCGTTCCATTAAAAAGCTGGCTAATGAAATTATCGTCGTTGATATGAGTTCCACTGATGGTAGCCAAGAAATTGCTAAAGCGGCTGGAGCTAAAGTATTTTCTTATCGACCAATGAAATTTGTCGAACCTGCAAGAAATTTTGCTTTATCTAAAGCCACCGGCAAATGGATTTTGCTTTTAGATCCAGATGAATTTTTAACCAGAACTTTAAGAAGCGAATTACTTTCCATCACTAAAAGAAGTGATGTTGATTATGTCAAGATTCCCAGAAAAAACATTATTTTTGGCAAGTGGATTCGTCATTCAAATAGCTGGCCAGATTATTTAATCCGTTTTTTTAAAAAAGGCGCCGTAACTTGGAAAAAAGAAATTCATAGCCAACCAAACGTGAAAGGCAACGGAATTACTCTTTTAGATTCTGAAAAATTAGCCATACAACACAATAATTACACTAGCGTTAGTCAATTTGTCACTCGGGCTATTCGTTATAGTGGTATTCAGGCAGACGAGCTGTTTACTGCTGACTATAAATTGAAAACCAGTGACTTTCTTTTAAAACCGATTCAAGAATTTAATAGTCGTTTTTTCTTTTCAGAAGGCTATAAAGATGGTTTTCATGGATTAGTTTTTTCCCTTCTCCAAGCTTTTGCTATTGGTCTCATTTATATAAGATTATGGGAAAAACAAGGTTGCCAAGATAAACCTCTTACAAAAGAATCTTTTGTTTCGGCTAGCCAGGAAACCGCCTTTGAATATGATTTTTGGTTTAATAAATATTTTAAAAAAGAATATTCCACTAACTTTTTTAAAAAAATTCTACTTAAAATTCGTTTGACTTTGAATTATCTAACTAAAAATTTTTAGTTTCATGACCAAAATTGCCATAATTGTTTTAAATTGGAAACAACCAAAACTCACAGTTGAGACTATTGATTCTCTACTTAAAATAAATCACCAGTCTTTTTCTTATCAAATTATTTTGGTTGATAATAATTCTCCAGATAATTCACTAGAAATTTTTAATAAAAAGTATAAAAAAAATAGTCTAATTAAGATCTTAAATACAAAACTTAATTTGGGTTATTCTGGTGGCAATAATTTTGGCATTAATTATGCTTTAGATAATAATTTTGACTATTTACTTCTTATTAATAATGACGTTATGGTTGACCCGATGTTTTTGGAAGAGTTACTTAAAGAATCAAATAATTTTGATATTTTAGGGCCAAAGATTTATTTTGCTCCCGGTTTTGAGTTTCACAAAGATCGTTATCAAAAGAAAGATTTAGGTAAGGTAATTTGGTCCATGGGCGGTCAAATAGATTGGAATAATGTTTATTGTAGTAATATCGATATTGATAAAGTTGATCGTGGTCAATTTGAAAAGATAAACGAAAAAGTTGATTTTATTAGCGGCTGTTGTCTTTTCACTAGTCGCGGTATTTTCAAAACTATTGGTCTTTTAGATAAAAATTATTTTATGTACCTAGAAGATGTTGATTTTTGTCAACGTGCTAAAAAATCAAATCTAAAATTAGCTTGTATTCCAAAATCGAAAATTTGGCATATTAATTCTGGATCAACTAAGGGCCCAGGTGATTTACAAAATTATTTTATATCTCGAAATAGAATTTATTTTGCCTATAAATACGCTAGTTTAAGGACAAAATTCGCCATTTTTCGAGAATCAATTAAAATGTTATCTAGCCAATCAAAATGGCAAAAACAAGCTGTCGTTGATTTTTATAAACATAAGATGAATAAAGGAAGTTGGCAATGAAAATAAAAAATTTATCTATTATTATTTTGGCTGGTAATGAGGAAAAAATGATTGTCGATTGTTTAAAATCATGCAATTGGACAGATGAGATAATTCTTGTCGCCGCTAACTCTACTGACGATACTGTTTCTTTAGCTAAAAAAACAATTCCTTCAATTAAGGTAGTAAAAACTACCGATGAATACAATAAAAATTTTTCAAAATGGCGAAACCTTGGTTTTAAAAATGCCACCAAAAATTGGATTTTATATATCGATGCCGATGAAAGAATTACTCCAGAATTAAAGCAAGAAGTAATTAAAAAAATAAATTTAAAAAAGAGTTCGGTTTCTCATTATGCAATTCCCCGTGCCAATTTTTATTTAGGTAAGAGAGTAAGGTTTGGTGGTTCTTACCCTGATTACGTCAAAAGACTCTTTTTAAGAAAAAATTTTCAAGGTTACAAAGGTATTTTACACGAAGAACCGCTTATCATCGGGCCTATAAAGCATTTAAAATCCGATCTCCTTCATTATACTCATCGTGATTTAAGTTCGATGGTTAATAAAACCTTAGCTTGGACGGATATGGAAGCTAAAGCTCTGTTTCAAAACAATCATCCTCCAGTAGTTTGGTGGCGTTTTATTAGAATGATGTTAACTAAAATCTGGGAACGTTTGATTGTTCAAAAAATGTGGCGTGACGGGACTGTTGGTTGGATATCAGTTTTTTTTGAGACTTTCGACACTTTTTTAATTTATGCCCGTCTTTGGGAGATTCAACAAAAACAAAATAAACAGATTTAGTGATATCATGAATTTGATGGTAAAAAGAGCTGCGATTTATGATCCTTATTTAGACACTTTAGGTGGTGGAGAGAGATATTGTCTTACTGTTGCTGAAATATTACTTAAACATGGATATAAAGTCGATTTATTTTGGTCTGGTAATCAAGATTTAATAAAAAAAGCCCAACAAAGATTTTCTTTAAATTTGGAAAATATTAACTTAGTTGAAGATGTTTTCAAAATAAAACCAAAACAAATAGATCTTTTTGAAGAAGAGCAAAATTTATTTAAAGCCATTAATAGATCTCTAGACCCTAAAAAAATTCACCAAAAATTAATTAGTTTTATTAATAAATTAAAAATAACCAGTAAATACGATGTATTTTTTTATTTAGGAGACGGCAGTATTCCGGTTATTTTAGGCAAACAAAATTTTCTTCATATCCAAGTTCCTTTTTCTAATGAAAAAAATATTTTTAATAAACTTATAACTAAATCAAAATTATTATTATTTTCCAAAATAATTTGCAATTCCCAATTTACCGCTAAATTTTATCAAGACCAACTTCCTTCAAAAATAACTGTCGTTTATCCTCCCATTGATGTTGAAAAATTTGAGACATCTGATAATAAAGAAAATATTATTCTTTCCGTTGGTCGCTTCGACAATGTCTTAAATGCTAAAAAACAAGACGTCTTAATTGACGCTTTTAAAGCGTTATCAGAAAAAGAAAATATTAAAAATTGGAAATTAATTTTAGCTGGGGGGAGTCTTATCGATCCAGACCAAAATTCCTATCTTAAATATTTAAAGGAAAAATCCGACAATCTTTCAATTGAATTTATTGTTAATCCTAATTTCGAAAAATTAAAGGAAATTTATTCCAAATCAAAAATATATTGGCATGCGGCTGGATTTGAAGTTAATGAAGACGATCATCCAGAAAATACGGAACACTTTGGAATGACAGTAGTAGAGTCTATGGCTGCCGGATTAGTACCAGTTGTTATTTCCAAGGGTGGTATCCCTGAAATTATTGAGGATGGAATTGATGGTTATTTATGGAAAACAATAGATGAATTGGTTTTTAAAACTAAAAGTTTAATTGAGTCATCTTCGGATTTAGAGAAAATGTCTCAAAAAGCTTTAGTTAAATGTCAAAACTTTTCTAAAGCTAATTTTGAAAAGGAATTTCTTAGTTTAATTAAAAATTAATATGAAAATATCAGTCATTATTACCAATTGGAACGGATTAAATTTACTTAAAAAAAATTTAGAGCAGGTAATAAAAATGAGTCCAGAGGCTGAAGAAATCATTGTCGCCGACGATGCCTCCAGTGATAAAAGTGTTGAATATATTAAAAGTCTGCAAAAAAAATATTCCAAATTAAAAATAATTGCTAATAAAAAAAATCTTGGGTTTGGTAGAAACTCCAATAATGCAGTTGCTAAAAGTAAAGGTGATTTAGTTGTTTTACTAAATAGCGATATCTTCCCTTATAAAAATTACATTAAAAATTCATTAAGTCATTTTAATAATCAACTAGTTTTGGGAGTTAGTTTTGCTGAAGAGGAACATCAAAATTGGGCTAGAATTTATTGGAAAAGTGGTTATCTTCAACATGAAGCCGGAATAACTCATATTGACAAAACCCATATAACTGCTTGGTTATCCGGGGGTAGTTCTATTGTTCGTAAAGAAATTTTTCAAAAACTCGGAGGTTTCGACAACGTTTACGCTCCCTTTTATAGCGAAGATTTAGATTTAGGATATCGAGCCTGGAAATCTGGTTACGTTCTTTTTTGGGAACCTAAATCTATCGTTAGTCATCGACATGAATCAACAATTTCAAAATTTTCCAAGGGACTTTTAAACTATGTTAAAGAAAGAAATCGTTTATTAAATGTTTGGCGAAATATCACCGATCCTGAAATGTTATTTTCAAATAAAGTTACTTTAATCGGCCGTGTTTTATCTGGACCAAACTATATAAAGATAATTAAAGCCGCTAGAAAACAAGTTAAAATTTCTTCACCACCGATTGTCTTTCCAAAGCTTACTGATAAAGAAATATTTGAAAAATTCAAATTCTAATTATCATCTAAAACCACGGTCTCTTAGTTGTTAACATATCAGTTGTCGGATATTTAGGTAAAAGAAATCTATCAAAAAACGGTAGTTTAATTTTTGACAAAATAGTTGATTGGCTAAATGGGCAAGTTTTATTTTCGCATCTAATTTCAAAGGCTGAATATATATATTTAGCATTAAAATAAAACCCCAAAACCACAAACAAAATTAAAATACCCCTTGATATTTTTTTCGCTAAATTATTTTTTTTCAAAAAATACAGTAAAGATGGAACCAGGACTAGGAAAAAGACAACTCGATAAACATTTGCTGGTGTAGTTGGTCTAAAATCATTAGATAGATAATATCTAGAAGATAACAGCAATCCAACCGCAAAAGTCATTGTAAAAAAATTAGCTCTCTTATATATCCAACCCAAACCCAAAGCTCCAAATATAGCCAACATAGGATAGAAGGGATATCTATACCAGGGTAATAAATCCTGTTCTGATCCAGAAATTATTGACATTATCAACCAATAAAAGAAAAACATGCTTAATAACTTTGTATTTTTGCCCATCTTTTTTTGAAATGAAAAAAACAAAGCAAAAAACAATCCAAAAATATACCAGCCGTCAAAAAATGAAAAAATATCAAAAGCTGGTGAACTTAAAACATAAGATAGGGCTGTCCAACCGGCAAATCTATTTCCTTGAATTGCCACAATACTTTTAAACAAGTTCCAATCATAACTATAACCATAAAAAACATAAATACCTATTCCCATCGCCACAAAACCAAGTACTATAAAAATATCCTGCCATCTTTTTTTCTTCACAGCAAAATAAATAAAAAGTGGCGCCAAAAAATATCCAGTTGGTTTCATTAATCCCAAAAGCATACAGATTATTCCAATAATAAAGGAATAAAACAGCTTTGGTTTTTTTAAATAAGATTTAACCAATAAAAGTGAACCGATTACTGCCAAGGCAATGATGTTTTCTGGAACTGACAATCTCGAACCAAATACAATAATTGGCGTCATTCCATAGAAACACATGGCCAATAAACCGATATTAAAACTATAAAATTTATATCCCACCAAAAAAACCAAAAACATAGTCGCCATCGACGCCAGAACAGAGGGAATTCTTGAATGCGATGTTGGAATCAGCTTATTTCTATCATCACCAAAGAGATGGGCCACACCTCCTGACATTAAGGAATATAACGGTGGTTCGTCTAACCAAGGTTTGTATAATTTTGCTGGTAAATAAACTCCCTTTAAGTCGCCAACAATTCCATCAAACACTAGGTTTTCTTTTGAATAGTCCAATGTCGACCAAGACATGGGCACACCAGTCTCGATCAAGTTAATACCCGACCAACTATAAAGTAATTCCTCGGCATGAGCAGAGTCTGGAACCCTGTCGTAATTGTGAAATTTTAATACTGAAAGAAATAAAAATAAAATCACAAAAATGAACCATTTTACTTTTGTTTTTTTAAAAAAAGCTAATATCATTTCTTTTTATAAAATATTAAAAATATACAACCAATTATAGTTAAAATCGACAAATAATCTAACACTTTATTTATTATTGTTTCTCTATATTGAACTAATATTTCATGATTACCACTAGGTATAGTAAGTTGAATCTGGCCATATGGATCTCCACTTTTTATTGGTAATTTATTTCCATCAATATAGGCTTTCCAACCGGGAAAATTATATTTATTGTAATTTAAAATAATTTCAACATCAGACGTCGTGTTAAACTTTGCATCCAAACTATTGATTAACACCACATTTTTAACTGCGTTATTAATTGGATATATTCTTGGATAAATTTCTTTTGGTCTAGTAATACTTGTCTTTGGTAATCTAAGATATTCTTCTTGCAGCGTTAAATATTCTTGGCTTGGATTTGGAATTGGTATATAACGATTAATATAATAACTATCATCTCTGTTTAGATAATCCTTTGGCTTAAAACGACCTATGTTTAAGACCATAGAAACTACAATAATTAAAACCGCAATAACTTTTGAATATTTAAATTTTTTAATAAAAATAACCAATAAGGATGAAGCAAAAACTATCATTGTTAAAAATCTCCATGGAAACTGAAAATAAGCAATCAAAGGAATTTTTTCCCAAAGCCAAAATGATCGAAAATTCATCATTAATATCGAAGAAAAAATCAAAAATAAACTCCAACCTAATATTAATTTATCTCTTAAGATAATTTTGGAAAAATTAAAAATAGCAAAAATTATAATTGCAATAATAATTATTAAGTTTATTTCTCCGATAAAAAAAGACATTTCATCATATGGCCCAGGAACTGAAGCACCGTAACCCCAAAAGGGAGTTATTAATTGTTTAATAGTAGGAAAATGATCAAAAAAATTAAAAACGGTCTCATATTTCATTAATTTACTATCTAATAATGCTGGCAACCAAAAATAGATACTTCCTAACAATCCATTAAAAAATAATAAAAACATATTTTTTAAATTTCTTCTCAAAACAAAAATTCCAAATAAAAAAGCAAATGGAATAAACATATAGGAAACTATATTGTGGGTTAAAATTAATCCAGCCACAGACAATGACCCAGCACAAATCCATTTAACACTCTCTTTAGTGTTCTTCGATTCTGATAAATTTATTAAAAATAGGATAATTAATGGTGAAAAAATAAAAGCCAAAGATTCTCCTAAAGCACCTCTACTATAAATATCTGTTGAACGATATGGAGTATAGGTATAAAGTACTGCTGCTGCCATTCCTATAAACTTCCCCGATAATTTTTTTGCTAAAAAATACATTGTCAATGCCGATGCAAATAAACTAAAAATAAAGACAGCTTTAATACTGTAAGTAAAACTTAATCCAACTAAATGGAAAATTTCTCCTAAATAATAAGGTAACGGAAAAATGAAATTAAATAGGGGATATCCAAACCCAAAACTCAAATCAGACACATATCTTGGTGGTATTTGCCCTTCTTTTATTGACTGATCAATCTGTTGTAACCAAGCAATATGCATATCGTCAGATGCTCCAAAAAACCCTGGTTTAAACAAAGACAAAGTTGCTGGTATTACTAATAAAATTAGTATCAATAATTCCTTAATTTTCATAAAAATTTTTCTTTTTAATAACCATAAATATTGGCAAACTTATTAAGGTAATTAAGCTTATTAAATCCCCAATTTTTCTTGGTGTTGTAGATTTTAGTTTAACAGTAATTTTATGTGTACCTTTATTTAAATTAAAACTAATTTGGCCAAAACAATAATCCTGATTACTGCAATCATTATGATTAAAAACTATTGGTAAATTATTATCCGTCACTTCCATCCCTGGAAAGTCAAATATCGGCAATCTGATCTCAGCCACCTCACTGTCAACATCTATTTCTCCTGTTTGATAGTTACTTCCTTTTTTATAATTTTTAACTTCCGCTTTTCCCTTTGTAATTTCTGGTATTTCTGGTGCTTTATAGTTTGGCGGTAAGACAGAACTTTTTGGTAAATAATCAAAAATACTTGCCGTTTGTTGTTTTAAAAATTCTTGGTCATTTAATAGTTGCTGGTCATTAATATTCATCCATTTTTGTGGTTTGAAAAAACTTCCATATAAAAGGAATAATGATAATCCAACTATTATTACAATAATAGTTTGTCGCTTACCATTAAAAAAATTTATTGCATAACCAGACAGTAAAGATAAAAGAAAAGTACTAATAACCAAAAATCTCCAAGGAAATTGGAACATTGCCATAAAACTAAATTTATCCCAAATAAAAGATGATCTTTGATGAATTAAAAAAATAACAAACAAGCTAAGTCCAGCCAAAACAAAAACGATTAAACTACTTTTTTTAGATTTTTTATAATTTTTTATTGCCAAAAACAAAGCCGTTAACCCTAACACCCATTGTATTTGTCCTACCGATAAAGATAAATCATCACCCGCCCCTAAATAAGATGATCCGTATCCAAAACGATTCGATATAAATAATTGATATAAATTTACAAAATGTTGACGATAATCAAAATAACCGCCAATCATACTTTCTAGATGGATATAACCTCTTTCAAATATTAAAGGCACAATAAAAAAAGAAGCTAAACCAATTCCTATTAAAAAAGCCCAAAAGAAATCGACCAATTTTTTTATTTTTCTCTCTTGTATTAATAAAACAACTATCCATACTCCCAGTATTGGGAAAAAGGCTAACGACATTAAATTATGTGTCACTAATAAACTGAAAACGGCTAAACCTAACCATAAAATATTATTTTTACCTATACCTTTAATAATTCGATAGGAGAATAAAAACAACCAAGGAAAAACTGCCATCGATAAAAATTCTCCCAAAGATCCTCTTACATAAACTTGCACTGCTCTAACTGGTGCGTATATATATAATAGTGATCCAATAAAAGCTACTTTTTGATTAGAAAATAAACTAGACAATAACAAAAACATTCCTATCGCTGATACTAAAAAACCACCTATAAATAATATTTTTACTGAATCTATATATTGAAAACCAATATTATGAAAAAGAGTTCCTAAATAATAAGGGCCAGGAGAATAATATAAAAACAAAGGATATCCAAAGCCATAACCCATATCTGGCACCCAACGACATGGTATTTGTCTATCATCAAAACATTTTTGCATTTCATAAATTCGAAAATATTGCATGTTGTCCTGAATATTGTGAATTCCTGGTCGCAAAAGAGTTACAAAAGCCGGAACTGTAAACAAAATCAAAGCCAATAACCAAATATAGCGTTTCATCTTAACTATTATAGCCCAATTAATTTCCAATTTAACTCTATTTTTCATATAATCATTCAAGTGTTAACATTATACAAACATGACTAAACTTTATTCAATTATTTTTGGAATTATTTTAGTCATCGGATTCCTAACCCGTTTTCTTTTTCTAGATAAATTTCCAGTCAGTCTAAATTGGGATGAAATCAGTCACGGATATAACGCTTATAGTCTTGTAAAAACTGGTCGAGATCAATGGTCAAAATCACTACCTATTTTTAATTTTAGGGCTTACGGTGACTATCCAACCACTCTCAACATGTATCTTTCTGCCCCTCTTATTTATTTTTTTGGCTTAAATGAATGGACTACTAGGATTATTTCTGCACTTTGTGGTTTTGGTTTAGTTATTGTTTCTTATTTTTTGGGTAAAGAATTATTTAAAAATCAAAAAGGTAAATATTTATTAATGTTATTAGTAGCCGTTTCACCCTGGACATTTTTCACCTCAAGAGCAGTTTTTCAATCAACAGTGGCTCAATTTTTTCTTTCTCTGGGAATTTTGTTTTTAATTAAAGCTACTAAAAAAATAAATTTTCTATTGCCGGGAATATTTTTTACTTCAATTTCTACTTATGCCTATCATAACACTAAAATAATTGTTCCAATTTTATTTTTAATCTACATTATCATCTTTTTTAAAGAAATAAAACTAAACTTTTCTAAAAAAATAAAAACATTTTTGATTGGCTTTTTATTAATTTCAGTTTTAATAATTCCTCAGATAATTAATGTTTTTAATAAAGATGCTCAAGCTCGCAGTCGTTGGGTTTTTGCTATTAATCCAGTCACTGTTAATCAAATTGAAATTAATCGCAATAATTACAAAGGTAATCCCTTAATTGCCAAATTAAAATATAACCGAGTCACTGTCTTTTCGGCTATTGTCGCTAAAAATTATCTTGGATTTGTAAACCCGAAAATGTTGTTTTTTGATAGCACCCAAAATTTCCAATTTAACATTCCTAAAACCGGCGTTCTTTATTCTGTTTGTCTGCCTTTCTTTTATATCGGTCTAGTAGTTTTATTAATAAATTTTTTCAAAAAAGACAAGTTGTCTATTTTCCTTATTTTTTGGTTTTTAATTGGTTTAATCCCTGCCGTTATCACTATCGGTGATTTCCCAATCATTAGGGCTATGACTATTTTGCCATTACCTCAAATTTTTATAGTTTATGGGTTTTTAAGAACAATAAATTTATTCAAAAATCAAAAAGTAAAATCCCTTTTTACTATTTTATTTTTATTAATTTTATTTATTCAAACCTCCTTTTATTTGAAAAATTACTTTAATGATTATTCAAAAAAATATTCTTCTTCTTGGCAATACGGTTATAAACAAGTTGTTGAGTATATAAAAAATAATTACCAAGATTACGATCAAATCATTTTCACTAAAAAATATGGAGAAGCCCACGAATTTGTTTTGTTTTATTGGCCATGGGATCCAAAATCTTATCAAAATGACCCTAATTTAAATTGGGATTTTCACTCTGATTGGTATTGGGTTAATGCTTTTGATAAATTTAAATTTATCAACGATTGGGAAATTCAAAAAGAAACTCAAAAAATAGACAAAAAAACTCTTTTAATAACTTCTCCAAATAATTATAATAAAGACAATACTACATTAATTAAAACCATCTATTTTTTAAATCAAACACCAGCTTTTGACATTTTAACCATCAATGATCAAAAATAACAAATTATTTTTAATAATTATTTTCCTTATTTCCTTCCTTATTAGGTTTTATAAAGTAGGGGAATATCCGACATTACTCTGGGATGAAGCCGCTATTGGTTATAATGCCTTTTCACTAGTCGAAACAGGTAAAGACGAATACGGTGAAACTCTACCAATTATTTTTAAGTCTTTTGGAGACTATAAGCCGGGTTTTTATATTTATTTAGCCGCTCCATTTATTAAAATATTTGGACTAAACGCTACTGCCACCAGGTTACCTTCCGTTATTTTAGGTTCTTTTTTGCCAATTTTAATTTATTTTTTAATTAAGGAAATAAATCAAAAAGCTCATAAAACAGCCGTTATTGCCGCTATTATCACTGTTTTTAATCCATATTCAATTCATTTTTCTCGTGGCGCTTGGGAAAGTAACGTTTTGACTTTTGAATTAGTTTTAGCTTCCTTTCTTTTCTTTAAATATATTAATAAAAAATTAAATAAATATTTACTACTTTCAGCCATTGTTTTTGGCCTGACTCTTTTTACCTATCAAGCCGGTAAAATGATTAGCCTCCTTTTAATTACTATTTTATTTTTAACAAACTTAAATATTGTTAATTTTAAAAATATTAAAAATATATTATTAAACTTTATTCTTCCTCTTTTTCTTTTTTCTCTGCCAATAATTTATGGTTTATTATTTTCCAATAACGCTAATCGACTAAAAGTTGTTAGTCTTTTTTCTTATCCTCGAACAACTCAAGAATCAGAGGCTATTAAAAGTGAAAGTAATCAGCTTGATTATGATATTTTTCATAATCAATTAGTTTTTTTTGGACGTAATTTTTTACTTCGTTATTTCAATCATTTTTCACCGCGATTTTTAGCTTTTGAGGGTGATTGGCAAAGTCCACGTCACGGAGCTCCTTATATTGGAGTCATCCTTTATCCTAGCCTTATTTTTTTAATTATCGGTGTCTTTTTTGCTTTAAGTCGGCCCAAAATTGATAAATTAAATATTTTCTTTTTCCTCTGGCTTATTGTTGCCCCATTACCGTCAGCTTTAACTCGAGACATTGTTCAATCATTAAGATCGATGTCCTTTTCTATTCCTTTAATATATTTTATTTCCGTTGGTATTTATATTGTTTTATTAAAATATAAAAATATATTTGTTTATTCTTTAATTATTGGTTCTTATTTGATTTCTTTCTTTTACTACGTCGATCTTTATTTAAATCATATGGTCAAAAAAAACCCAGACGAATTTCTTTATGGATATCAACAATCAATGGATTATTTAATTAAAAATCAAAGTAAATATAAACAAATAACTGTCAGTGATTATTATGGTCAAGCTTATATTTTTTATCTTTTTTATTCGAAATATCCACCTCAAAAGTATCAACAGCAAGCCAAATTAATAGAAAATTTGTCTGGTGATACTGGCAAAGTTGAACAAATTGATAATATAAAATTTACTACCCCAGATTACAGTGTAATAAAAAATCAACCATCTTCTCTCGCCATTTTCAATTATAATGAAATTTATCGTCAGTTAATTGATAAATCGGATTATTTTAAAGAATTTATACCTTTAAGTCTTATAAATAATATTTCCACTTTCTATGCCTACCAAAATTAATAAACTACCGCTAATAATAATTCTCCTCGTTGCCTTTTTAGTTAGATTTATCAACCTTAACAATGCTCCTGCTTTAAATCCTGACGAAGCCGCTCTCGGTTACAATGCTTATTCCCTAATTAAAACTGGAAAAGACGAACACGGTATTTCTTGGCCACTCCATTTTAAATCTTTTGGCGATTTTAAACCTGGTGGTTATGTTTATTTAGCCATCCCATTCGTAAAATTTTTCGGTCTCACACCATTGGCCACCAGAATGCCGAATTTGATTCTTTCCTTATTCACTATCCTTTTTTTATATAAATTAATTTTACTTTTATCAAAATCTAATGGTTTAGCCCTCTTAAGTGCCGCCGTATTATCTTTATCACCTTGGCATATTCATTTTAGTCGTGGTGCTTGGGAATCCTCAGCCGCCCTTTCTTTTGTTGTCATCGGCACTTATTTCTTTTTTAAATCAATCGAAGAAAAGTTTTTATTAAATTTTAGTTTTTTTGTTGTTCTCTATGTGTTATCCCTCTATATTTATCACTCATCTCGTCTAGTTGCTCCGCTTTTAGCCCTCACTTTAGTTATTTTATATTTTAAAAATCTAATTCAAAAAATTCCCAAAATATTTATCCCCATAGCTCTAGGTGTCGTCTTAGCACTACCGGTAGCTTTTTCATTCTTAAATAATGGAGGAACAGCTCGTATTGGTGGAGTTGGGTTAACTGCCGACCAAGGGCCGCTTTGGCGAGCCAATGAATTGATAAATCACCACGGTAACACTAAGTTGATTAACCGGATAACGCACAACAAAAGAATTCTTTATTTGATTTCTTGGGGTCAAAAATACACCTCACATTTTGACTTAAACTTTTTAAGTATTAATGGCGATGAAGTGCCTCGTTCCAAAGTCCCAGAAATGGGTCAAATTCATCTAATAGAACTTCCTTTTCTAATCCTTGGTCTTGTTTTCCTTTTTAAATCCAAAATTTATAACTTAAGATCTAAAATTTTTATTATTGCCTTTTTATTAATCGCTCCAATTGCCTCATCTTTAACTTTTCAAGCCCCTTCGGCTCTCAGATCTCTTTTTATGGTTATTCCATTTTCCATTCTAATTGCCTTAGGCATTTTTTCTTTTTTTAATCTCCTTACTAAATCAAAATTTAAAAAAATAATTTTAACAATATTTATTATTATCTATAGTTATTTTATTGCTTATTATCTTGACTCTTATTTTATCCATTATTTCAAAAGATATCCTTTTGCCTGGCAATATGGTTTTGATCAGTTAGTTCCTTATCTGGAACAACAAAAAGCTAATTATGATCAAGTTTATGTCACCAATAAATATGATCAGCCATACATTCTTTTTCTTTTTTATTCAAAGTATTCACCAGTTAAAATTCAGTCTGAAATAAAACTCACTCAGCCGGATAATTTTGGTTTTTCTACTGTTTTAAATTTTGACAAATATAATTTTCAAAAAATTGATTGGGATAAAATCCCCAAAAATTCACTAGTAGTAGCCAGTGATGAAATTGTTCCCATTGAACCTATTAAAATTATTAATTTCCAAAATGGTCAACCAGGGTTTAAAATCTACTCAAAGCTATGAAAAATCAAAAAACAACCATATCTGTTGCCCTCGCTACTTATAACGAAGAAAATAATATCGAGAGATGTTTGAAAGCTGTTTCTAGTTGGGTTAATGAAATTGTTATTGCTGATGGAAGTTCTCAAGATAAAACTGTTGAAATTGCTTCAAAGTTCAAAAATGTAAAAATTATCAAAACTACCAATAAAGAAGTTTTTCATATTAATAAAAACATGGCCATTGATGCCTGTAAAAGTGATTGGATACTTCAACTAGATGCTGATGAAGTTGTTTCTTTGGAACTTAAAAATGAAATCGAGGGTATTTTATCTAAAAACATTAAAGATATTAAAGAAAATGGTTTTTGGATCAATCGAAAAAATTATTTTTTAGGGACATTTCTCAAAAAAGGTGGACAATACCCCGACGCTACTCCCAGATTGTTTAAAAACGGCAAAGGCCATCTTCCTTGTCTTGATGTCCACGAACAACCCAAAATAGAAGGGGAATCGGGTCATTTAAAAAACGACTTAGAGCATTATGCCGATGTTTCTTTTTCTCGATATCTTCTCAGACATAATCGATATACCACTTCCTACGCCAGAGAATTCCAGGATAAAAAAATAAAAATTAACTTTATAAACTTTATAAACTTTTATCTTTGTAAACCTACCTGGTGGTTTTTAATGGCTTTTTTCCGACATAAAGGCTTCTATGACGGTTTTCCTGGTTTTGTCTTTGCTTTTTATTCTGCCCTAAGATTTCCAATTGCTTATACCAAATATTGGGAGCTTCAAAAAACCAATCGTAAAATTGATTTATCAAAGGATTGGGATAAAAAATAATGGCCAAAAAAATAAAAATTGCTATCGATATCTCTCCCACTCAAGACGGTAATGCTCTTCGGGGTGTTGGTTACTACACTTCAAATTTAGTTTCTGCCCTCCAAAAAGAAATAAAAACCAATCAACTATATAAAAATTTTGAAATTAATTTAATTAAAGATTGGAAATTAGAAAACAAAACTTATGATTTAATTCATTATCCTTTTTTTGATCCATTTAAACTTAGCCTCCCAAAAAAGACCAATATACCCACTATTGTTACAGTTCATGACTTAATTCCACGTCAATTCAAATCCCATTTTCCAGTTGGAATCAAAGGTGAAATAAAATGGTTAATTCAAAAACAACGCCTTCTAAAAGTCGATAAAATTTTAACGGTTTCTAATTATTCTAAAAATATTATTAATCAAATCACTAAATATAAATTAAACAATATTTTTGTTACTCATTTGGCCGCCGATTCAACTTTTAAAGTTATTTCTGATCCTAAAAAATTAGCCGAAATTCAAAAAAAATATAAATTACCCAAAAATTTTGTCCTATTTGTTGGTGATATTAATTGGAATAAAAATATTCCAACTTTAGTCAAAGCTTGTCTAAAATTAAAATATCCCTTAGTTATAGTTGGTTCATCTGCTACTAAAAAAGACGTTCCTAATCACCCTTGGACTCAAGATTTACTTTGGCTCCAAACTAAAGCTCTAAAGCTCCAAAGCCCTAAAAAACTAATCTTAACTGGATTTGTTCCTGATGAGGATCTTCCTTATGTTTATAATTTAGCCACCGTTTATTGTCAGCCCTCTTTTGGCGAAGGATTTGGGTTGCCTCTTATTCAAGCCATGAAATCTGGTTGCCCAGTTATCTACAGCCAAGATTCTTGTTTAGATGAAATTATGGCTTCTAATGGGCTTAAATTCAATCCACACTCTCAAAAAGATTTACAAAAAAAATTATCCCAACTTTGGAATAATAAAGATCTTCAACAAAAATATAAAAAATTAGGATTAAGTCATTCTAAAAATTTCAATTGGAAATATACTACCGTTCAAACTCTTGCCCTTTATAATTTAATTTTAAAGGATGAAAAATAAAAATCACTTTTTATCGGTAATTATCCCCATATATAAACAAGAAAAAACCATCAAACAAGACCTTTTAAACATCAGCCAAACCCTTAAACAAATCCGTTACGATTATGAAATTATTGCAGTTGTCGATGGTACTTCTATTGATAATTCTTTTGAAACCATCAAAAAACTCAAAATTAGTAAATTAAAAGTTTTTGGTTATAAGAATAATCACGGTAAAGGTTATGCCGTCAGATATGGCATGGCTAAAACAAAAGGGGATTATATTGCTTTTATAGATTCGGGTATGGAAATAGACCCAAACGGTATTTCATTAGTTCTAGAGCATATGGAGTGGTATAACGCCGATATTATTGTTGCTTCAAAAAGACATCCAGCCTCAATGGTCAATTATCCTTGGGATCGAAAAATTATCAGTTTTGGTGCCCATTTAATCTCTAAATTTTTATTAGGAATTAATGTTCACGATACTCAAGCTGGCTTAAAAATTTTTAAACGTCCAGTTTTGATTAAAGTACTTCCCCGTTTATTGGTTAAAAATTATGCTTTTGATCTAGAAATTTTAGCAGTTGCCAATCGATTAGGTTTTACCAAAATATACGAAGCTCCAATTAAATTAAACTACGACTTCACCAGTTTGACTCATGCCACTGGTCTTAAAATTATTTATAGTTGTTTTATGGAAGCCATGTCTGTTTTTTATCGCTTAAGAATATTAAATTATTATGATGATAAAAATAAAAGAAAATGGATTTATGATCCAGAATTAGATATGCGAATTAACACTGGAGAATAATTATGAAATTGCCAAAATTTTCAGTTATTATTCCAGTCCGTAAAACAAATGATTATCTTAAAGAGACCTTATTAAAACTCAAAAAACAATCATATAAAAATTTTGAAGTTCTAGTTATAACTGATAAATTATCTGGTTCAGCCAATCCTTCCGAAAAAAGAAATTTGGGAGCCAAAAAAGCTAAAGGTGAATATTTAGCCTTTTTAGATGATGATTCTTATCCTCACCAAAATTATTTTAAAAATGCACTTAAATTAATAGAAAAAAATCCAGAATTCGCTAGTTTTTGTGGGCCGTGTCTTACTCCACCAAAAGATAACTCGTTTCAAAAAGCCTCAGGACTTTTTTGGTCTAGCTGGTTAGGTAGTGGTGGCGCTGGCGTCTATCGAAATAGTGTCCAAAAAGCTCGTTTTGTTGATGATTATCCCACCGTCAATCTCATCGTTAAAAAAAGTGATTTTAATTTAGTTAATGGTTTTGATACTTCCTTTTGGCCTGGTGAAGATACTGTTCTTTGCCTTAATCTAGTCAAAAATCTAAACAAAAAAATCCTTTATCATCCTTCTTTAATTGTTTATCATCATCGTCGTTCTATTCTTATTCCTCATCTTCAACAAATCACTCGTTATGCCATCCAACGAGGATTTTTTGTTAAAAAATTTCCTCAAACTAGCCTTAAAATTGGTTATTTTATTCCAACTCTGTTTTTCTTATATTCTTTTATATTTTTAGTAAATAAAATATTTTTTAATAATTTTTTACTAAATGTTCCATTATATTTATATACATCAATATTATGTTTTACCTTTTTGATTTTTCTCTTTAAAAGAAATAACCTTAAAATTTCCTTTTTAGCTGCCATTACCATACCTATAACTCACCTTTACTACGGTATACTATTTCTACATGGCCTATTTAAAAAGGAAGTCAAATTCAAAGCCCATGACTTCAATAAAAAAACCGGCAGATACATTGGCGGTTAATTCTATTTCTATTTCTTACCCCCCGTTAAAATCAGATAAAGGCACCCCATTTTTATCTCAAAATCGCCAATTTCAATGGACAAATACTGGCAATGTAATTTATCCTGTTATTCCTGCTTATGCTGCTACTTTATTAAAAAATCAAGGATTTAAAGTTTTTTGGGACGATGCCATCGCTGAAAATTTAAGTTATCAAGAATGGTTTAAACGTCTTTTTAAAAGAAAACCAGATTTAGTTGTTATTGAGACAAAAACTCCAGTAATCAAACAACATTGGGAAATAATCAATGAATTAAAAAAAGAAAGTTTAAAAATCAAAAATTGGAAATTAAAAATTGTCTTAATAGGAGATCATGTTACTGCCCTACCGAAAGAATCAATTAAAAAATCAAAAGTTGATTTTGTCTTAGTTGGAGGTGATTATGATTTTTTGCTAAGCGAATTAGTCGAATTGATTAATAAAAACCAAGCCCCAAAAACCAAAATTTTCAAATCCAATAAAAATCATAATTTAAATTCCTTGCCAATAATAGACCGTCAGCTAACTCAATGGCAACTTTATGCCTACAATAACACCAATTATAAATACAAACCCGGAGCCTATATCATGTCAGGACGTGATTGTTGGTGGGGAAAATGCACTTTTTGTTCCTGGACTACTCTTTTTCCCGGTAAATGTTTCCGTCAATTTTCAGTTGAACACACTCTTAAAGAAATTGAAAACTTAGTTTACAATTTTGGGGTTAAAGAAATTTTTGATGACTCAGGTACTCTTCCTATTGGCTCCTGGTTAAAGGAATTATGCCAAGCCTTAATAAGTCGCGGTCTGAATAAAAAAGTCAAAATCGGCTGCAACATGCGATTTGGTGCCTTAACCTTATCTGAATATCAACTAATGCATCGAGCTGGTTTTCGTTTTGTATTATATGGTCTCGAATCAGCTAATCAAAAAACTCTAAATTTTATAAACAAAAATGAAAAAACCAGCTACGCTTTAAAAACTCTTAGAATGGCTAAACTTGCCAAACTAGAACCACATATTACTGTCATAATCGGATACCCAAACGAAACCAAATCAGACGCTATTAAAACCCTTAACCTGGCTAAAAAAATTTTTAAAAGTAATTTGGCTGACAGTCTTCAAGCCACCATTTTAATTCCTTATCCTGGCACTCCACTTTTTAAATATTGTCAAGAAAAAAATTTACTTTTAACCACTAATTGGGATGATTTTGATATGCGTCAACCAATTATAAAATCACCAATTTCACCATCAGAACAAATTGAATTAGTTCAAAATCTTTTTAAAGGCATTATTAACCCTGAATTTATTTTTCAAAAAATAATTTCCATAAGATCAATAAACGATATTAAACACTTATTTAATTATGCTTTTAAGTATTTTAAAAAACTGAAGGATTTTACAAAAAATGATAATTAGCTTTATTATTCCCACCCTTAACGCCGCTTCGGTTTTAGAAAATTGTCTTAAATCAATTAAGAGTCAAAATTATCCCTATAAAGATTATGAAATTATCATTGCTGATGGTGGATCGATTGATAATACCCTTAAAATAGCTAAAAAATATTTTGCCAAAATTATCAATAATCCTCTTAAAACTGCCGAAGCCGGTAAAGCTCTTGGTATTAAAATAGCCACTGGAAAATATATTGCTTTAATTGATTCAGATAATATTCTTCCCACTAAAAATTGGCTCAAAAATAGCATTTCTATTTTAGAAAATGATCTCTCCTTAATTGGCGTAGAGCCGTTATTTTTTACCTATCGACCCCAAGCTGGCTTTATTGAAAGATATTCCGCCCTAACCGGCGTCAACGACCCTTTCGCTTTGGTTTCTGGAGTTTACGATCGTCAGAATTTTATTAATTTTAAATGGACTGGCCTTAAAATAGATCAAATTGATAAAAATAAATATATAAAAATTAAACTAAAACCCAATACTCTTCTTCCTACTATTGGAGCTAATGGTACTATTTTTAGAAGTGATTTCTTAAAAAGAAATTTTGATTCGGACTATTTTTTTGACATCGATATCATTACCAGCTTTCTATCAAAAGACAAAAAACCTATTTATTTTGCCAAAGTTAAACAGGGGATTATTCATACTTTTTGTGAATCTTCGATCAAAAAATTTGTTCGTAAACAAAATCGTCGTATTACTGATTATTTTCTCTACAAGAATATTCGTAAATTTAATTGGGATCAAAATAATAAAAATGGAATCTTAAAATTTTCACTTTATACAATTTTAATTATTCCTGCCCTTTTTGACTCTATCAGGGGATATTTTCACAAACCAGACTTTGCTTGGTTTTTTCATCCAATTGCTTGTTACCTAACCCTGATTGTATACTCAACTGTCTACTTAAAATATAAACTTTTTTCCCTAAAAGCTGTTAATAGAAATAATTGGAGTCAATAACTATGTCAAAAAAGGCTTTAATAACCGGATCAGCTGGATTAATTGGATCAGAATCCGTTAAATTTTTCGCCAAAAAAGATTATGAAATCGTCGGTATCGATAATAATATGCGAGAGTACTTTTTTGGAGCAGAAGGTAGCACTAAATGGAATAATGAATTACTCTCAAAAAATTATGGAAAACAATATAACTATCATAATGTTGACATCAGAAATAACGAAGAAATAGAAAAAATATTTAAAACCAATAAATTCGACATTATCATTCATACTGCCGCCCAGCCATCACATGATTGGGCTGTTAAGGAACCTCTTACCGATTTCACTATTAATGCTCTCGGCACTTTAATTTTATTAGAAAATTACCGAAAATATTCACCTGATGCCACTTTTATTTTTACCTCTACTAATAAAGTTTATGGTGACGCTCCAAATAGATTACCCTTAATTGAACTAGAAAAAAGATATGAGATTGAAGAAAATCATCCTTTTTTTAAAAATGGAATTAACGAAACCATGAGTATCGATAATACCAAACACAGCATTTTTGGTGCTTCGAAAGTTTCCGCTGATGTCATGGTTCAAGAATATGGTAAATATTTTGGATTGCATACTGGAGTTTTTAGGGGTGGTTGTTTAACTGGCCCGAATCACAGTAGTACTCAGCTTCATGGGTTTTTAGCTTATTTAGTTAAATGTATTAAGACCGGAACAAAATACACTATTTTTGGATACAAAGGTAAGCAAGTTAGAGACAATATTCATTGCAATGATTTAGTAAATATGTTTTGGAACTATCATCAAAATCCTATGTGTGGAGAAGTCTATAATGCCGGTGGTTCAAGAAATTCTAACATTTCTATGTTAGAAGCAATTGAAAAAATCGAAAAAATTTTAAATAAAAAGGCAATTTATGAATATATCGACACTAATCGAATTGGCGATCATATTTGGTATATATCCGATGTCTCTAAATTTAAAAACCAATATCCAAATTGGAATTTTTCCTACAACATTGACGATATTCTTCAAGAATTATGTAGTCAAATACACACTTAAATATGAATTATAAAGATATTTTAATTACTGGTGGCGCTGGATTTGTTGGTTCTAATTTGGCTATAAAACTAAAGGAAAGTTATCCAAATATTAATATAACCGTGTTAGATAATCTTAAAAGACGAGGATCCGAATTAAATCTTCCTAGATTAGCTAAATTTGGAATTAATTTTATTCACGGTGATGTCAGAAATAAGGAAGATTTATTTCTAAACAAAAAAATAGATTTAATATTAGAATGTTCTGCTGAACCATCAGTTTTAGCCAATATAGATGACTCTCAATATTCAATTAACACCAATCTTGTCGGAACTTTAAATTGTCTAGAACTTGCTAAGAAAAATAACTCCACCATAATTTTTTTATCAACCAGTCGTGTTTATCCGATAGAAGAGTTAAACCAAATTAAATATCAAGAAGCTAAAACTAGATTTGAAATCGATGATAAACAAATATTAGAAGGCGTTTCAAAAAATGGAATATCTGAAAATTTTCCTTTAGGCAAATATCGTTCCCTGTACGGAGCCACAAAATTATGTTCTGAATTTTTAATTCAGGAATATGTTCACAATTTTAATATCAAAGCCGTAATCAATCGTTGCGGAATTATCACTGGTCCATGGCAAATGGGAAAAGTCGATCAAGGAGTAATTGTCCTCTGGATTGCTCGACACATTTGGAAAAATAAACCTCTATCTTATATTGGTTTTAGTGGCAACGGAAAACAAGTTAGAGATTTTATCGATATTGATGATTTATTTAATGTTATAGATATTCAAATCAACAATATAAAAAAATATAATAATGAAATTTTTAATATCGGTGGTGGTTTAGAAAACAGTCTTTCTTTATTAGAGATGACCGATCTTTGCCAAAAAATAACAAAAAATAAAATCAATATTTCTTCCTGTTTCGAAAATAGGCCAGATGACATCAGAATTTATCTTTCCGATAGTTCAAAATTTAAAAAAATGTCCAATTGGTCTTGTAAAAAGAACAAGGAACAAACTTTTCAAGAAATTTATAAATGGATAATTGACCACCAAGATATTCTTGAAAAGATATTAAATTAAATATGAAAAATTTTTCCAAAAAGGGAATTTTAATTCTCACCCCATTTTTTTACCCAAACATTGGTGGAGTTGAAACACACCTGACAGACTTAGTTAACGGACTTAATGATTTAAAATACCAAGTTTATGTTCACACTTATTCTCCTCTAACTACCGCCGGAGCAACTTGGAAGCCAAAAGAAACAATCCAACATATCCATATATATAGATATCATTGGTTTGGTAAAAATCTTTTCCATAAAGTCGAAAAATATCCCTTTTTAGATTTTCTCTATTTAACACCGTACCTATTTTTACGTACTTTTTTTTGGATGTTAGCTAATCATAAAAAAATTACCACTATAAATTCTCACGGATTTAACGGTGCCGTTGCTGGAAATATGTTAGCTTTTATATTCAACAAAAAACATATTACCAGCACTCATGCTCTTTATGATAATAGTCCAAACTCCTTAACTGCCAAATTAACCAGCTTCGTCTTAAATAAAACCGATATGGTTCTAGCTCAATCTCTTCATTCCAAAAATCAACTTATAAAATGGGGTGTATCTAGTCAAAAAATCTCTTTATATCGCTATTGGATTGACCCAAAAAATTTTAACAACCAAAAATCAAATATTTCCCAGCATAAATTCAAAGTTCTCTTTGTTTCTCGTCTTATTATTAAAAAGGGGACTAGAATAATTGTAAAAATAGCCAAAAAATTACCAAATGTAGAATTTACAATTATCGGATCAGGCCCAGAATCAAAATATATTTCTCAACAAAAATTATCTAATATTAATTTTATTGGAAAGGTAGATAATAATAAATTATTAGATTATTACTCGACTGCTAACGTTTTTATTCAACCAGCTCTTTATCAAGAAGGCTTCACTAGAACCATCATGGAGGCCGTTGCTTCTGGAGTTCCAGTTATTGCTTCCAATATCGGTACTATTCCAGAAATAGTTGACAACTCTGTTTCTATTTTAGTAAAACCAACTGTTGCCAATTTTAAATCGGCCATTCTCAAATTATCAAAAGATAAAAAAATACTTAATCAGATGAAAAAAAATTGCGCTCTCTACACAAAAAAATATTTCAGTCCAGCCAATATTAAATTAATTACTCAACACTATTAATGAAAACCGTTTTATTACTAAACCCACCACTGTATTTTGATAATGGCCAACCAAAATCTCTTGATGTTTCTTTCCCTCCGTTAGGATTACTTTATCTCGCCTCTTATATTAATAAAAACTCTTCCATATTTAAAGCTAAAATAATCGATATCGGCCAAGAAAAAAAACCACTAGATGATTTAATAAAAGCCATCAAAAAGACTAAACCTTATGTTATTGGTATCACTTCAATGACGCCTCAACTTCAAGGCGCCACAGAATTAGCTAAACAGCTTAAAAAACACCTGAAAGAAATCCCCATCTTTCTTGGAGGCCCTCACGTTAGTGCCGATCCCGATTTTATTAATCGTCATAGTTCTCTTTTTGACTATGCCATTACCGGCGAAGGAGAAATAACCTTTTTAGAATCACTTAATAAAATCTATAAAAACAATAAATTACCCCTAACCCAAAAAAGTACCCCACCATTAAAATTAGATGATCTTCCTTATCCAGATAAAACCCTAATTAAAAGGAAAAATTATAAAAAAACCGAGTCAATGATGTTTTCTCGTGGTTGTCCATTTCACTGCTACTATTGCAGTCGACCCTCTATCAGCCATCTAGTCCGATATCGTTCCTCCGAAAATCTTATTGCCGAAATTAAAAGCTGTTATCCATATTGTCATGGTGATATTAGTTTTCAAGACGACACTTTTACCATGAATTCCAAAAACGTTATCGATTTTTGTAAAAAAATAATTAAGCAAAAATTAAAAATATCTTGGGATTGCAACACTCGAATTGATTTGGTTGATAAAAAAATTCTTACCTTGATGAAAAAAGCTGGTTGTCGTCAGATAAATTTTGGTATCGAATCTGGTAATGAAAGAGTTAGAAAAGAAATTATTCATAAAGGTAATTTCACTAATAAAGATATTAAAAAGGTATTTGATTATTGTAAAAATCTAAAAATTAAAATTGCTTGTTACTTTATGATCGGTCATCCCACCGAAACCAAAAAAGAGTTAAATGACACTAAAAAAATGATTTTAAATTCTAAAATAGATATTTTAGGCCTTTCTATTCCCACTCCTTTTCCCGGATCAGCTTTATATGATATTTCTCTTAAAGAGGGGATAATTTCACCAAAAATCATCGACAATTTTTCTCAAAAAAAACTTGGTGTTGGCTATTCTGGTATCTATCCAGTCTATATTCCGAAACAACTTGGTCGTGAATATTTATACGGCTTTCTAAAACAAGTTAATCGTAAATTTTACTTAAATGCTAAAACCATTTTTAATCGTCTTTTAAAAGACTTAATTTCCCCAAAGCAATTAAAAAACGATTTCAAAGATTTTATTAGTCTAATTATTAATGGAGTTTCCAGTCGAAAACCTTATATTAAAAAATAATAAATTATGGCCAATCTAAATATTAAAAAAAAGATAAAATTAGCCTTAAAATATCCTTTAACTGCTAAACACACCGTCTTCGATAAGTTTTTATATGAAAACAAAGCCACCCCGTTTCCTCGCTTAATAAATTGTTTCATTACCGAACGTTGTAATTTTAATTGTCCCATGTGCCACGTAGCCACTTCTCGTTTTAAAAACATGAACGAACTTTCTTTAGAATATCTAAAAAAGTTTTTTGACAATATCGCTAAATTTTCCCCATCGATTTCTTTAGCCGGCGGCGAACCTTTAATGCATTCTGAAATTATTGACATAATAAAATATTTAGATCAGAAGAAAATGGTTAAAGGTCTGGTAACCAATGGTTTGTTATTAGAAAAAATGGCCCCTGATTTAATTAATTCCGGTCTCGATTTTTTAGCAATTTCTCTTGACGGCCCGGACGAATCAACTCAATACCAGAGAGGTTTGGTTAAAAATTCTTTCCCTCAGATAATTAAAGGTATAAAAAAAATAATCGAATTAAGAGGGGATAAGACCTTTCCTAATATTCGTGTTGCCACTGTTATTTCTAAAGCTAATATTGCTAATTTTGACCAAATTTATCAAGTCATTAAAGATTTAGGCGTCGACGAATGGTCCATAAGCCATCACTTTTATTTTTATGACAAAATCAAAAAACAACAATCAAAATTTAGTCAAAAAACTAAATTTGGCAACGATGTTTGGGGTGAATATAATGGCACTAAAAAAGTTTTTTTTAACGCCAAAGAACGTCTGATTATTTCTCAAAAATTAAAAGAAATCCAATCCTTAATAGATAGTCATAAATCTAAAATTAAAATAACTATGCCCAATAGTATGGATGTTAAAAATTTTTACACTGGCACCTTTCCCAAAAAAGAATCTACCTGTACTTCTCCTTTCAATCAAGTATTTCTTCGAGGCAATGGTGACATTGAAATGTGTCATGGTTATATTCTAGGTAATATTAAAGATTCTTCTTTATTAGACATTTGGAAAAATAAAAGAACTACAAAATTTCAAAAATACATTCAAAAAAATAAAATTATACCTGCTTGTTTTAGATGTTGTTCTTTAAATCCAATTTTCTAACTATGAATTTTTCGATAGTCATTGTCAATTACAACGGTAAAAAATATTTATCAAACTGTCTTAAATCAATTTTTTTAAACAATTATCATGATTTTGAAATTATTATTGTTGATAATAATTCCACCGATGGTTCAGTAAATTTTATTAAAAATAAATTTTCAAAATCTCTAAATAAAATTAAAATAGTAACTTTAAAGAAAAACTTTGGGCCGGCTTTCGCCAGAAATGAAGGAGTTAAAAAAGCCACCGGTAAAATAATCTGTTTTTTAGACAATGACACTGAAGTTGATGCTAATTGGTTAAAATCAGCTCTATTAGAGTTTAAAAAAGACCCAAAAATAGGCTGTATTCAATCAAAACTACTCCTATTAGATGAAAAGGACAAATTTGATTACGCTGGCGATTATCTAAATCAATTTGGTTTATTAAGCCATCGGGCCACTTATAAAGACATTGATGTTGGTCAATATAATAAAAAAGCTATTATATTTTCAGCTAAATCAGCTGGTATGTTTATTCGCAAAGATGTTTTTAATCTAATAAATGGTTTTGATGCCGATTATTTCATTTATGTCGAAGAAACTGATCTTTGTTGGCGATCTTGGTTAAAAGGTTATAAAACAATTTATTGTCCAACCTCTATTGTTTATCATGGTTTTGGCGGCAGTTTTAAATTACTTAAATCAAGTTTCAGTACCAAAAATCTTCGCTTTCATGGAACCAAAAATTATATTTTAACCATGTTAAAAAACTTATCGACCTCTAAACTAATTAAAATAGTACCGGTTCAAATAATAATCTTTATCTTTTTTTCTCTCTATTTATTCTTCATAAAATTTAAAATAAAAGAATCTTTTTACGTCATTTCAGGTATAATTTGGAATCTAAAAAATATTAAAAAAACTTTATCAAAAAGACGAGTAATTCAAAAAAACAGAAAAATAACTGAAGAAAAACTTTTCTCTTATATTTTTAAAAAAGAAAATCTTTTTAATAAAATTAATAAGTCAATCTTACTTAAAGTCTAATGGCCACTAAAAAAATATTATTCGTTGTCCCCGAAATCAAATCCATGTTTGGTACTGAAAAGGGTATTCCCATTCATCCACATGTTGGCATTGCCTATCTTGTTTCAGTTTTAAAAAGAAATAATTTTCAATACCAAATTATTGATTGTGGCGTTGAAAAAGACTGGCCGATAAAACTTAAAACTGCTATTAAAAATTTTTCTCCCGACATTGTCGGTGTCACTGGTTTTAGCTACGCCTATAAATATCTTTATCAAACCATTAAAAAAATCAAATCTATTACCAATATTCCTATTATTCTCGGTGGCCCACATGTTTCCGCTAATAAAAACAAAATTTTAAAGGAAACTAAGGTTAATTTTGCCATGTATGGCGAATCAGAAATTTCTATTATTGACTTTCTAAAGGCTTTTTCTAAAAAAAATCCAGACTTTTCCAAAGTTCCTAATCTCATTTGGAAAAACAAAAATAAAGTAATTATTAACTCACCAGCACCTCTAATTCGTGATTTAGATCAATTAGCCTTCCCAGATTATGAAAGTTTTAATTTATCCGCCTATCCCTGTTTCCGAGAAAAAATCATTCCTATTATCACTTCTCGAGGCTGTCCTTATGGCTGTAATTATTGTTCCGTTAGACTTTCTATGGGTCAAAGTTTCCGGCCCAGAAGTCCCCAAAACGTTATCGATGAAATCACTTATTGGTATAAAAAAGGTTTTACTAATTTTGACTTTAATGATGACTGCTTTACCTTAGATGTTAATCGTGCCGAAGCTATTTGTGACTTAATCATTAAAAATAAACTCCATATTAAATTTCAACTTTATAACGGTATTAGAGTTAATAACATAACCCTTAAACTTCTTAAGAAATTAAAAAAGGCTGGTTGTTTTTTCATTGCCTATGGTTGCGAATCTGGAAGCCAAAAAATTCTTGATAGAATCAAAAAAAATATTACTCTAGATCAAGTCACTCAGGCAGTAAAATTTACTAATCAAGCTAAAATCAAACACGCTGTTAATTTCATTGTCGGTCATCAAGACGAAACATATCAAGACGCTTTAGAAACTTTTAAGTTTGCCAAAAATCTAAATTGTAATTATGTAAACTTTTACAATCTTGTCCCTTATCCAGGAACCGAAGTTTATGATTGGGCCATTAAACATGCCCATTTCTTAATTCCCAAAAATCAATATTTAAAAAATGTTTCCTATCGCGACATTAATCCTATTTTTGAAACCAAAGAATTCACTAAAGATCAGCGAATTAAGATTATGAAAAAGGGCTTTAACTTATATGAAAGAAAACTTTATCGATTCCGCTTTGGTAAAATATTAGGAACTATTTTTTATTTGTTAACTCGTATACCTTTTTTTGGTCATTTATCTAGAAAATTAGTTTACGATAATAAATTTTTTAACAAACTTTTTAGTATTTTAATTTCCTCATCTAAAAAATAACCAATATGAAAATTCTCCTTATTTATCCGCCAATGACCATTAGGAGCAATGATACTACCACTCCTGGTGCTTCTATACCCTTAGGATTGGCAAATATTGGAGCTATATTGGAAACCAATGGCTATAACGTCTCCATTATTGATGCCCTTGCTGAAGGTATAAATATTGTCAAAAAAACCAAAAACTCCACCAGAGTTGGTTTATCTGAAAAGACTATTATCGAAAAATTGAATTATTATCAGCCAGACATTGTTGGTGTCAGCACTATGTTCACTGCTTATTCTGGTGATGCCCACGATATCGCCAAAATTGTTAAAAAAGTTAACCCAAAAACTTTAGTTGTTTTTGGTGGTGCTCACGCTTCCATTCTTTATAAAAATGTTCTCAGTGATAAAAATGTCGACGTTGTTGTTGTCGGTGAAGGGGAAGATACTATTATCGAAGTAGTTAAAAAATTCGAAGCCAAAAAAAATCTTAAAAATATTTTTGGTACTGCCGTTAGAAACGACAAAGGTGAAATTATTTTAAATCCCCGTCGTCAATTAATTACCAAGCTAGACTCACTTCCACTTCCTGCTAGACATCTTCTTCCTATGGATATTTATCTCAGTGACGAAAAAGAAAATAAAGGTTCCTATGCCATGCGTCTTCCTTCCACTAATGTTGTTACCAGTCGTGGTTGTCCAGGTAATTGTATTTATTGTGCCGTTCCTACCATCTGGGGTAGAAGTTGGCGACCTTTTAGTGCCGACCGCATTGTTAATGAAATAGAATTTTTAGTTAAAAGATACGGCATTAAAGAAATTCATTTTCTTGATGATAATATTTCCGTCAGCCGCGATCGATTAGAAAAAATCTGTGATGGTATTATTCAAAAAAAATTAGATATCAAGTGGACTTGTCCAAATGGTATTGCCATTTGGACTCTCGACAAACCGCTTCTCAAAAAAATGAAAAAAAGCGGTTGTTACCGACTTACTTTTGGAATTGAATCTGGCCATCCAGCTACTCAAAAATTCATTAGAAAAAATTTAAATTTAAAAAAGGCCAAAAAAATAATTAAATTAGCAAATGATTTAGGTATTTGGACGTTTTCCACCTATATTATTGGTTTTCCTTATGAAACCCAAAAAGCCATCGAAACCACTTTTAACTACGCTATTAAATCTCTTTCCGATTTTGTTGTTTTTATTCTCCTTATGCCTTTTCCTGAAACTGACGTTACTAAAATTTTAGAAAAAGAAGGTTTATTAAAAAAAGCTGATATTAGTAGTGCTAGAATCGGCAAAACATTTTCTGGTTATGCTGGGTTAGGAAACAAATATCTCACCGTAGATAATATCCGCAACCTTCGTAATAAAGCTCAAAAAAGACTAATGGTTTCTCGTTTTTTTAGGCCTCTAATTAAGCCAGCTTCTCTCCTTAAAAAAGTTAGTAATTGGGAGGAATTTACCTATCTCATTAAAATTATCAAAAATTATCTAACCATGTTCTTTTCAACTATTAAATTTGGAGAGCTTAAAACCCACCGTCTTAAAGCCGCTTATAAATATAAGATCATTAAATGAAGATTCTTTTAATTGCTCCAGCCGATAATAAAATTGCCAAACCATATTCAACTTCTAAAATAAAACCAACTCCAGCCTTTTCTTGTTATGCCTTTCCTATGGGTATTAGTTATTTGGCCGCTTATGCTAAAAAAGAAGGGCACGATGTTTCTATTCTTGATTGTCTTTCTCGAAATTTAAGCCTTAAACAAATTAAAAAAGAAATATTAAAAATAAAACCAGATGTAATCGGTATTACTAGCATGACCTATTACATAAAGTCCGCTGTTAAAATTGCCGATATTTGTCGAAAAACATTTCCTAAAATACCGATTGTATGCGGTGGCCCTCATGTCAGTTTTGATTATGAAAACATATTAACCAATTATAATTTTGACTATGTTGTTATTGGAGAAGGGGAATTAACTTTTTGTGAACTCCTTAAATATCTTGAAAATAAGGAAAAAATAAAATTAGAGAATATTAATGGAATTGCCTTTAAAAAAGGTAAAAAAATAATAAAAACTGCACCTCGCCATCTAATAGTAAATCTTGATGATGTTCCTTTTCCTGCCAGAGAATTATTTCCTTTTAATAATTATATCTACGATCAATTACTTCCAAATGCAGTTGAAATTATTGGATCACGTGGTTGTTCCCATCGCTGTGCCTTTTGCAGCTCTTCCCATTTTTGGCAGTCATGGCGAGCCAGATCACCCCAAAATATAATTAAAGAAATGAAATTTATATTAAAAAATTACCCAAAGACTCAATCATTTTTATTTTATGATGATAATTTTACTTTAAATCAAAAACGGGTTAATACTCTCTGTCAACTCTTAATCAAAAATGGTCTCAATAAATACCCCTGGAATTGTAATGCCCGAGCCGATCAAGTAAATCTAAAAATGTTAAAACTAATGAAAAAGGCTGGATTAGTCAAAATTAATTATGGTGTTGAAAGTGGTTCTCCAAAAGTTGCTAAAAATATTGACAAAAATTTAGATATTAAAACTCTTAAAAAAGCCATTAAGATGACCAGAAATCTAGGCATCGAAGTTTTAACTTTTTTCATAGTCGGTAACCCCGGTGAAACTAAAGAAACAATTAAAGAAAGTATAAAATTGGCTAAAGAATTAAAATCAACCACCACTCTTTGGAGTATTGCCCAAATATTACCTGGAACAAAATTAGCCATGCTACAGCCAATTCCTGATTTTGTTAAATATGTTTATAAACCAGAAATTAACCATCCTTATGCCCATTTGGGCAGCTATATTCCTGTTTTTGAAAACCCAAACTTAAACCGTGAACAGCTTAAATCAGAACATACCAAAATAATTAGGTATTTCACTTTTTACTATCTCTTTCATCATCCAATAATTCAAATTAAACATTTTTTAAATTCACCTCTAAAAGCTATAAAATATTTAAATCAAACTTTTAATAAATAAATGAAAATATTATTTATTGAGCCGTGTCACATCAACTTTGGTGGTTATTACCGAGCTTTAAATATATGTAAGGGCTTAGCCCGAAATGGTATTAAGGTTGATTTATTAGTCACTACTAATAAAAAACTGCTTTTAAAAATTAAGAAACGAGTTGTTGAAAAAAATTTAACCATATTTGAATTACCCAGAATTTACCTTCATTTTTATATTAATGGTCGTATCTTGCGAGGTTTTATTGCTACTTTCTTTGGCCTGTTTAAACGCTATGACATTATCCATGCCGCCATGCCAATGCAATTTGAATCAAATATTCCCGCTTTTATATTAAAATTATTCGGCAATAAAGTTGTTATTGATTGGGATGAAATTTTTGAAGATACTTTTAATCCAAATTTTTTAATAAATAGATATATCCATTTTTGTGAACATAAGTTGCCTGGCTTTTTTAAAAATTATTGTGTCACTAGTGATGTTCTTTATAAATATGCCCAACAACGTGGAGCTGAAAAAATTATTAAAATTATAAACGGTATTGATCTTAAAGAATTTAATCCTAAAAATAAATTATCCTATCGCCATAAATTAAATCTCGATAAAAATACTAAATACATATTTGCCTATGGTAATACTTTTGGATCTAATAGGCCTTATAAATTTTTTAAAACCTTTGAAAATATTATTAAACTCGATAATTCAATTAAATTACTTTGTAATTTTGACCCAATGTCAATTTACAAACGTGACAATTTAGTTGGCAAAATTAATCCAAAAATATTTTCCAATATCATTAATCTTGGTTATATTAGCAACAAGGAATACCTTTACACCTCCAATCTAGCGCTATTTTTATCAGGCGATGGAATTTGCGAAAAAGCCAATTATCCAATCAGAATAAGCTCGTATTTAGGATCAAATTTAATAGTTGCTCTAAATGACGATAATACCGAAGTCTCTAACAGTTTAAAAAAAGAAGGTTGTTCGATCTTAAGCTCTAATTTAAATACTTTAGGCCAAAAAACCGTTGAATTTCTACATGATTCAAAAATTCAAAAGAAATATTATGCCAAACTTAAAACTGCTAAACAACATTTTTCAGTTGAAAATTTATCTTTAAAATTAATAGATTTTTATAAATCAATATAACTCCCTGCTTATCTATTGTTTATTCAATTGATCTAACAAATCTTGTGCTTGCTGAAATTGTGGAAATGACTGTAACATTTGATTTAATAAATTTTTAGCTTCATCAATCATTCCCGCGTTTGCATAAACCACTGCCGTTGCGTAATAAACCTGAATATCATTTGGTTTGGCCTTATGTAATCTATTTAAATGATCCATTGCCAAATCATATCTTTTTTCAATTAAATCAATTTGCAAAAGGCTAAAATAGCTCTGATATAAGCTAGGTCCATAATAGAGAGCTGTTTCATAACTGTCTCTCGCCAAATCATATCTTCCTATTTTGTAAAAAATATTAGCTCTATTATGAAATGCATCTGCATAATTAGTTTTAACAATTGTTGATCTAGTAAATCCTTTTATTGAATTTAAATACTGGTTCATCTGACCCTCGAGAGTCTTTTCTAATTGAGCTAACTTATCATAATCATCTCCAATATTATTCCAAGCATTGTGGCTGTTTGGCGAATATTGGCAAGTACTAACCCATAAACTATGATTTGTTTTCCAATCAATGTTTCTTAAGTAAACTCTTACCGAATAAAATCCGGTCAATAAAATAAACAAAAGTAAGGATAATAATTCCCATTTTTTGCCTAATCTCTGGAAAAATAAAACTAAAAATAAACAAAGACCTAAGCTCCCCATTAATACATATCTTTCAGCCACTAGCCAACTTACTTTTACTGGCGCCATTGATGGTGCACTTGCTAAAAATATAAAAGCCAAAGCAAAAAATATTTTTTTATCTTTAAAGAAAAAATATACTATCGATGTCAAAAAGGTCAAAATTATCAGCCAATTTAGCCAAACCGGTAAAATATACATCGTATGATATAAGGTCATATCAATCGGAAATAACATTATCTGCAAATATTTAGCTATTGAAGTCGGATATTGAAAAAACGGATTATAAAAAATACCTTCAGATCCATTATAGCCACCATTAACTGCCGATATTCTAGCCTGAATCATTGGCCAACAAATCACTGCCATAGCAACAGTTAAAATTACTGCCCTTACTATAATTTTGCTCGTTTTAAATTTATAACCCAATTCTTTCTTGTTCACTAAAAAATAAAAGACACTCAAAATAACAATTGAAAAACCTCTTATTCGGTCGGTAAAAAACAACAAAATTAAAATTGGCAACATCATCCATAAATATTTTTGCTTTTTATTTGCTAGAAATAAAATTAATAGGTCTAAACAAAAAAGAACAAATAAAGTCACAAATAAATATGGTCTACCAGAAATCCAAGAAACAGCCTCCACGTGAACCGGTAAAACTGCATATAAAATCATTGTCAACATCGAAGTTAATTTACTTCTAGTAAGAAGAAAAACAAAAATAAAAGCGACTACTAAAACCAATAAATATAAAATTAAATTAAACAAATGATATGGAAAAGGGCTCTCCACTCCAAACATCATCGCCAATAAACTATTACTAAGGGTTGGAATAATACTAGCACTTCTAAAAATCACCCCAAAGTTTTTTATATCCGGGTTTTGGGTTATTGAAGCATAATCATCAGACACGAAATCGCCATGCAACCCATTAAAGTACAAAACAAAAACGCCAATTAATAATATTAATAAAAATTTCCAATTATCCTTAATAATCTGTCTTATACCTGCAATTGGCTCCAAAACAGTTTCTTTCACTAAGTTTACGGCTTCCAATTTTCTTAATTTCTTCAGCTTTTTCTGCGACATATTTATTTCATTCTACCAAAACTTTTTGCTTTTTAATCAGAGTATTAAGGTTTCAAATACTTCTCCTAATTTTTCTTCGCTATGCCTTAATCTCATATTTTTTTCTTCAATCTTGGCAATATCTAATAATAATGTTTTTACCTTACTTTTTTTATTAAATTTAATTGGAAATGAATGTTCTAAAGCATAAAATTTTAGAACTTCATTTAATAGTTTTTGATTTAATTTTTTCAAATCAGCCATCAAAATTAAGTCAAAAGGGGATTTTATCTTTAAATATTTTTCAAAAGTAGCCAAATAATCATTTTGATCAAAACCATGGTTTTCATTAGCCATCGAAGAAATATTAGTCATTAATATCTTTTTCGCCTTGCTCTTTTTATAAGCCTCTACAATGCCGTCTGGTAAAAAATTAATCAAAATTGAACCATACATACTTCCAGGACAAACAATAATTACATCGGCCTTTATTATTGACTCTATAGCCTCTTTATTTGCTTTAACCTTCGGTTTCAACCAAATATTATCAATCTTATCTAAAGACATTCTTAAATCATCCAAATTATGTTCTCCGCAATATTTTTTGCCACTTACAGTGGTAAAACAGAAATTAGCCGAATCGTTTGAAACCGGCACTACTGATCCTTTTAGTTTTGCCCCAGTTAAAGCCTCAAACGCCGAATCAACGTCAGCTAATTTTCCTTCTTTCTCAGATAAGAACTGAAAAAATATATTTCCAAAATTTCTACCTCGGCCATCTCTAAACCTAAGCATATCTGTCCAAACCTCTTTTTGCTTATCATCATCCCATAAAGAAATTAATGCTCGCCAATAATCAGAAAAAGCCAAAATTTTCCCTCTCTCATCTGTTCTCATTCTTCCGCTATCTCCACCGCTATCAAAGGTCGTTACAATTGATTTTATATTATCAAATCCAGCCTTAATTAAAGCTTTATTTACAATTGGCATACCCGAACCACCGCCAATAGTACACACCATCAAACTTTTGTTCATAATCACAATTATATAATGTTCCGATTAACTATTTACTAACTATTTAAATCACTTCCATCAATCCAGAATTGATAAATAATTTTATTCTATTAAAGAACAATGATATAATCAGCATACAACAAGAGTTTCGAGACAAATCCCAGTGGGAAAGTCCAAAAAACTATCGAAAACTCTGACCCCGCGTTTGCGGGGTTTTATTTTACTGTAATAATAATCTTTTTTTCTAATCTCTTATAAAATTTTTCAACCTTTTCTATTTTTCTAGAATCATAAAAAGTTCTAATTAAACCAGCAGCCATATCCGCCACCCTAATACCAGGGAATTGATTACTTTTAACAGTTTTTAATTTACGTACTGAAAAATTTTTTGATCTTAAAATATTCTTTATTTTTCTCTCGTACCATTTTGGTTTTTTACCATCAATAAAAACACATTTTATATCCTTTTCTATCAATAAATGAGAAAGAACTCTCTCTAATTCCCTAGATGGATTTATAGGATTATTTATAACAGCCACTTTTAATTCAAAATCCAATTTCAATATTTTATCTAAAAATTTCTCTTTAATAGCCCAAGTTGTTTCAGCCCAATGAAATTCTTTAATTTTTAAATTCTTTTCTGTTTCTAAAACAACTTTATCAAAATACTCGCAATCATTAATCCCAATATAAACCAAAACATAAACTGAATGATCAACATCTTTATGAATTCCTGATTCATCAATAAATATATACATGGTTAATTAAATCACAAATCAAGCCCTCTTTATTAAGGTAGACTAATTAAAGCATCTGTTATTAAACTTTCGACTTTTAACTTTTAACTTGATAAACTAACTCATGTTATTGCTTTTTAAAGAGATCAAAGCTATCCATAAATGGCGCGAATTACTTTGGCAAATGATCGGCCGAGAAGTTAAAGCCCGTTATAAACAATCAATCCTCGGTTATTTTTGGGTTATTCTAAATCCCTTAGCTCAAATGCTGGTTATGTCTTTTGCTTTTTCCATCATCATGAGAATACCTACCAATTCCGCTGGTAACATCCCTTACTCAATTTTCTTATTCGTCGCCCTTCTTCCTTGGAATTTATTTGCCAATTCTCTTTCCTCCGCCGCCGGATCTCTTATCAATGGTCTAATCACCAAAATTTATTTTCCTCGAACTATTATGGTAATTTCCACCATTATGGCCAAAATTGTTGATTTTCTTTTTGCTTCCATTATTCTCATTATCTATATGGTTATTTACCATATTCCTATTAATATAAATATTCTTTGGATTTTCCCAATATTTTTTATACAACAAATTTTTACCATTGGTCTCTCACTTTTCTTCGCCGCCGCCAATCTTCTTTATCGCGACATCCAATATCTTTTGTCTATGATTTTACTTTTATGGATGTATGTCACCCCAGTTATCTTTCCTGCTGATTTAGTTCCTGAAAGATACCGTTTTGTTTTTCAGTTAAATCCCATGGCTGTAATTATTAATGCCTATAGACAGGTAATTCTTGCTGGTGGTCCACCAAAATATTCCAGCTTAATTATCGCCGCTGTGCTTTCTTTAACTGTCTTAATATTAGGTCTTAAATATTTTAAATCTCGCGAAAAAATCTTCGCCGACAACATCTAATATGAAAGAAGAAATCGTCATTAAATTCGACCACGTTAGGAAACAATTCAATAAACTGAATCATAAAACCTTTAAAGAATTTTTACCTGCTCTAATTCGCGGGGAAAAAACTGTCGAAAGTTTTACTGCCCTAAATAATATTTCTTTTGAAATTAAAAAAGGGGAGACTGTTGGTATTATTGGTCCAAACGGTAGCGGTAAATCAACTATTTTAAAGCTCATTGCCGGTGTCATGTGGCCCACTTCTGGAAAAGTTAAAGTTGTTGGCAAAATATCACCTCTAATCGAACTTGGTGCCGGTATGCATCCAGAACTTACTGGTTCAGAAAATATTTATCTCAATGGAGCTATCCTGGGTTTATCTCAAAAAGAAATAAAACAATGTTACAACTCCATTATCGATTTTGCTGAAATTAAAGAATTTATTGACCAACCAATTAAACACTATTCATCAGGAATGTACATGCGATTAGCCTTTGCTATTGCTATTCATACTCATCCAGAGATTTTAATCGTTGATGAAATTTTAGCCGTTGGTGACAATGCTTTTCAAAAAAAATGTTTTGACTACATGGAACAACTAAAAAAGTCAGAGGATGTCACTATCGTTTTTGTTTCTCACTCTCTGGGCCAAGTTGAAAAATTTTGCACCCGCGTTATTTATATAAATGACCATAAGATTCAATATGACGGCACCACCACAGAAGCAATCCAAAAGTATTCAACCGATTCAGAAAACAGAAACCAATAATAAACTGACTTAAAACCAAGATTAAAAAAACCAAATATATAATAAAATGTCTATAGCAGAAAAATATAAAAAAAATATTTTTTATAAAACTTTTAATAAAAGTAGATTAATCTATTTTAGAATTTTATCTTTTATACAAATAAAAATAATTCAAATTAAACCTTTTTTAAAATTTTTTCCATTTTTTATAAAAAACGGGCCAAAAAAAACTTTTAAAAAAATTAAAAGATTTCTAGAAGAAAACAAAAAAAACAAAATTAAATACAAAGATTGGTTTAAAAAAAATTCTCCAACAGAAATTGAATTATTAGAACAAAAGGAAAAAAGTAAAAAATTAAAATACAAACCAAAAATTTCAATAATATTACCAACATACAATACTCCAATTAATTTTTTAACAGAATGTATAGACTCTGTAATCAATCAAACTTATCCTTATTGGGAATTATGTATTGCCGATGATAACTCTAAAAAAATAGAAGTTATTGAATTAATCAAAAATTATTTAAAAAAAGATAACCGTATTAAGTGCGTTTTTAGAAAAGAAAATGGTCATATTTGTAAATCTTCAAATAGTGCCTTAAAAATAACAACCGGAGATTTTATAGGATTATTAGATCATGATGATCTTTTATTACCAAATGCCCTTTATGAAACAGCAATATTACTAAACGAAGATAGAGAAATTGATTTTATTTATTCAGATGAAGACAAATTATCAGAAATCGAAAAAAAACCAACTGAACCATATTTAAAAAACGATTGGTCTATTGATAAGTTATTTAGTTTTATGTATGTTGGACATTTTTCTGTATATAAGAAGGAAATTATCAAAAAAGTTAATGGATTTACAATCGGAACTCAAGGAGCTCAAGATTATGATTTACTTTTAAAATCATTAAAATTTATAAAAAATCCAAAACATTTACCTCAAATATTATATAGATGGAGAAAACATCCAGAATCAACAGCTATGACTTTAAGTGCTAAACCATATGCAATAATTGCTGGAGCTAAAGTTTTGCAAAAAAGATTAAAAGATTATGTTGATTCAAATTTTAAAATAAAAGATACAACATTCGGTTTTTATTATATTTCTTTTAAAGAAATAGAAAAAAAGAGTGTTGATATATTTTTAAATAAAAATCTATTAAATTCAAAAACAACTAAAATTATTAAAGAAAATTTAGATAAAAAAATTAATAATATTATTTATTTCGATTCAATCGAAAATCTTAATGATTTAATTAAAAAAAATAATGGTAAGTATTTATTAATTTGCAACAGTAATATATTTAAAATAGACAGTAAAAAGGAATTGATAAATTTTATTGGCTATTCAAATACAAAAAATGTCGGATTTGTAGGTCCGAAAATATTAACAAAAAACAATCTTATTAATGGAAGTGGTCTTGTTTATTATAAGGATAAATTTAGAATAATTTTTAATAAAAACACTGACAGTGTTGGCTATTCAAACAATTTAACAACTCAATCAAATACAACTGCCATAACAAAAGACTTATTTTGTATTAGGAGAGATGTTTTTGAAAAAGAAGTAAAATCATTTAATGAAAAACTACCAAACAGTTACTTAATAGAAGCTTGTGTTAATTCAAAAGAAAACAATATTCGAACAGTCTTTTTCCCTCAATTAAAAATATTTGCCAGTAAGATTAGAAATCTCGATCTAGAAAATAAAGAAATAGGTTCTAGAATAAAAATGGATTTTTACTTAAATCCTAAAATAAAAATCAATAAATATAATCAATTTTTACTAAAATAATTTTTTGCTTTTTTCAAAAATTTCCAAATAATTTTATTCCTCTTCAAAATCGACTTTATTTGGATAAGTTTTTTATTTTCAAAATTTACAATATTTTTCATATAAATATCTTTTTGAAAATTTTGTATATCTTCCATTAAAAATATTTTTTTTAATAAAATATTTTCCTTATTTAAATAATTTGTTTTTTTAAAAGACAATTTATTTTTTAAAAAAGAATTATATTCAAAACCATAATTCAACGCCATATCTCTAACTGAAATATTCTTATTATTTCCAGTTAATTCTAAAGATTTTTTAAAAATCTTTTTCTTATTTTTGATAAGATCACTTATTATGTTTACTAGATCTTCATAGGTCTTATATATCCACCCAAAGCCTCCATCAACAACTCTACTACCCAAAGCCCCAATATCGTTAGAAATAACAGGAATATTCATTTGAACAGCCTCTGTTAGAGTGTAAGAAAAAGTTTCTGGAACATTAGAAAGCAATAAAATTAAAGAAATTTTATTTTCAACTAAAATTTTATCCAAATTACTAATATTGTATTTACCTAAAATGCTTAAGTTGTTTTTATTTTTTAATTCATTTAGTTTAAATTCTACTGATTTATCAATTTCTCCAATAATATACCAGTTAATTTTTTTATTTTTAAATTTTTTATCTTCCAATAAATTAATAAAAACATCAATTCCTTTATGGCCAACAGCAACACCCAAGAAAGCAATATTAACAACATCATCATTTAAGTTGCTTATTCCACCAATTCTCTTTTTCAATTCAACTCCGTGTTCTATAGTTTTTAAAGGAATAGTTTTTGGTAATAACTCACTATATAAATTTTTAACATATAAAGATGGGGTAATTATCTCTTGAAAAGAAAAAACTGATTTTTTAAAAAAAATAAATTTATAACAATCGCATTTTTTTAAAATATTATTAACTTTTTTTCCATCTTCTTTTCCATTAGAAGAAAAATTTATAGTTTTAAACAAATGATCACCTTTAAAAGTAGGTGATTCTGAAATTAAATAGTAATCATGTAGGGAAAGAAAAGAGATTATATTTAATTTTTTAGGAATATTGATTAAAGACAAAGGTAAACCCATTAGATGATGGAAATGAACCAAATCTATTTCAAATTCCATAATTAAACTTTCAAAAACTTTTTCTATTTCATTGTCAACTAATTTTGAATAACAAGAATCTAAACTTAATTCAAAAATATTTTCCCATTTTTCATTATTAAAATAATCCAAAGATAGTCCACCATCTTTGTTTCTATGAAAACACAAAAAATCAAAATCTTTATTTAAATATTTTGCTATATTAAATGCATTAATACCAATACCTCCAACACTCGGTTCATAATGCATTACGAATAGAATTCTTTTTTTATTTTTAAAAAATAAATTTTTATTTTTAATCCAAAAATTAATATTATTATGTATTGGTTTTAAAGGATTAGTTCTTACAAAATTTTCTATTCTCAATTGATAGCCAGGATATAAATTCTCAATAATTTTTATATTATTATTAACCTTATTAATACGCGCCTCATCTGTAAAAGAAGCACTCCCGCTATGATGAATAAAAGTAGTATCATCTAAAACATTTTTATATCCATATTTTTCAACTCTTAAACAAAATTCATTTTCTTCACCATAACCCTTACCAAATAATTCCAAATTGAAAAATCCAAAAATATCAAGTATTTCTCTCTTAATAAAAAAACAAAAACCATGACCAGTTGGTAGTTGAGGATAAAGTTTTAAACTTTTAGACGAGATAAGATCAGCAAAAGAATCAATATCAAAACCATCAGGTAATTGATTATCTTGAACAAAATTAGGAACAGAACAAATTGTGGCGTTATTTGAAAGAGGTGTTACGGTCGCAATAATACTAGATGAATAAGCACATTCCAATATATTATTTAACCAATTATTAGTTACAACAGTATCACTATTAAGTAATAAAACATCGTTCTTTTTGTTTAAACCCATGCCTCTATTAACAGTCCCAACGAAACCAAGATTTTCTTTATTTTTATAAATTTTTATATTTTTATCTTTATTTTTATCAATCTTATTGTAAAAATCAAAAATTCTTTCATCTGTACTTCCATCATCGATGATAATTAAATTATTATTTATTAAATCAGTATTTTTAATAACACTTTTAATACACTTTTCTAAAGACTCAAAAGCGTTATAAACTGGAACTATAATATCTACTTTATTTTTCATTTTTATTTAAAACAATTTAGAATTTAAATAATTATTGGTCTAATAAATAAGCTGAAAAACAATATCTTCATTTTTTGTTTTTTTACCAGAAATAATTAACTCCCCAGAATCATAAGAGTTATTATTAGAATAATTGAGAGTAATTGGAGTATCTACTTGTTTTACTAATGGTTCAACAGTAAAACAATATTCTTTATCTTTTGAATCTTTTATTTGATTAAAAAGAACCTCTCGGTAAGCATTATCGTTTATTTTATCTACTTTTATTTCTGATTCTAATATTTTAGTTTTACAATCACTGTTATACAAAATTAATTTATATGGAGTTATTATTTTCTTCTCATAAGTAGACAAAAATAAATTTATACCCATTAGCTCATCTTTTGGTGATTTAAATGTTTGGTAAAATTGACCAGAATTATAAATTGCATCTATAACCTTTCCACGTGGAGATAATCCTAAGTCATACCAATTTCTTATGTGAATTTTAGTTAATCCAAAAACAAATGCAAAACAAATTATCAAAAACAGGACTAATGGAAAAAGGGAAAACATATTAATTTCCTTTTCTGATAAAGTTTCTTCTGGTAAAATTTTGTTTTTATTGAAAAACAATAAATATAAATAACAACCAAAAGAAGCAAAAAATAAAGTAAAGACTAACTCAAAAACTTTAAAATTAGGAAAAAATTTAGACAAGAATTCACTTAATGTCATTACTTTATTGATTACAGGAAAAACTAAAGCAAATAAATTCATATCAATATTTCTCGACCAAGCATATATGTATATAAAGAAAGCCGTATTAATTAATATATATAAATAAAATAATTTCTTATTTTTATAAGCTGTCAAAACAAAAAATGGCATTATCCATAAAAACCAATGTGGTATAAAAGCTGAAGTTAAATAAAATAATGAAAGTATTAAAAAGCAATATTTAACTAAAATTTCATTTTTATTAGAATCAGTAATTTTTTGTTTTATTATTAAATACAAAGTTGTTAAAAAATAAATTAAAGGAAAAAACAAAGGACCATCTAAAAAATGTCTTTCAAGAATATATAATCCCTCTCCTCCTGCTGTTAGAAATTTATAAGACATATTTAAGTAACACAATAATGGGACTAAATAAACCAAAATTGCGATTGAAGTATAAATAAACACATTCTTTATATTTTTATTAGCTAAAATCAAAGAAACTGGTAATATTAAAAATAATGAAAAGTTTTTAGTTGCTGCCGATAATCCTAAAAATACCATCGCTAAAAGATACTTTTTCTTAAAAGAAAATAATAAAAATAATAACAATAAAAATATTGGATAAATATCATTATTTCCCCAAGAAAAAGGTACGAAAATTAGTATCGGGCAAAGCAGCCATAAAAGAAAAATTTTATTTCTATTTTTTTCCTCTTTTTCATAAATTTTAGAAATCCAAATTATTAAAAATAAACTTAAAACATATAAAACTAAATATCTTAATTTTAAAAGAAAACCAACCGATAATAATTGATCTACTGGAATAAGATTATTCAAATCAAATTTATAAATACCAAGTTTAACAAAAGGATAATAAACTATTGAATCAATAAAATAAAAAATTGGAGGAAAAAATGAAGTATAAACTTCCTTACCACCACCACTAATAGATTCCTTAGACATACTAAAATCGCCACCAATAATTCTACTAGTAGGTCCTGCTATATTAAATAAATCAGAATGATAAGTAGTCCTAGATATTATTAAAATTAAAAAAAACACAAAAAAAATATGAATTTTATATTTTAAAATAATCCTTTTTATTTCTTTCATATTTAAAATAAATTAATCAATATGGTATAAATTTACCCCTATCTGGAAGTAAAAATTTTATAAAATCAATTTCTACTTCACTACTTATTTTTGTATATTTTCTATCTTTTATAACAAAATAACTAATATTTTTATTTATTTTTTTTGGTTTTTCTAAACAAATTTCTATTAAATTTTTATCAAAATTAGAATTTTTTAAATAAAATTCATCCAAATATCTTTTTAATTGAAGATAAATTTCATTAAAATCATTTTCTTTATTAAACTGAAAACCAATTTTATCAGTAATATCTATTGCTGGAACCCCTGCATAAATATGATTTTCAACAGTATCTTTTGTTAAAACACTACCAGACAAAAGCATTGATTTTGTAGACAATGATGCCATAGTTATAATACAACCAGGGGTTATCCAAACATCATCATTTAAATCAATTTTTTTCTTTGTATTAATTTTACATCCATATAAAGTGTCACCAAATTTAGCGTGAGAATATATTTGAACCTGAGAACCGATTCCAACATTGTTATTAATTTTTAAACCACCGAGAGTGTCTAAAATAACACCACTACCAAACCAACAATTATAACCAATATTTAAATCATCGGTTCCATAAGCATAAAAATTATTATTAATTTTTGTATAATCTAAAACCGAAAAACTTGGAACCATTATTGTTGAATCATGATGTATCTGAACATTATCTCCAATAATAATTGAATCCATTGGTCCACCATTATTATTACAAATTTTAATTCTCTCACCAAAATAAACATTTATACCTAATTTGTATTTTTTAGTTAAAATTAATACTTTATTAATATTATCTATTATTTCAAAATAATTATTTTTTTTAATTATTTTAATCATGTATGTATATCTTATTAACAATTCTTTTACTATTTTGATTTATTTTTATATATATTCTTCCAATATATTCAGTCAACATGCTTAATACCAAAAACATAATACTAAATAAAAAAGTCATAGTTAAATAAGTTGATAACCACCCAGACGGTCTTCCTGAATTATTAATTGTCAACAATAAATAAATTAGACCAATTATAAAAGCAAAAATTGCAACAAAAAGAGACAAAAATGAAATTGTTTTAATAAAAACATTTGAATATCCAATTATATGATTGGACCACAATTTAAATAGTTTAACAAAACTGTATGAAGATTTACCTGAGGCCCTTTCTTTGTGATCAATATAAACATAACCGATATGATCAGTTAATGAAAAAATTAATCCCTCTATATAATTATAATTACTATGAGTCTTTGCCATAGATTTAGTAATAACACTTTTAATTAATCTGACATTTGATATTGGAATTTTATTTTTATTATTTATAGTAATTACACTAATAAATCTATTTATACTACTTACTATATTTCTGAAAAAAGAATGTTTTTTTTCTTTTAATACTCCATAAACTACATCATAATCATTATCATTTATACTTTTCATCAATTTTAAAATCTCCACCGGGGGATTTTGTCCATCATCATCAATAGTTGCAATATATTTTTTAGTGGTATATTTTAAACCCTCAATAATTGCCAAATGTTGACCATTATTTTTTCTAAATTTTAAATAAGTTATTTTTTTAGGATATTTTCTTATTAAATTTCTAATTATTTTATCAACACCATCCGGAGAATTATCGTTTACTAAAATTATTTCCCAATCTACATTTTTAAGATCATTAATATCATCTACTACTTTTCCGATAGTTTTTTCACTTTTATAAATCGGTATTACAAAAGATATTGAATTTTTATTATTCATTAAAGAATTTATTAACATAATAAATTACATCTTTTACCTCGTTTTTAGTAAGTTTATAAAATAATGGCAATCTAACAAGACATTCAGATAACTTATCAGTACCAGGTAAATTATTATTATTTCTTTCAGCCATGTAAGGTGAAGTATGCAATGACACATAGTGAAAAGGAGTAGTAATTCCATTATCTTTCATAAAAGAAATAAAATCTTGTCTTTGTTTATTATTTAAACATACCAAAGCACAAAGATGACCATTAAAAGTATTAAATTTTGGTGTTTGTATAAAATACAATGGTTTTTTAATTTTTATAAACTTTTTATACATTTTTACAATTTTAATTCTTTTTTTATTAATCTTTTCCAAAATTTTCAATTGTGGATATAAATAAGCCGCATTCAAGTCAGATAAAATATAGCTAGAACCAGTATCAACCCAACTATATTTATCAACTAAACCTTCCTTGAATTGTGATCTATTTGTACCTTTTTCTCTTATAATTTTTGCTCTATCTAAAAATTTCTTGTTATTTACAATTAATGCTCCTCCCTCTCCAGAAGTAATATTTTTAGTTTCATGAAAACTTAAAGTAGCCAAATCACCAAAAGTTCCCAAAAGTTTACCGTTGTATTTTGATCCTATAGCTTGCGCTGCATCTTCAATTAAAATTATTTTATTTTTTTTACATATTTTCACTAATTCATCCATATTTGTACTGTTACCAGCGTAATGTACTGTAATTATTACTTTTGTTTTTTTAGTTATTATTTTCTTTAAATTATCCAAATCTAGATTTCCAGTTAAATTATCTATATCAACAAAATGTATATCAGCACCCCTAGATTCAAATGGTAAAACAGTAGATACAAAAGTATAAGATGGTGTTATAACCTCGTCTCCAGGCTTTATATCACACAATATTGCCGTCATTTCTAATGCATGAGTACAAGAACTAGTAAGTAATACTGGGGTATTGTATTTTTCTGCCAATAATTTTTCACATAATCCACAATAATATCCATCACCTGCAATATTTATTTGCTTATTACTTTTTACTAAATCACGAATTAGTTTTAATGATTCTGAAACAAAAACCGGCCTATTAAAGGGAATTGTCATAATTTTCAATAAATTTATTAAATATTATTTATTAATAAACGATTATCCATTATATAATAGATATTATCTTATATGAAAATTAATACTGTAACAATTTTTGGAGCTAATGGATCAATGGGCTCTCAATCTGCCGGAATAATCGCTGGGTTTGGAAATGCAAAAATCTATATGGTAGCCAGAGATTTAACCAAGGCTCAAGATGGAATAAGTAAGGCCATAGATTCAATAAAATCTGAAGTAATAAAAAAACAACTTATTCCAAAAACTTACCAAGATCTCGAAAAATGTATTTCCGAAAGTGATTGGATTTTTGAGTGTGCCTCAGAAGATTTAGAAGTAAAACAAAAACTTAACGATCAAATTGCTAAATTTAAATCAAAAAATAGCATTGTCTCCACCGTCTCTTCTGGTTTATCAATCTCAAATTTAGCCAAATCATTTGATAAAGACACTAATTATTTTGGTACTCATTTCTACAATCCACCATACAAAATGCTTTTATGTGAATTAATCTCTAGTCCAAATTCTGATCTAAAAATTCAAAAAGAGTTGTTTGATTATCTTCAAAATGTTTTACACCGTAAAGTTGTAATTACTAACGACACTCCAGGATTTGCTGGTAACAGAATCGGTTTTCAATTACTCAACGAATCTCTTCAATTTGCCGAAAAATATCAAAAACAAGGAGGAATTGCCTTAATTGATTATCTATTAGGCGGATTTACAGGTCGAAGCTTATCTCCAATTGCCACAATCGACCTAGTTGGACTCGATGTCCACAAAGCCATTGTCGACAATATTTACGACCTCACTAACGACGATGCTCACGAATCTTTTAAAATGCCAGAATTTGTAGATTATTTAATTTCCAATGATCATTTAGGAAATAAAAACAATCAAGGTTTTTATAAAAAAGAAGGGGATCAAAGATTAGTTTTTAATATTGATAAAAAAACATATGAACCAATCCCTAAGTTTAATATTGAATTTATAAATCAGGTAAAAGAACTAATTTCCAATGGTGAATATGAAAAAGCATTTGAAGTAATTTTAAAAACCAAAACTTTTGAATCAGAAATAATTCAATATTTTTTTGCTAGATATATTAGCTATTCTTTATCTTTAGTTGGACCAGTAGTAAAAACTAAAGAAGATATTGATATAGTAATGGCATATGGTTTTAATTGGCTACCTCCGTGCGCCTTAATTGATTTAATCGGTGGAAAAGAACAGACAATTAATTTAATAAAAAAACATAAATTATCTATTCCAAACGAAATCTTTAAACATTCTTCAAAAAATAAATTTTATACACTTCAAAGTGAGTTAGATTTTCGTAGTTTTATAAAAGCAAATTAATATGAAAAATCCAGTCTACATAATTGGTGGTTCACAAACAGATTTTCAAAGAAATTGGTCAAAAGAAGGAAAAACTTTTATTGCCATAATAAAAGAAGTTATCAAAGACGCTTTAGAAAAAACAAATTTAAATTTAAAAGAAATTGAATTTTTAAACAAAAAGAATAAAATTGGAATTTTTGTTGGTAATTTTGATGGTGAACAATATTTTAATCAAGGCCATTTAGGCGCATTTCTAACAGAAGTTAGCCCATCTTTTTATGGAATTCCCAGTGCTAGATACGAAGCCGCTTGTGCCTCTGGTTCTGTTGCTATAGATGCCGCTTCATCAAAGATAAAAACAGGGGATTATGACGTTGCAATTGTTTTAGGAATCGAATTAATGAAAACTGTAGATTCACAAATTGGAGGAGATTTTTTAGGTACTGCCGCATATTACCAAAAAGAGGCTAAAAATATAAGTTTTCCTTTTCCTAAACTTTTTGGTCAATTAGCTGATGTTTATATTAAAAAATATTCTTTAGATGAAAAAAGATATCTAAACTGTTTATCTAAAATTTCAGCTATCAATTACGATAATGCCAAAAAAAATCCTAACGCTCAAACCAGAAGTTGGTTTATGAACGAAGAACATGCTGAAAACCGTAATAGTAAAAGCAACATGTTAGTTGGAGGCAAGTTAGCCATTGCTGATTGTTCGCAAGTCACTGACGGAGCTGCCGTTGTCGTTTTGTGTTCCAAAAAATATTTATCAGAATACAAAACAAAAAGAAAACTAACTAATAAAAATTTCTCCGAAATTACTGGTTGGGGACATCGAGTTGCTCCCATTCAGTTCTCCGAAAAAATAAAAGAATCTAAAGATAGTCCTTTTGTTTTACCATGGACAAGACAAGCTGTATTAGACGCTCTAAAAAGAGCTAATCTTAAAGAAAAGGAGATTGATGTTTACGAAACTCACGACTGTTTCACTTCAAGTGAATATGCTGCCATATCTGCTTTTGGACTAACAAAACCAGGAGAAGAATACAAAGCAATCGAAAATGGTTTGATTAGTTTTAATGGCAAAAAACCAATAAATCCAAGTGGTGGATTAATTGGTTGCGGTCATCCAGTCGGTGCTACAGGAGTTAGAATGTTACTCGATTTACATAAACAAATAACTAAAACAGCTGGTAATTATCAAGTCAAAAAAGCTAATCACGCCATGATGTTAAACATCGGTGGATCAGCAACTACGAATTTTGTATTTATAGTAAGCAAACTATAATCTAACCTTTTCCCCATTTCCTTCCTCAACACCAAAACTATTTTGTATTTATGCTAACATTTTGTATCTAACCCTATGTCTAGCAAAATTAAAAAAATAATCTTTTCCCTTCTTGCCATAGTCTTGTCCATTCTAGTCTATTTTTATCAACAAATTAAGACATACCAAAAACAACAAGATTTAATTTTAGTAACTGAAGTTTTGGATGGAGATACTTTAGTAATCGCCCCCAACCAAAGTATCAGATTGGCCAACATTGACACTCCCGAAATCAATTTATGCCTTGGTCAAAACGCTAAAGACTTTTTAACAAATTTAATCCTTAATAAAAGAGTTAACATTGTAAGTGTTGGCAGAGATGCTTATAAAAGAACTATAGCTCTAATTTATTTACCAGATGGTCAACTAGTTAACGAAATTGTGGCTTTAAATGGAATGGGTATCTACACCAGCACTAATACTAAGGAAAAAGAAAAAATAAATTTAGCAATAGAATCTGCCAGAGATAAAAAGATTGGCATCTTTAGCCAAGTTTGTTCTCAAACAGAAAACATTGATAATTCTAAATGCAATATCAAAGGCAACATTGGTAAACATGACAGAGAAAAATATTACCATTTGCCCGAATGTGCTGAATACAATCGAACCGTGGTTGAACTACATCTAGGTGAAAAATGGTTTTGTAATGAAAAAGAAGCCATCGAGTCTGGATATAAAAAGTCTAAAAATTGTCCTTAAGCTTTTATAAAGCAGGCCTCTCCAAGCATACCCGCCATCAATCCCTCTGTTTTTTCTAAGATCACAACAACACTAAAGATTCCCGCCTTCTTATTTGAATAGGGGAGTATTAATTTAGTTTTTCCTTTCAATTTCTCTCCGACTGAAGTCAGTGAAATTTCCATCTCTTTCTCTTCTTCAAATTTAGATAAATCATCTTGACTTATTTCAAACTCAAAATAAAAAGAAGCGGTATCTAATATTTTAAAAGGGGAAGAGGCTGGAGAAACATAAAGCCCAGCAACGATATCGCTGTCATCAACAACAACCCCACTTACTGGCGAAAATAATTCAACTTGATCCAATTTTGCCTTGGCCAGCTCCACTGATCTGACACTTAAATCCAACGAGGCTTGTTTTTGTTTTTTTGAAAATCTACCCAGATCATCACTTGGTTCGCCTGCCTTAAGTCCATAGGCGTCAAAATCAGCTCTTACCTTTTCATAATCTAAAAGCTCACAGTCTAACTCTTTTTGTAAAACATTTTTGTCAAGACTAGCTATTAAATTTCCTTTTGAAACTATATCTCCACTTCTTTTGGCCACGTGTGACACCATTCCAGACGTGGCAAATCTAACTTCTACAATTCTTGCTTTTATTTCACCTTTGTATATATCAGCCATACTAAAAAATTATAACAAATATTACATTTTAAATAATAGATAAATATGTGCGGTTATGATCTATAATCAATTATCTTTATGATAAAAAAAATCTCCCCCTTTTTCACTTTTTTTATTCCTTTTATTTTTTCTTTTCTCTCTCAACGTCTAGTCATTGGCAGGGGATATGAATTCACTCAAAATAATATCTCTATTATTTTGATTAATTACGTACTTTGGTTAGGCATTTATCTCTTTTTTATTTCCATTTTCAAAAAAAATTACCAATCAATTTTTGGCTTTTTAATTTTCTTTATAATTTTTACTCTTGCCAATCGTTATAAAAGCAAACTTTTAAATCAACCAGTAACTGCCAATGATTTTTATCTTTTAAAAAATCTTCTTATATTTTTACCTGATATTTTTAACCAGCCAAACATCAAAAAAGAATTAATTGCTTCCGTAATTGCTCTATTTTTCTTTTTTTTCGCTATCAAAAAAATCTTTTATTTTCAAAACCCATCCATAAAAATAAAATTATTTCTATTACCATTATCAATTTTTATCTTAACTTTTTCTTTTTTCTTTCCTAATAAATTCAATCTTCTTATTTCTGACATTGGGATAAACCCTGATGTTTCCAATCCCATGAACAGTTGTAAACAAAATGGTGCTTTATTTTGTTTTTATGATGATTTAAAAAAAATTAAAAATCCTGCTCCTAAAAATTACAATCAATCCACCATTCAGCAAATTTACTCAAATATAAAACTTGATGAACTTTATAAACTTGATGAACTTTCAACTAAACCTAATATCATTGTCGTTCTTTCTGAAGCTCTTTGGGATCCGACTCTTTTATCAAACGTTAAAATTACCCAAGATCCAATTAAAAATATTAGACCCGATATCAAGTCCACCTTAATTTCTCCTACTTATGGTGGAGGCACTGCTAATGTGGAATTTGAAATTGCCACTGGTTTAAGTGCTTATTTTTTAACCGGCAAAATTGCTTACAGTCAATCCATTCGCCAGGATATGCCTAGTATTTTTTCTTTATTTGAAGAAAATGGTTATTCAACTGCCGCCATTCATCCTTTCGTCAAATCCACTTATAATCGCACCACTGTTTACAAGCATTTTGGTGTCGATAAATTTATCGGAGTTGAAGATATGAAGAATTACGAAAAAGCCGGGCCTTTTGTTTCCGATAAATCTTTTGCCCAAGAAATCATCAAACAATTAAATTCAACTGATCAGCCTCAATTTATTTTTACTTTATCCATGCAAAATCACTTTCCTTTTGAAGCCGATCGTTTTTCTGAACATCCAATTGATTTTTCCAGCAACCTCGACACTGAAAGTCATAAATCTCTCCAGAGTTATATTGATGGAATAAATTTAAGCGATAAATCTTATCAGGATTTAAAAACAGAAATTGAAAAATCAAAAAAACCAACAATTCTAATCGTTTATGGCGACCATCTTCCTTTGCTCGGCGATGATTTTGACATTTATAAAAAAACTGGCTTTTACCAAGATAATGATTTAAAAATGTATTCCACTCCTGTTGCCATTTGGTCAAACTTTAAAACAAATTTAGATTTACCAAAATTAATCAGTCCTAACTTTTTATCCTTAGAAATATTAAAATTAGCCCAAATAAAACCAAAATATCAATATTCTTTTTTAGAAAGTATTGAAAAAACCGATACTGTTTTAAAACAAAACTTTTCTACAAAATTAACCAAAGAACAACTAGAAAATTACGAACTTATTCAATATGACCTTGTTTCAGGTAAAAAATACGGAATAAAATAGTTAAAAGTTAAAAGTCGAAAGTTTATCAAGTAAAAACAAATTATAATTTTTTAATTAAACCAGAAATTATCTTAGAAATTTCTATAGATTTTGTATAAAAATTATTAAAATCGCTATTTGAAATATAATTTAAAGATAAAGCCAAATAAAGCATTGATCTTACCTCTCCACAAGAACCTTTTGATATAAACAAAAATTTTTTAAAATCTTTATTAGTCTCTTTTTCATATCCTTCAGCAATATTATTCATAATTGAAACAGCTGCTCTTAATATTTGATCTTTAAACGAATAATCTTTACAAAAAATAAAATTTTTATAGATATCTAAAACAAAAACTTTAGCCTTTTGCCAAACTAAAATATCTTCAAATCTCTCTATCGTCATGTAAAATTGTAACAAACTTTACAAACTTTACAAACTTTCAACTTGATGAACTTTTTTGTGCTAAAATACCACTACTATCAAGCAAAAGCGCTTTGTAGTAGGTTCTTTAAAAGCAAAGGGAAGGGAGGCAGCCAATAATGTCACCATAGCTTCTAGTGTTTCTCAAACCAATTCACCTCAAAAGACAGAAGGGAAGGTATCAGAATGGGAAACAGTTCTCAAAGGGTTAACCGTTTGCAAAAGCTGTTAAAAAAGAGAGGTCCTATGACATTGGAACAAATTTCTGATGAGACAGGTATGAGATACAACCGATGCAGAAGGATTTTGAAGCAAAATTTTTTTCAAGTAGAAATCGGGAGCAACAAAAAATGGGCTGTAAGTCAGTTAGATAAATAACACCTTCTTCCTTTGAAACAAAAAGCCGACAGGTTTATGTATTTTTTTATTCTCTGCCGGCTTTTCTTTTGGTAAAAATTTGAAATTATATTAACTTATCTTTTTCCCCTCATTTCCTCAAGGGAGGGGATCAGAAGGGTGGGTTTTATATGTTATATTATTCCATATGAACAAAATCGCAGTTGTTGGAGTCGGTTATGTCGGCTTAGTTACTAGCACCTGTTTTGCCGAACTTGGAAATAAAGTTATCGGAGTTGATATTAATCAAAAAAAAATCAGTAATTTAAACAAAGGTATTATTCCTATCTACGAAAAAGGGTTAACCGAGTTGGTTAGAAAAAACTATAGTTCAGGTAATTTATCTTTTACCACTGATATTAATAAAGCCGTTAAAGCTTCAGATATTATTTTTGTTGCTGTTGGCACCCCGCCAATGCCAGATGGCAGTGTTAATTTGGAATATGTTAAAGCTGCTGCCGAATCGATTGGTAAAGCCATGAATGGTTATAAAGTGATTATAAATAAGTCAACTGTTCCCATTGGCACTGGCAGTTTTGTTGAAAGAATTATTCAGCAAAATTATAAAGGTAAATTTGATATCGTTTCTAATCCTGAATTTTTAAGAGAGGGGAGCGCTGTTAGTGATTTTATGCATCCCGATCGAATTGTCATCGGCACTAGTTCTAAAAAAGCCAGGAAAATTGTCAATGAACTTTATGCCCCTCAAAACTCAACTATTGTTAATACCAACACTAAAACTGCTGAACTGATTAAATATGCCTCCAATGCCTTCTTAGCCACTGAAATTTCCTTTATAAACTCTATTGCCAACATTTGTGAAAAAATTGGCGCCAATATTACTAAAGTTTCCAAAGGAATGAGACTTGATAACAGAATTGGACCTAAAGCCTTTTTAACCGCTGGAATTGGTTACGGTGGCAGCTGTTTTCCCAAAGATGTTAAAGGCTTAATCCAAATTGCTCACGAAAACGGTGTTCGTTTTAGTATTCTTGATGCTGTTGAAGACACTAATTTAGCCCAAAAACAATCTCTTTTACCCAAAATTCAATCTCTCCTTGGTGAAGATCTGCATGGTAAAAATATCACCGTTTGGGGATTGGCTTTTAAACCAAAAACAGATGATGTTCGCGAATCACCATCATTAGTTGTCGTTAGACAACTCCTCGACCGCGATGCCACAGTTACTGTTGTCGATCCAATTGCCACTAATCAAGCAAAATTAATTTTAAAAGACACTGTTAAATACGAAAAAGATTTAATCAAATCAGTTACCGGTGCCGATTGTTTAATTATTGCCACTGATTGGCCAGAATTTAAGGCTATTGATTTAAAACAATTAAAAAAATCAATGAAAAAAACCAATATCGTCGACGGTAGAAATATTTTTAATAAAAGAAAAATAAAGAAACTTGGTTTTAAATATTTATCTGTTGGTCGATAATTTTTATGAAATTCATTAAAAAATATCAACACTTAATAATCGCTTGTTTTTTGTTTTTAATAATTTCAATTGTTTATCTCTACAAAATAATTCCTTCTTATAATTATGATTCTGATTTTGGTCGAGATTTAAATGACATTCTCCAAATAACCAGAGGCAAAATGTCTTTAATTGGGCCAAAATTAAGTTTTGGCGGAATTCATGCTGGACCGTATTACTATTATCTCTTTGCTCCAGTTTTAAAAATATTCAGCCTTAAACCAGAATCCATGATTATTTTTAATGCCCTTATTTTCTTGATTATTCTGGCCATTTCTTTTGGAATAATTTTAAAAAGCAATTTAAAGAATAAATATTCTTGGCTTTTGGGAGCTACTTGGATTTTTCTAAGCCCGTTTATGATTTATTCCGGCAGGAGACCAGGCAATGCTTTTTCCTATCTGGCTTTATTATTTGTTCTTTTAATAATCTTTCCTTGGGTATTAAACAAAAATAAACTATTTTTAGGATTAATTTACGGATTTTTTGTCGGAGTTGTCATTAACTTTCATCTAATTAATCTTCTCATCTTTACTCCGCTTATTTTGATTACTTTTGTTTTTTATATCTTTAAAAAGGACTGGAAGAAAATTCTTTTAACTTTCTTAATGTGTTTGGGCATTTTAATTTCTTTTGGACCGCTTTTACTTTTTGAAGCCCGTCATAATTTTGTCCAATTTAAGAATACTTTTATTGACAAATCCTACATTATGTTTGTTGATAATAAAAATCTCGTCGATCCACTCCCAACTTCTTCAAATCGTTTATTAAATTTTTGGTTGCTTCAAAAACATTTCACTACTTGGTCTCAAATTTCTTTTTTAGTTCTTTTTATCCTAACTATAGTTCTTTTAATAATTAGATGGAAAAAAATCGATTTTCCAACCAAAATTTATATTTTTTCCTCTCTCTTTGCTTTTATCTTATTAGTACTTATAGCTAAATCACAAGTCGCCATCCACTACTTCTTTCCTTTTATTCTAGCTATCCAGGTCTCCTTAATAATTTTAATTAGCAATTTATCTCCCAAAATTTCTTCCAAAATATTTTTATTATTTTTAATAATCAGTTTAATAAAATTCCCTAAATGGTTTTATAGTCCAGTCACTAGAACCATTGATAATTATCGAAATTTTACTAATAAGTTAACTTCTTCTGACTTATTTAAAAACATTGATTCTCAAATTAATGTCTTTTGCGCCCGAGAAACTCCAGTTGCTATTCTTGGCTGGGAATATCGTTATTTTATGGAATTAAACGGTTATAAGGTGTTAGCCCCAACATTATTTAATCAAGCCAATCAACTCTTGATTATTAAAGAAGCCAGAAATTCAGATAATATTGATTCCCTAAAATCTTGGGAATTAGACGAATTTGGACCAAGGGTTCTAAATAAAACTATTGAGATTGACGGCCGAAAGATTTTTTTGTTCGATAAAAAAACATCATCAACACCAAAACAACAAACTCGCTGATCACCAAACTCCAACCGCCTTGGACAAATCCTAATTTAGGAATTAAGAAATAATTTATTGTTAAATTAAACAAAGTTCCTATTAGAATTGACCAAAAAACCATATTCTGTTTATGTTTTATCACCAATAAATTTCCCATAAAAACCCTAAAATAATTAATCACTCCCGACCAAACTAATAAGCTCATGACTTTAGCCGCCACCATGAATGATTGGCCATAAATTAACTTCATAATTAGTTCTCTTTGCCAAGTAATAACTATAGCCAATGGTATTAACCCCAAAAGAGACAATATGGTTACTAATTTGATTATTTTTTTGGCTGTATCTTCCTTGTTTTCATGAAATAAAATTGTCAGTCTGGGAAAAACCACATAATTGACCACATTAATGCTCTGAAAAGCAAACAATATTTTATAAGCAGTCTGATAAAAACCGACTTGATCATTACCAAAATATCGGCCAATTAACAAAGTATCATTATTGGCATAAATAACCATTGCTGCCGTCATTCCCAAAAGTGGCAACGTTTCTTTAATTATTTCTTTCCAAAAACTGAAATCAAAAATTATTTTAATTTTTATTTTTAATAAATATGATTGCCAGATTCCCACCATTATTGTCAACACGGCTGACATTCCATACCCCAAAACTAAATTTATAGCACTTCCATTATTTTTAATTACCAACAAAGCAGAAACTAAAACTCCAACATAAAAAACCATTCTATTTAAAAACACCATTTCCATTCTTTCCCAAGCCTGAAAAATAGAAATAAAAAGTGTTTGAAAACCCTGAATTAAGCTATAAATCAAGGTCGCCACCAATAATTCAATTGAAACTGGTTTGTTAACAAACAAAAATGAAGCCGCAAAAAATAGTCCAATTACTAACGATAAAAGCAGTTTTAAACCAATTAAATTTCCTAAATATTTTTCGCTTAAATCTTTACGCTTGGCCACTTCTCTAGTGGTAATTGTTGATAAACCAAAATCTGCCAAAATCATAAAAATAGATACATAAGCAGAAGCCAAATTGAAAGCTCCAAATTCCTTTGCTCCCCAATATCTGACCAAACCAACAACTACAAAAAACAATAAAATCTTAGAAAAAAATTCAACTGCCCCCAACCAAAAAACATTTTTTATTAATATCTTTTTATTAGACATTCTTTTTAAATTGTTTGTGCCAATTCCAAGCACTGGTCATTATGGTTTTCAAATCAAAATATTTGGGTTCCCATTTTAAAATTTCTTTAGCCTTCTTGGAATCAGCAATAAGCTCTGGAGGATCACCAGCTCGCCTATCTTTAGGTGTAACTTTAAAATCAATCCCCGTAACTTCTTTTGCCATATCAATAACCTCTTTAACTGAAAATCCTTTACCATTTCCCAAGTTAAAACAGTCACTTTTACCACCCTCCATTAGGTATTTAAGCGCCAAAACATGAGCCTCGGCTAAATCAGTCACATGAATGTAATCACGAATACAGGTACCATCTGGAGTTGGATAATCAGTTCCAAAAATTCCAATTTCCTCTCTAGCCCCAATGGCGGCATCAAGAGTTAAGGGGATTAGATTTGAACTGCTTCCTTGCCATTCTCCGGTTTCACTTTCTAAATCAGCTCCACAAGCATTGAAATATCTCAAAGCCACATATCTGAAATCATAAGCCGTTGAATAGTCGCGCATGATATGTTCCACCATTAATTTTGTTTCTCCATAAGGATTAATTGGAGATTGTGGGTGTTTTTCATCAATTGGAATATATTGAGGATTGCCGAATGTTGCTGCTGACGAAGAAAAGATAAATTTATTGACATTATTTTCTCTCATCACTTTAAATAAATTTAAAGTATTAGCCACATTATTTAAATAATATTTTTGCGGGTCAACCACCGATTCTCCCACTGCTTTAAAAGCGGCAAAATGTAAAACTGCTTCGATTGGATATTTTTTAAAAACTTCTCTGATATTTTCTATGTTTCCCAAATCACCCTCAAAAAATTCACCCCATTTAACTAATTCTTTTTTACCACTCGATAAATTATCAAAAACAACAGTTTTAAATCCTTGTTCAGTTAATTCTTTATTTATGTGGGATCCGATATATCCCGCTCCGCCAACAATCAAAATCATAGAAATATTATTAATTTTTAATTACTAAATTTTACCATTTAAACAACTTTTTCCCACGGATATTCTTCATATCCAAAATGACCATACTTAGCCGTATTTTTATATATTGGTCTTTTTAAATCTAAACCATTAATAATTCCTTTAACCGACAAATCGATTAATTTCCAAGCAAATTCTTCAATCTCTTTTAAATCTTTTTTAGCTGTTTCAAAAGTTTCAATTGATTTAGAAATCGGATCTCTTTGACCAATTGCATAAGCTAATTGAACTTCACATCTATCAGCTAATCCAGCCGCCACAATATTCTTAGCGATATATCTAGCCGCATAAGCCCCACTTCTATCAACTTTTGTTGGATCTTTTCCGGAAAAACAACCACCGCCAATTCTTCCCATACCACCATATGTATCAACTATAATTTTCCTACCAGTCAATCCAGTATCCGATGCTGGCCCACCAATTTCCCATTGACCAGTACCATTAAAGATAATTTGATTAATATCCAATTTATTTAAATTATATTTTTTCAAAACTGGTAAAATTGCCAACTCGTATAAATGTTTTTTTACTTCATCTTTATTTATTTTTGGATCAAATGGTTTAGCTAAAACTATTTTTTCCACTTTTATTACTTTTCCATTTTTATAACTCACACCCACCTCAGCTTTTCCATCTGGTCTTAAATAATTTAATTCTTTAAATTGTAATTCGTCCATCTTTCGACATAATTCATGTGATAAAACAATTGGCAATGGCATTAATTGTGGAGTCTCATTACAAGCATATCCAAACATCATCCCCTGATCGCCAGCTCCATCATTATCAGCTCCAATGGCAATATCACGAGATTGTTCATGAACCGCCACATCAAAAAAAGCATCTTTAGTAAAACCCAATTCTGGTTTGTTATAACCTAGATTTTCTATCACTTTTTGGGCAATTTTTTTGTAATTTAATTTTGATTGGCTTGTCACTTCTCCTGCCATAGTTACTTTATTGGCAGTTACCAAAGTCTCTACGGCTACTCTAGAATTAACATCTAAACTTAAGGCTGCGTCTAAGACAGCATCAGAAATCTGGTCACAAATTTTATCTGGATGACCAGCACAAACAGATTCGGAAACGAAAAAGGGATATTTCATATTTTTCCTTTAATTAATTAATAAAGGCTTGTCTACTTCACGATGATTGAAGTACTAGCACCGCGACCCCTTTTGGGCTCGGTTGCTGTTCCCAATTTTCATTGGGGATCTCTTGACAAAGCAATTTTATATTAAAGTAATTTTTAAAAATTTTCAACTTGATAATTTTACAAACTTTTCAACTTTCCTTTCGTCTCTTGATCAAAAAATGACAACACACCTCCAAACAAAGCATTGATTATTCCTAAAATTCCCAAAAATGTCGACATTAATAAAATACTTTCGTTTGAGCCTCCGGCCTGAGAAAAGAAAAACAAAAACAACTGTTCTCTGGCTCCAAAACCACCAATTGAAATCGGTAAAACTAAAATCATTGAAATGATAGTCATAAAGGCAAAAATCGAAAAAATACTAATGCCAACCCCAAATTTCCAGCTAATAAACCATGCCTGCAAAATCCAAATTGTCTCGCTCATTAAAGAAATCAAAAGACATTTAATAATTTTTTTCTTATTTTCACTAGTTAATGAATCAAAAGCATCATCTAATTTGTGTAAAAAAGTAACTTTAGGCAAAAATTTTGATGCATCAAAAAAATAAATTACTAAATAAACCAATAAACAAAGAATTGTTAATACCACCAATAAATAAAAAATATAATCTGGAATATTTATGCCTTTTTTTCTACTTACAACAGCCGAAATTAACGCCAAAAACATAAACATTGAAAATCCAATAAATCTATCTAATATTATTGATCCTAATACTTTAGTTTTTGGAATTTCTGAATATTTACGATCAATCACTATCCACTTCAACACATCGCCAGCTGCTGAAGTTGGAAAAATTAAAGAATAATATGAAGCTAAAAAACTTGCTCTAGTAAAAGTTAATATTGTTTTAATTTTTATTTTTGGAAACAAAAGTAAACTCCATCTAACCGAAATTAAAAACACTATAAAAAAACTAATAATTATATTGCTTATCACAAACCATAAAGGTACTTCCCTTAAATTTTTAAAAAGACTTACTATATCAACCTTTCTAAAAGCAAAATAAATTAAAACCACCGAAAATGTTATCCTGAAAAGTTTAGAAGTAAAAATTTTCTTAAAAATCTTTAACATAAGCTAATTATTAGGATAACACGAAGTATAATTACTAAATGAGGATTTTATTATTAAGTCACATTTTTCCCAAAGCCATTGATGGGGGATCAAAGGTTATTTACAAACTTGGCCAATATTTTGAATCCCAGCAACATCAAACCCTTTACATTTCCTCTGATTGTTCCAGCACCGATGATTTTGTCAAAAAAATCCAACATACCAGCCCACCAATAAACCAAAAAATTATAAAACTCCCTGTTTATCACCATCTTCGCCGTCCATTAAAATTTTTAAATCTATTTTTAAAATCAGATTTTTTAAAAGTTCTTCAAAAAGGACCAATTTTTAAAATTATTCCATTTATAAAAACTGTAATCAAAATTATTAAATTCAATCCAGATTTAATCGTCGCCGGACCTCTTCCTACCACCATTGTCCTTTATGGTAATTTTTTCAAAAAAATAACCAAATCAAAATTATTAATCAATTCTTCATTTCATCCAACTGACTTCGATTTTCAACAAAAACCTTTAATCAAATCTCTCCAATCCGCCAATTTTTTATGGACTCTTACCCAATTCGAAACCGATTATTTTATTAAAAATTTTAATATTGATCCTAAAAAAATTATCCTCGCCGGCAATGGAGTTGATTCTAATTTTCTGTTAAAAAGATCTAAAATAACTACTAATAAACCCACTACTAATTTATTGTTTATCGGTTCTCTTTCCGCCCATAAACGTGTTGATCTTCTTATCCAATCTTTTTCTAATTTTATTTCCCCAAAAATTTCTCTAACTATTGCCGGTCAAAAAACTCTTTTTTACCCTCAAATCGAAAAATTGGTCAATTCTCTTGATCCAAAAATAAAATCCCAAATTAAATTTATTTTCGACTTTCCTCAAAACGATTTAATTAATCTTATTGATAATTGTGATGTTTTAGTTTTTCCCTCAATCCAGGAAAGTTTTGGATTAGTGGTCATTGAAAGTTGGGCCAGACAAAAACCAGTAATTTGTGCCGATATTCCAGCCCTAAAAGAACTGGTAACTAAATCAAATGGAGGATTATTATTCAAAACCGACGATCAAACTGATCTAGCTAAAAAAATTGAATTTATTTTTAATCATCCCAAAAAAGCAAAAGAATTGGGGAAAAATGGTTACGAATATGTTAAAAATAACTATACTTGGAAAAAAGTAGGAGACAAAATATGTCAAAAAATATTATTTTAATTTTTACTCCGGTTTTAATAATTATTGCCGGTATTTTAATTTGGCGTTTATTTTTTTATTTACCAACCTCTAATTTTATTAAAATCAAAATTGCCGACACTGATTACAAAATTGAATTAGCCAAAACTTCATCTCAAAAAATAAAAGGATTATCAGATAGAGAGTCTCTTTGTCCAAAATGCGGTATGCTTTTTATTTTTGGCTTTGAAACTGACCTGCCTTTTTGGATGAAAAATACCCTTATTCCATTAGACATGATTTGGCTTGATAAAACCGGAAAAATTGTCGATATTAAAACGGCCACTGAAGTTAATTCCCAAAAAATTTACACCAACCAGTCTCCAGCCCAATATGTTCTTGAATTAAATGCCAACGATTCTAAAAAATTAAACCTAAAAATAGGCGATATAATTTCATTACCAAATACTTTATAACTTTAAAAACTTTAAACTTGACAAACTTCTCTATTATCATTCCAAACTACAACGGTGGTCAATTTTTATCTGAATGTCTCAATTCACTTCTCTTAAGCATTCATAATTGTCCCGAATCTCAATTTGAAATAATTTTAATTGACAACAATTCACACGATAACAGTATTGAAATATTCGAAAATATCGTTCCTAAAAGTTTCCATTATCGAATTTTATTAAATCCTAAAAATTATGGATTTGCTAAAGCGGTCAACCAAGGTATTAAAAAAGCTAAATATAAATATGTCGTCCTTTTAAATAATGATCTAACTATGGAAAAAAACTGGTTTAAATTAATCAACCAAACCATTAAAAATAATAAAAACCCTAAAATAGGCACTTTCTTTGGCACTGTTCTTACTAAAGATGGCACTAAATTTGAATCTCAAGGTTTAGAATTTTTCTATCGAGGCAAAGCCAAAAACATTTCCAATGGAAAAAATTTCACCCCATCCTTGTCAAAGGAGGAGACAGGGGGTGGATTAGTTTGGGGAGCCTCTGCCGCTTTAGTTGTTTATAAAAAAAACATTTTAGAAGAAATCGGCCTCTTTGATGATGATTTTTTTGCCTATGAGGAAGATGTTGATCTGGCTCTCCGACTCCATAATTTAAAATATCAAACTCTCTATATTCCTCAAGCCATCTCTTACCACTTAGGTGGGGGAACTAGTAATAAAATGGGTATTTTTAGAAACAAAATGGACGCTAAAAATTGGATTTATATCATTGTCAAAAATTTTTCTTCAAAAGAAATATTAAAAAATCTATTTTCAATAACAGAAGAGCGATTAAGAAACCTGTCTGGACTATGTAAACAAACAATTCGTATTTATAAAATAAAATCTTTTTTTTATCTACCCTATGTCTTAATTTCCACCTATGGTGAAGTTCTTTTAAAATTACCCAAAATGTTTAAAAAGCGAAAAGCTATCCAAAAATTGGTAAAATTACATAATTAAATATGATTATTGGTATTGATATTTCTTCTATTCCCTACAAAACTGGTGTCAGTAGCTACACTCTAAATTTAGTCAGAAATCTTCTTAAAATCGATAAAGTAAATACTTACAAACTTTTTTATTCTTCCATGCGCCTTCCTTTACCAGAAGAAATCATTGAACTCAAAAAAAATCATTCTAATTTAAAAATTTATCAATTTAAACTACCTCCGACTTTACTTCAAATTTTATGGAATCAATTACGGCTCTTTCCAATTGAACTTTTTATCGGCAAGTGTCATCTTTTTCATACTTCAGATTGGACTCAGCCACCGACTATAAAGGCCAAAACTATTGCCACTGTCCACGATTTAACTCCATTTCTATATCCACAATGGCACCAAAAAAAGGTCATTGTGGCTCATAAAAATAAAATGCGTTTGGCAGTAAAAAAATGTTCTAAATTAATTAGTGTTTCTCAAAACACTAAAAATGATTTATTAAAAATATTTTCTCAAATTAATCCCCAAAAAATTGAAATAATTTATGAAGCCGCCGAAGAAAAATACGGAAAATTTATAAAACTATCTAAAGATGCTCAGCAAAAGAAAAGAGAGGCCATTAAAAAACAATATGATCTAGATAGATTTATACTCGCCCAAGGCACTCGTGAACCCCGAAAAAATTTAAAGAGATTGATAGATGCTTTTATTGCTTTTAAAGAAAAAAATCCCAATTGCCATGTTGATTTAGCCATCGCCGGTAAATACGGCTGGGGTCAGGATGTTGATGGTGTTAAAGATCCATCAGTAAAAATTCTTGGCTTTATTCCCGAAAAAGATATGGTCGCTCTCCATGCCAGTGCTCTTTGTTTAGCCTATCCCTCACTTTATGAAGGCTTTGGTTTACCTTTAGTCAAATCACTCAAAGTTGGTACACCTATAATTACCAGCAATATTTCTTCTATGCCTGAAGTCGGAGGTAAAGCTGCTCTTTATATTGACCCAACTTCAACCGAAGACATAACTAAAGCTATTACCAAGATAATTAAATCGAGTGCCGTTAGAAATAAATTAACATCAGCCGGTTTAATTCAAGCCCAAAAATTTGATTGGCTTAAAACCGCCGAAGAAACCTTACAAGTTTATCAATCCCTATGATTATTGGAATTGACGGTAATGAGGCTAATATAAAAAACCGGGTTGGTGTTGGCCAATATGCCTTTAATCTTCTAAAGAATCTTTATTTATTGGATAAAAAGAATCAATATATTATTTATCTCAAAAATCCTCCTCTTTCCGATCTACCAATAGAAACTAAAAACTGGCGTTATAAGGTATTTGGACCAAAAAAACTTTGGACGAAATTTTCCCTACCTATTCATCTTTTTACTCAATCAGAAAAGTTAAATCTTTTTTATTCTCCCAGTCATTATTCTCCTTCTTTTGCTCCTTGTCCCACCATTCCTACTATTCATGATTTAGGCTATCTTCAGTTTCAATCTCAATTTACCAAAAAAGATTTTTACCAACTAAAAAATTGGACTAAACAATCAATTAAAAAGGCCTCTCATATAATTACTGTCTCTGATTTTTCTAAAACCGAAATTGAAAAAACTTATAAAATCGATCCTAAAAAAATAACTATTGCCTACAATGGTGTTGTTGATGAACCATTCAAAATTAATATTAAAGATCAACAAAAGATTATTTCTTATTATCAGCTAACATCTAAAAAATATTACCTGTATTTAGGCACTCTTAAACCCAATAAAAACATTCCTTTTTTAATTAAATCTTTTGCTAAATATTTAAAAATAACTAACTCAAAAAACAAACTCGTCATTGCTGGAAAAAAGGGTTGGCTTTTTGATGAAATTTTTTCCACTGTCAAACAAGAAAGATTAGAAAAAAATGTCGTCTTTACTGATTTTATTGACGATATTCAAAAAACAGTTCTTTATCAAAATACTCTAGCTCTAATTATGCCCAGTAGTTACGAAGGCTTTGGCATTCCTGTTATTGAAGCCATGAAATTAAATACCCCCGTAATCTCTAGCGATATCCCTCCATTAAAAGAGGTGATCCAAAATAATGGCTTTTTTTTCGATCCCACCAACCAAGAACAATTAGTCAATCAATTAATTAAATTTGAAAATACTAGCCTTTCAGAAATCGAAAAGATAACCAAATTAGCTAAAGTCAGAGCTGACTTTTTTAATTGGGCTAACACTGCCAAATCAGTATTAAAAGTTTTTGAACAATTTCAAAAATAGGTTTCACTAACTTTACAGCTTTATAAACTTTATAAACTTGATAAACTTAATTATGAAAGATAGAACTGGTAAAAATCTAAGTCTTCAAGAAATTTGTCAAAAAATCTTCAACCGTTTTAAAACTATTTTACTTGAATTTTGGCTCATGATCCTTCGTTTTATTGGCTTTATTCCTATTCATACTATTAGAAAAATATTCTATATTGCCTCTGGAATAGACATGCCTTTTAACTCAACTATTCACATTGGAGCTAATTTTTTTAAACCATCAAACATTAAAATTGGCCACGACACCATTATTGGTGACCATTGTTTTATGGATGGTCGGGCTAAATTAACTATTGGTAACCATGTCGGAATTGCCAGCCAGGTCTTAATTTACAACGATGAACACGATATTAATTCTATTGATTATAGAAATTCTTTCGGCCCAGTTGAAATCGGTGATTATGTTTTTATCGGCCCTCGATCCGTCATCTTACCTAATATTAAAATCGGCAAAGGTGCTGTCATCGCCGCTGGTGCTGTTGTCACCAAAGATGTTCCCGAATTTGAAATTTGGGGTGGAGTTCCAGCCCAAAAAATAAGTGATAGAAAAAATAAAAACCCAAATTATAAACTCGGTCGTGCTATGTGGTTTCAATAATATGATTAAAAAAATATTAATCATTATTTTTTTTCTTTTTAATATTTTTGCTATTGTTTATTTAATTAGTCCTACACCAAATTTCCCCGATTTAGCCAACAGTGTTAAGTCTGATCTTCCTGGAGATACGGTCCAAATCGAAAATGTCTCCGCTTACTTTACCAACATGACCCGAACCGAAGTTATGAATTTCTATAAAGCTTACTACAGTGGCCCATTTAGAATCATCATTAATCATCCGCCAGAAAAAGCCCAGGAGCTTATTGTTAACACTCTTCAAAGTTATTATTTTGAAGAATTTATTTTACCTTTTAAAGAATCTTTATATATTAATGGATTCGAGTGGGAAAATAATGTTTTTACTAAACCAGAAAATAGAGACCAATTTAAAATTATTTATAATGGCAAAGAATATAAATCTAAAATTACCCTGCGTCTTTATCCAACCTCTATTCCCAAAAGAATTTTTGCCTTTTTATTCACTGAATTTGTAGTTATATTTGCCTTTTACACCTATAAGTCATTTTTAAAAAAGAAACATGATTAACCCGGTCCTTTCGATAATTATAATTTCTTATAATACCAGTGACATTACTGTTAACTGTTTAAAATCCATATTTCAAGACAAAGGCCTTAAAGAAATTCCTTTTGAAATCATTATTATTGATAATAACTCTCAAGATGACAGTTTAAAAAAAATTAAAGAATTTCAAAAATCATTAAAAATTGGGAATTGGGAACTGAAAATTATAGAGAATAAATTCAATGGGGGATTTGGAAAAGCTAATAATCAAGGTTTAAAAATTGCTAAAGGTAACTATATTTTATTATTAAATTCTGACACTATTGTTCTTCATTCGGCCATCAGTCAAAGCCTTAATTGGTTATGTTCCCATCCTGAGGCTTCAGTTTGCACTGCTCAGCTATTAAATAAAGATAAAACCATCCAAGCATCTGGTGGATTTTTCCCCAATTTAATCAATGTTATTTCTTGGTGTTTGAATCTTGATGACCTTCCTTTTGTTAATAAAATGATTAAACCGCTCCATCCCCATACCCCTTATTTTTATACTCATGACAAATTTTATCTAAAAGATCATCAGCAAGATTGGGTCACTGGTGCTTTTATGATGATTAGGAATTCTCATTTAAAACCAACTAATGGCTTCGATGAAAATTATTTTATGTACGGCGAAGAAGTTGAATTGTCTTATCGTATCAAAAAAAATAATCCCCAAGGTCAAACTTGGTATTTAGTTGGTCCTCAAATTATTCATCTTGGTGGTGCTTCGGCTAAAAATAAGATAGATCCCATTCTCAATGAATATCTCGGAATTTTAACTTTTTTTAAAAAGCACAAAACTAGACTCGAATATAAAATTGTTAAACATTTAATTAAATTTAATGCTCTTAACCGCAGTGTTATATACTCTTTAAAGGGCAATAAACAAATTGCCTCTCTTTATCTTCAAACATGTTCAAAAATATAAACATCTTTAGACCAATAATTGCCATTCTTCTTTTTTTTATTCCTCTCTATCCTAAATTTCCCTTAATTGGCGTCACTGGTACCTATGTTGCTATTCGTCTAGATGATATTGTCATTGCCATTTCTATTTTAATCTGGCTTATTTATCAAATAATTCATAAATTTCCAGTTTTTAAAGTAAAAATTACCAAATTATTTTTAGTCTATTTTTTGGCCATTATTGCCAGCTTCGTTACCGCTTTTTTAATTTATCGAAACACCACTCCTGATAATATTTTAATACTTCATCTCCTACGTCGTTTTGAATATATTTCCTTATTTTTTATTGCCCTTAACAGTATTAACTCAACTCAAGATTTTAAACTCAGTTATATTTTTCTTCTGATTTCTACTTTTTTTGTCAGCATTTACGGTTATGGTCAAAAATATCTGCAATTTCCAGTAATTTCCACCATGAATTCAGAATTTTCCAAAGGTCAACTAATTAAAATGAGTACTTGGACTAGAATTAATTCTACTTTTGCTGGCCATTATGATTTAGCCGCCTTTTTAAGTGTCGTTTTAGTTATTATTGCCGTTGTTTTTATTGTTAGTAAAAACATTTGGACAAAAATAATCAGTTTTATTGTTTGGATTGCCGCTTATCCAATTTTTACTTTTACCGCTTCTCGTGTCTCCACTTTTGCTTTTTTAGGCGGCATTTGTTTTACCCTATTTGTTTTAAGAAAATATCTCTGGATTATTCCTTTTTTTATTTTAGTTGGATTTAGCATCTTCAGTTCTAAAGACCTAAATCAAAGACTATTAGCTACTATTCCCGCCATTAAAAATCAAATCAAAAACACTGCCACCTCCACCATAACTCCCACTCCAACTCCAGCACCAATCATTGCCGCTGTTACTCCAAAACCAAGTTCAAAACCAATCGTTCCCACCCCAACTGTCATCCGTAATAAACCAACCGAAAGTTATCCAACTGTCGACGCTGACGCCGGTGTTGCTAGATCCGGAGAAATTCGCTTCAATGTCGAATGGCCCAGAGCCATTAATGCTTATAAAAAAAATATTATCACCGGCAGTGGTCTTGGCTCGATAACTTTAGCCACCGACAATGATTATTTAAGATCTTTAGGGGAAAGCGGACTTTTAGGTTTTGTCTCTTTTATGGCTATAATTTTATTTTTTATAATAAAAACCATACCGTTGATTTTTAAAAAAGAAAAAACCAGCCATAATTTAATCTCCATAATTTTCTTAGGATGTCTCTTAACTACTTTAGCTAACGCCATTTTTATCGACGTTTTTGAAGCATCAAAGACAGCCTATCTTTTTTGGATAATGATGGGTCTTTATTATCAATCATTAAATCTAAAAAATGAAAAATAAACGCAAAATTTTAATGCTTACTCCTTATCTCCCTCGTCGCGCTCAATCTGGTGGACAAAATAGCTCCTATTATTCCATAAAATATCTCGCAGCTGAAAACGATATTACTCTAATTTGTTTCAGTCGTGATCAAGAGGGTCTAGAAGAAATTAAACAATTTTGTAAAAAAGTTATTGTTGTTAAACGCGGTAAAACTTGGACTGCTAAAAAAATTCTCTATACCGGTTTTAGTACTTATCCTTTTTTAGTCGCCAACTATATTAGTAGTGAGTTAAAAAAAACCATTGCTATTGAATTAAAGAATCACCAATATGACTTAATTCATTGTGAATGTTTTTATTTAATGCCCAATATTCCTAAAACCGAAATTCCCATCGTTCTTGTTGATCAAACTATTGAATACGCTGTTTACCAACATTATGTCGAAACTGTTCAAAAGTGGAAAAAAATAATTAAACCATTTCTATGGCTCGATGTTATTAAATTAAAATATTGGGAAACTTATTATTGGAAAAATACCCACACTGTAGTTGCTTTTGCTGCTGAAGATCAAGAATTAATTTGTAAAGTTACTGGTCGAAAAGACATTAAACTTTTTCAAAATGGTGTTGATAATAAATTTTTTGAATCAAAAACAAAAACCCCAAAAAGTCCGTTTCCATCCATTCTTTTTGGCGTTTCCAACATGAAATGGATGCAAAACCGCGAATCAGTCGAAATGATTATTAAAGATTCTTGGCCAGCAATCAAAAAGACCATCCCTGAATGCAAACTTTATATTATTGGTCGTGGTGCTCCAGATTATTATGGTCATTATCGATCTAAAGATATAGTTGTTGAAGAGGCTGATTTTGATGGTGAAGCTCATGATCCTATATATTATTACCAGTATTGTTGGACTTTAGTCGCTCCTATGGGTAGTGGTGGAGGTACTCGTAATAAATTCCTAGAAGCTATGGCTTGTCGACTTCCAATTGTCACCACTCCAGAAGGAATGGGCGGAATTAAAATTGAAAATTTCAAACAATCTATTATTTGCAGCTATGATCAAATTGCTAAAAACACTATTGACCTTTTAAAAGATGATAAGAGAAGAACCAAAATGGGGGATGAAGCCAATAAACTTATCAGCAGTAAATACTCCTATCAAAGTAGTGTTAATGGTTTAAACCAAATTTATAAAGAAATTACTAATAAAAAATAAAATGGATTTATCTGTCATTATTCTTAACTACAATTCAGCTGACTATCTTAAAAAATGTCTTGAAAGTATCAGCAAGTCAGATATTGGTAATTATCAGTATGAAGTCATTGTGGTCGATAATTGTTCCACTGATAACAGTATAAAACTAGCCAAAGATTCTAAAACACCAAATACTAAGTACTTGATATTAAACACTAATAAAGGTTTTGCTTATGGCAATAACCAAGGTTTAAAAGAAATCAATCCCAAAACTCGTTTTGTTTTATTTTTAAATCCCGACACCATCATTCAAAAAAATACATTTAAAAACATGATCGATTTTTTTGACCATAATAAAGATGTTTCCGCCGCCACTTGTCAAATAGATCTTGCTCTTACAGGTAAAATGCAACCAGAATGTCATCGCGGTTTTCCTACTCCATGGAATTCTTTATGTTATTTTAGTGGACTCTCAAAGTTATTTCCTAAATCAAAAATATTTTCTGGGTATTTTATGGGTAATTTAGATCTCACTGTTCCTCATAAAATTGATGCTTGTGTCGGCGCTTTCCTAATGGTTAAAAAAGACGTCGGTGACAAAGTTAATTGGTGGAATGAAAAATATTTTTTCTATGGTGAAGATTTAGATTTTTGTTATCAATTAAAAAAACAAAATTTTAATTTATTCTTTAATCCCGATTGTAAAATTATCCATTATCAAGGTGTTTCCTCTGGCTTAATTAGTAAAAGTAAACATCTCTCCCTGGCTTCTAGAGAAACAAAAATTAAAGTGGCTAAAGCCAGCACTCAGGCCATGAAAATTTTTTATCAAGAAAATTTATTTTCTAATTATTCGGCTCCAATTCGACTTTTAGTTATGCTCGGTATTAAAATACTAGAACTTAAAAGAGTTTTTAAAGCCAGATATTTATGAAAAAAATGAAACATATCGTTATTGATGCTCGTCTTTATGGACCAAAACACACTGGAATTGGTCGATATACTAAAAACTTACTTAAAGCTTTAGTAAAACTTCCTGATTTTAAAAAATATAAATTTACCCTCATCATTTATAAAAATTTAGAAGAAGAAGTCAAAAGAGATTTAGGTGATAATTTTAATTACGTTACCACCAACATTCATCATTATTCTTTAGCTGAACAATTTTTATTGCCTTTTATTATTTACAGATTAAGAGCCGATTTAGTTCACTTTACTCACTTTAATAAACCAATTCTTTATTTTAAAAAATCAGTCATTACTATTCATGATCTGATTAAGCACTTTTTTACCGGCAAAGACACTACTACAAAAAATCAATTTTTATACAGTCTAAAACACTTAGGTTATCTATTTTTAACCAATATTATCGTTAAAAGAAATCAATTAATTGTCCCCAGTAATTTTTGGCGCAAATATTTAATTAAAAAATATAAATTAAATCCATCAAAAGTTGTTACCACTCATGAAGCTGTTGATCCCACTTTTTTATTTAATGATCAGAATAGTCTCATCGAAACACCACAAAACTATATTATCTATACCGGTAATTTATATACTCACAAAAATATAAAAGTTATTTTGGAAGCATTAAAAGGTTTACCAAATATTAGTCTTAAAATTATTTGCGCCAGAAGTTTTTTTAGTGAAAAATTAAAAGACAAAATAGTCGAAATGGGACTTAAAAAACAAGTTGAATTCTTGGGTTATTTAGACGACAAGCAGTTTAAAGATATTTATCAAAAAGCTCTGGCTTTAGTCCATCCATCGTTAATGGAAGGCTTCAGTTTAACTGGTCTCGAAGCCATGGCTCTTAATTGTCCTGTTATTTCTTCTAATGCCAGTTGTTTACCGGAAATTTATGATGACTCAGTTTTATATTTTGACCCTAATAGTGCCCCGGATTTAGTTCAAAAAATTAATCAACTCAAAAATAACCCCGAACTTAGACAAAAATTAATTAAATTAGGTCAACAACAACTTAAAAAATATTCTTGGTCTAAAACAGCCAAACTTACTATGGCTGTTTATAAAAAATTATTATGATCAAACCAAAGGTTGCTCTCTTTTATGATTGGTTAAACCAATGGGGAGGAGCCGAAAAAGTTTTATTAGACCTAATTAAACTTTACCCCAAAGCTCCTGTCTACACATTAATTTATGACCCAAAAAAAACTAAGTGGTTACCCAAAAATACTGTCGTAGTTCCTTCATTTCTTAACAAATTATCTCCTTCTAAAAAAAACAATATTCTTCACACTCCGCTTTATTCATCAGCTGTCCGCAGTTTTGATTTTTCTAAATTTGATATTGTCATTTCCACTTCATCAACTATTGGCCACCATTTATTAATTCCTAAAAAAACCCTTTTTATTTGCTATCTTCACAACGTTAATCGCCACATTTATCAACAAAAATATCATTGGCCACTTTCTTATTTAATTTCTAAATATAAAGAAAAAGATAAACTTTACTCCCAAAATCCAGATTGTTTTTTTTGTAATTCCAAAACCGTTCAGAAAAGGATTTTTGATATTTACAAACGAAAAGCCAAAATAATTTACCCGGGAATCGATACTTCTTTTTTTATTGCCTCAAAAAAGAAAGTGAAGGAAAAATATTTTTTAATTGTTTCCCGTTTGGTTTCTCATAAAAAAATTGATATTGCCATTAAAGCCTGTCATCAATTAAACAAAAAATTATATATTGTCGGCACTGGCCGAAATAAAAATAAGTTAAACAATTTAATTAATTATCTTAAAGACAAAAAGATAAAATTATTAGGTCAAATTGATAATGATAAACTTTTAAATCTTTATCAAAATTGTCAGGCCCTAATTTGCCCCCAATTAGAAGATTTTGGATTAACTCCTATTGAAGCTCAATCCTGTGGCAAACCAGTTATTGCCTACAACAAAGGAGGATTAACCGAAACAGTAATTAATGAAAAAACAGGAATCTTTTTCAATAACCAAACAGTCAATGATTTAGTTGATGCTATTCAAATATTCGATTCAAAAAAATTTTCTCAAAATCTTTGTCGGCAAAACGCTAAAAAATTTTCTAATCGAAGCTTTATGTTAAACTTTGAAAGAGAAGTAAATCTAATATGGAACAACAATCACCATCGATAAAGCATTATATTTTTGTCCTCTGTGGCGGCACTGGACCACGTCTTTGGCCATTATCTAGAAAAGACAATCCCAAACAATTTCTTTCTCTCTTAGACAAAAAATCAATTCTAGAACAAACTCTCAAAAGATCTCAACGAACAGTTGATCCTCAAAATATTTATATAGTTTCTGGAAAAAATTACTTTGACAAAATTATTAAAATCGCTAAAGATTTTAATCTAACTAAAAATGTCATCATTGAACCAGAAAAGAAAAATACTGCTTTAGCCATTCTCTACGCCGTCACTAAGATCAAACAAATTGACCCTAATGCTGTTATTAGCACTCTTCCATCAGATCACTATATTAAAAACATTTCTCGATTTAAACAAACTTTAGCCAAAGCTAAACGAATAGCTCAATTAACCAATACTATCGTTACTATTGGAATTAAACCCACCAAACCAGATTCTTCTTACGGTTATATTTATCCAGATAAAAAAATTGACGACTATTATCATGTTGCTAAATTTATTGAAAAACCAGACGCCAAAAAGGCTCAAGATTTAATTGATAAAAATTCTTATTGGAACTCAGGAATTTATACTTTTTCAATTTCCACCATCCTTTCTGAATTTGAAAAATTACAACCAGAATATTTTTCCATCTTTAAAAGATTAGAAGAAAATTTAAATTATCCAAAAAAAATAGAACAAATTTATAAAGAGTCTCCTGATCTGGCAATAGATAAGGCCATTTCAGAAAAATCATCAAAAATGACCATGGTTCCCGCCACCTTTGATTGGAGTGATATTGGTGAATGGGAGACTATTTTTTCAAAATCAATTAAAAGAAAGGATAACAATGCCATTATTAATTCTAAAACTCAATTTTTAACCACTAATTCTCAAAATTGTTTAATTTCTGGTCAAGATAAAAAATTAATCGGTTTGGTCGGAGTCAATAATTTAGCCGTTATTGATACTCCAGATGCTTTATTAGTTTGTAATTTAGACTCTAGTTTTAATGTTCGAGATTTAGTAAGCTTAATGGTGAAAAATAAAAAATATAAAGTATATTTCCTAGGTCAAAAATGAGAAAAAAAATATTTGCAATTTTTAAAAGAACCATCGACATCATAGGCTCTATAATCCTTTTGATTTTATTTTCTCCCATAATGTTAGTCACTATGGTTTTAATAAAATTTGGTTCAGTCGGACCAATTTTTTTTAAGCAAAAAAGAGTTGGCAAAGGTAGCCACGAATTTTGGATGTATAAATTTCGTTCCATGTATATTGGCGATAACGATAAAAGACTTAGAGAAAATTATCCTGACTTATGGAAAAAATATAAAGAAAGTGGTTGGAAATTACCAATGTGTGAAGACCCTCGTATTACTCCCATCGGTAAAAAAATAAGATCTCTAACTATCGATGAATTTCCTCAATTGATTAATGTCTTAAAAGGGGACATGAGTCTAGTTGGACCAAGAGCTTATCGCGAGGAAGAACTTCAAGAACAAGAAAAACGATATCCTAAAACCAAAAAATATATTGAAATAATAAGAACAGCCAAACCCGGAATTACTGGTGTCTGGCAAACTTCAGGACGAAATGACATTACCTTTGAAGATAGAGCCAAAATGGATGCTGAATATATCAAAAAAGAATCATTTCTTGAAGAGATATTGATAATTATCAAAACTCCAATGTCCATGTTGTCTCGCTGGTAGTTTTAAGTTAAACTTTAATATGGATCAATTAAACCCTGTAGTGCCTCCTGTTAAAATCAAAAAAACAATTCCAAAATTTGTCTGGATTATTTTAATCATTTTATCGATAATTACCGTCTTACTTTTCTTTTTTATTTTTGTCCCTGGCAAAAAAATATACTCTCAAGTTAAAAACATTAAAGAAATAATTCCTGCCGTTAAAGAAGCCATTAATGATAAGGATTTAGACAAGATTAAAGAATCTTTAAACACTGCCACTAATCAGGTTAACTCCATCGAAATTAATTATAAAAAACTTGCTTGGACAAAGATTTTACCCATAGTTGGTAACTATTATAAAGATGGCCAACAAGCTTTAATAATTGCCAATCAAGGAATTGACACCGGTAAAATATTAATTCAAGCAATTGAACCATATAAAGATTTCTTAGGTGCTAAAGGTTCTTCAACCAGCAACGAAAAAACCACCGAAGATAGAATTGCTTTTTTAACCGAGTCAGTTGAAGGTTTGATTCCTTATTTAGACCAAATTGAAGCCAAAGCCGCCATTATTCAGACCGCCATAGAACAAATTGATCCAGATCGTTATCCGGAGGAATTTAGAGGTATTGAGCTTAAGTCCAATATAATCAAAGTTAAAGATATTGTTGATGAAAGCTACAAGTTTATTAAAGATGGTAAACCGATTATCGGTAAAATATCTTGGCTTTTAGGTAAAGACTCTCCACGCAAATATCTAGTGATTTTTCAAAATGATGGTGAACTTCGACCTAGTGGTGGTTTTTGGACAGCCTACAGCACCCTTACTGTTAAAAATGGTAAAGTTATTCCCGGTACTGCCAGTAATATTTATGATCTTGACGATAAAATTGCCAGCAAAATTCCTGCACCTCGTTTAATTAAAAGCTATCATATTGGCGTTCCTTACTTAAATCTTCGTGATAATAATCTTTCTCCAGATTTTCCGACAGATGCCCAAATATTTTTAGATCAATATTACAAAGCCATGGGTAAAAAAGATAAATTTGACGCTGTAATTTCCATTGACACCAATCTTTTGGTTGATATGGTAAAAGTTCTCGGAAAACTCGACACTCGTGTTGGAACTTTCACTGCCGAACCAGATAAAAGGTGCAACGGTTGTCCGTCAATAATTTATGATTTGGAATGGATTGCTGGTCGACCTAGAAATTACATCGAAAAAAATAGAAAAGATTTTATGAATCCACTCATGTCATCTTTGCTTTCCAATATAATGGGTTCAGAAAAAACCAAAATGCCTTCTATTATTGAAGCAGGACTAAAAAACATTAATGAAAAACATGTTATGTTCTATTTCCCAGATGATGAAATACAAACTATAGGTAATTTAGCCAATATTACCGGGAAAATAGTTGATGTCGAAAAAAATGTAGACTATTTTCATTTAAATGATGCCAATTTTGCCAGTGCTAAAAGCAATATTTTTATCACTCAAAAAATTAAACATGACATCACCATTAAAAATAATGTTGCCGAACACAAAATCTCAGTAACTTACGAAAACCCAGCTCCAGCTTCTAACTGTAATCTAGAAAAAGGAGACCTTTGTCTTAATGCTTCTCAATATCGCGATTTGTTCCGATTCTACGTTCCCATCGGTTCTAAGTTAACCAAAATGACTGGTTCTGAAGTCGAAGCAGTCCAATACGAAGAATTAAACAAACAAGTGTTTGAAGGTTTCTATGGTAATAAATATGCCTTAAATGCCAAATCTAGTATAAAAACTTCAATTCAATATACTTCCAGCGTCACAGTTGGTTCAACTTATACCTTATTGCTTCAAAAACAGCCAGGAACTAAACCGGTTGAATATGAACTAACAATTAATGGCGAAGAACAGCCTGCTTTTCAGTGGGTTGCTGATAAAACCATTAAATTTTCCCTATAATGGATAAATACCAAAGTACAGTTGGCATTGTTATTAATAAAAAAACAATTAAAGAAACTGATTTATTAGTAACTCTTTTAACCCCAAAAAACGGTAAAATAATTGCTCTCGCTAAAGGTGCCAAAAATATCAAGAGTAGTCGTTTAAGTTCTCTTCAGCTTGGTAATATTATCAAGGTTCAACTTTATCAAAAAAATGATTTTTTATGGTTATCAGAAGCCCAAACTATAACCCCTTTTCTTCAACACAATAAAAGCTTAACTCAAATAAACCTATTATTTTATTTTTTAGAAATTTTAAATCGATTAATTGCTGAGAATCAACAAATCGAGAATATCTATAAAATCTCCCAAGACTTAGTTGAGGCTATTAATCAAAATCAATTACATCGTTATATTAAAAACGAAATTTTATTTTTAGAGACTCTCGGATTTGGTGTCCCAGATGAGATTACTCAATATTTTAAAAAAGAAGATTATAAAACCACCCAACAACTTATTAAAGGATTTTTTGAGTCTATTATTGAAAAGCCCCTTGAAAGCAATAAACTTTTTAGGTAAATCAGTTATAATATTGCATGGCCGAAAATAATCAAAATGAATTAGTTAGTAAAATCGTCAGTCTTTGCAAAAGACGAGGAATAATTTTTCAAAATTCTGAAATCTATGGTGGTGTTCAAGGTTTTTACGACTACGGCCCAATTGGTTCTTTAATGAAACTTAACTGGAAAAATCTTTGGTGGAACGATAATATTACTCATCGTCGCGATGTTGTTGGTATTGACGGTTCTATTATTACTCATCCAAAAGTTTGGGAAGCATCAGGTCATGTCAAAAATTTTGCCGATATTATGGTTGAATGTAAAAAATGTCATAAAAGATTCCGCCCAGATTTATTGGAAGATTCGTCAAAATGCCCCGAATGTGGTGGTGAATTCACTACTGGTCGCAAATATAATATTTTATTTGAAACTGAAATTGGTGTCATTGAAGGTGAAAAACAACATGCTTATTTAAGAGGGGAGGCTTGTCAAACTATTTATCTCGATTTTAAAAATATTGTTGACTCTTGCCGAGTTAAAATTCCTTTTGGTATTGCCCAAATCGGAAAAGCTTTTAGAAATGAAATCACTCCAAAAAATTTTTTATATCGCACCCGTGAATTTGAACAATGGGATATTCAATATTTTGTTCATCCGTCAGAAATGGAAAAATGGTATGAATATTGGAAAGAAAATCGTATGAATTGGTATAAAAAAATATTTAATAATCCAGATAATTTAAGATTTAGACAACATGAAAAAGACGAACTTGCTTTTTACGCTAAAAAAGCTTTTGATATTGAATATAATTCTCCCTGGGGTTGGGCCGAAATGGAAGGAATTCATTGGCGTTCCGATTATGATCTAACTCAACATTCTAAATTTAGTGGCCAAGATTTAACTTATATCGATCCAACTACTCACGAAAAATACTTGCCTCATATAACTGAATGTTCTGGTGGTGTCGATCGTAGTTTCTTTTTTATACTTCTCGATGCCTACCATGAAGAAAAAACTGAATCTGGCGAAATCAGAACCGTTCTTAAAATTAATCCTAAAATTTCCGCTTATAAAATGGCCATTCTCCCCCTTGCCGCCAATAAACCAGAACTTATTAAAAAAGCTGAAGATATTTTTGAAAAATTAAATGAAAAGTACTCGGTTGACTATGATGATTCCAGTAATATTGGCAAAAAATATCGCCGCCAAGATGAAATCGGTACTCCATGGTGTTTGGTTGTTGATTATCAAACAATGGAAGATGGCACCGTCAGTATTCGAGATCGTGATACTATGCAACAAATCAGAATTAATTCCGATGAGGTTGACAGTTGGTTAGAAAAACAGTTAAATAAATGATATGAAAAAAATAACAATTATCTTGATTCCAATTATTTTTTTAGTTTTAATATTAATTTTTGTCCTTACCAAAACTAAAAAAACTACCATTAATATTCCAACTGAAACCAAAAAAACTTCTAAAGAAATCCAATTATCTGATGATGAAAAACCAGTTGTCAGCCTTATACCTCGAGTAGATGGACATAATTTAACACTTAAAATTACTAATATTCCCGACAAATTTACTACTGTTGATTACGAATTAATTTATACTGCTGAAGATGAAGGTTTAGAAATTGAAAAAGGCGTTAGCGGTACGGTTAAATTAACCGGTTCTGAATTAGAAAAAGATGATCTATTGTTGGGAACTTCTAGCTGTACTAATGGTTGTAAATATAAATATGACGAAGGAGTTAATGGTGGCACACTCACCTTAACTTTAACCACCTCTGATAAACAATATGTCAGTTATGAAACTCCTTTCACTTTAAAAAGTGCCACTAATCTCAATAAATCCAAAAAATTAACCTTAGATTCTGAGGGCTTAATCATTAATGGTACTGTCAATTCTAAAAATGACTATTTTATAGTAATTAAGAATTTTAATTCTGTTTATTCTGTTTTTTCCAGTGGCAACGGTAAAGGTAAAATTACCTCGATTGAACCAAGCACTGTCACTAAAACTGATTTAACATCAATAGTTGGTGATTATATTTCTAAATAATGGATTTTCATATTCCAGTTTTATCTGCCGAAATTATCGATTTTTTTGATATTCAAAAAGGTAAAATTTACATTGACGGCACTCTTGGTCACGGAGGACATGCTCTTGAAATTCTTAAAAAAGGCGGAGTTGTTTATGGTATAGACCAAGATCCTCAAAATTTAAAAATCGCTACCAATCGCATTAAAGAAGCCGGTTTTGAAAATCAATTTTTTCCTATACATAACAATTTTAATAAACTGGAAAATATTGTAAAAAATAAGATTAAACAAAAAATTGACGGCTTGATCATTGATTTAGGGTTGAGTCAAAATCAACAAACCAATCAGGGAAGGGGATTTTCTTTTAACGATAAGATATCTTTAGATATGCGCCTTGACACTCAAAAACAAGAATTAACTGCCGAAAATATTATTAATACCTACGACTACAACGAACTTTTTGAGATTTTTAGTAAGTATGCTCAAGAAGTTTATGCTAAACCAATTATTTTAAAAATAATTAGTGAACGTCAAAAATCACCCATTAAAACAGCCACTAAATTAGCTGATATCATCCGAGATTTTTATAAAAATCATCACCTTAAATCAAAAATAGATCCTAGTACTAAAATTTTTATGGCCCTTCGAATCGTAGTTAACGATGAATTTGAAAATTTAAAAAAACTACTTACTCAAAGCCTAAAAGTTGTTAAAAAAGATGGAAAAGTTTGTATTATCACCTTTCACTCTGGAGAAGACCGTATTGTTAAGTTGTTTTTAAATCAAAACCCTTTATGTTTAGCCCAAAAACCAATCAAACCTTCTTTTGAAGAAATAAAATATAATCCACTCTCTCGCTCAGCCACCCTAAGATCGTATAGAATAGTATAAGATGTTTAACAAACCATTCTTTATAATTCTCTTTATTCTCATCGCCAGTCAAATTCTTTTTTCTTTCTATTACTCTAGCGAGATTATCAATCAAAATAATATTATCAATCAAAACCAAACAACCCTTCAATCTTTAAAAATAACCAATCAAGAATTAGAAAAACAACTAACTTCGCTAACATCTTTGAATCAAATTCAATTTTTGGTTGATCAAAAAAATTATATAAACTTAAAAGAAACTCTTAACCTTCAAAATTAAAGTGATAAATCAAAGATCTAAAATATTATCTATTGCCTTAACTTTTTGCTTCATCTTAGTTTCATCGCGTCTTTTTTATTGGCAAATAATAAAAGGACCAGAGCTAAGGGAAAAAGCTCAAAACCAAGCTTATAAACTAGAAAAAATAATACCAGAACGAGGGAAAATATATTCATCAGATAATTTTCCCTTGGTTTTAAACCAAACCACCTATCAATTATCAATTTATAAACCAAATCTTAAAGACAGCCTAGACGAAGTCATCGATAAAATAGAGCAAAATTATCCTAACTTTAAACTTGAAAATAATATTTCCATTGATAAATTTAAAAACAATCCAAATCAAAAATGGATTACTTTTAACTCGTTTTTTAGTGATAGCCAAAAAAAACAACTAGAAATCCCTGGGCTTGAATTTCAAAAAATAGCCAAAAGATATTATCCAGAAAATTTAATGGCCAAGGATATTCTCGGAATAATAAGTAAAGATTATCAAGGATCACCAGTTGGTTATGGTGGATTAGAAGCTTTTTATCAAAAACAGCTAAAAGGAAAAACTGGGTTCGTTTGGGCCCCACAAGATGCCACTGGCAAAACCATTTTAAACAAAAAAAGTTGGAGCTCTGAATCAATAAATGGTAGAGATATTTTTACTTCTATTAATCGAAGTGCTCAATTTTATGTTGAAAAACTATTACAAGAGGGTATAGATAAATATTCCGCCGACTCTGGTTCTATCACCGTTATGGAACCAAAAACCGGAGCCATTTTAGCTATGGCCTCTTTAACCAGTACTAGCTCCGCTACTATCAGTTCGATTAGAAATCCGGCTATTTCCGACCTTTTTGAACCAGGATCAATTTTTAAACCCATTGTTGTGTCTATGGCTCTAGATAATAAATCTATAAATACAGATTTTATCTGTAGCCAATGTCATCAACCTAACGTTATTGGTAAGTACTTTATCAGCAATTGGGATAATGAATTTCATCCTAACTCCAGTCTTCAAGATATTATTAAAAATTCGGATAATATCGGTATGAGTTATATAATCGAAAAACTCGGAAAAGATGATTTTTTGAAATACTGTCAGAAATTAGGACTCAACCAAAAAACTGGAATTGATCTTCAAGGAGAAGCTAAACCGTCTTTAAAAACTGAATGGCCTGAAATCGACCTAGCTACCGCTTCTTTTGGTCAAGGAATTGTTGTTACTCAAATCAACATGCTTCAAGCTTTTAATACCATTGCTAATAATGGTGTCTTGGTTAAACCAAAAGTTGCTAATTATTTTACAGAAGGGGATAAAATCATAAAAAATAAGAACCAGACCGAGACAAAAGTATTTAGCGATCAAACTATCACCGATGTTAAGGCAATTCTAAAATATGCTGTTGAAAATGGTGTTGTTTCACAATTTAAGCCAAAGAAACTAGAAGTTTGTGCTAAAAGCGGTACCGCTCAAATAGCTATTGGAGGAAAATACACCGATTCAAAAACTATTGCTTCATATATAGGATTTTCGCCTTGTGACAATCCTAAATTCACCATGATTGTCACCATTAATAATCCCAAAACTTCTCCCTGGGGATCAAGTACCGCCGCTCCAATTTGGTACGAATTAGCGTCAAAACTAAACGATTTGTTATAATTAAACACCAAATGATTCAAAAACTTAAAAATATTTTTATTCATCTACCAAAAAGTATTTTTTACAATTTCTATTACGGTTTTCCCTCAAAAAAACTAACTCTCATCGGAGTTACTGGTACAGATGGCAAAACCACCACCTGCACCCTAATTCATGAAATTTTAAAACAATCTGGCCTAAAAACAGGATTAATTACCACTATTGGAGCCAAAGTTGAAGACCGGGAAATCGATACTGGTTTTCACACTACTACACCAGATCCATCTTTACTTCAAAAAATTTTGGCCGAAATGGTTAAGGCCGGTATGACTCATGTTGTTTGTGAAGTTACTTCTCACGCTCTTGATCAATATCGTTTTTTAGGTTGTCAATTTGAAATTTCTGGAATTACTAATACCTCTCACGAACATCTTGATTATCATAAAAATTTAACCAATTACATCAACACTAAAGCCAAGTTATTTTCTATATCAAAAAGTGCTGTTTTAAATAAAGACGATCAATCCTTTGAAATTATTAAAAAACAAATTAAAACTCCCTTTAAAACATTTAGTATTAAAGAAAATTCCGATTATCAAGCCAAAAAAATTAAGTTAGATCAAAATCTACTTAACTTTGAAGTCAACGATCAAAAATTTACTACCGATAGTAATTATGAATATCAAATTTACAATATTCTTTTAGCTTTAGCCATTTGCCAAAAATTAAAAATTGATTTAAGTCTTGTTCAGAAAACCATAGAACATTTTCCTGAAACTAAAGGTCGTCGAGAAGAAATTCCAAATGATTTTAAATTTAAAACTATTATCGATTTTGCCCACACTCCTTTTGCTTTGGAAGCCTCACTTTCATCACTTAGAAAAATAGATAAAGGTAATCTTATTGTTATTTTTGGTGCCACCGGAGGACGAGACCAAAGCAAACGCCCTGAGATGGGTAAAGTTGTTTCTAAACAAGCTAATATTGCTTTTATTACCGCCGACGATACTCGAAACGAAAAAATAGAAGATATTAATAAACAAATAATTAGCGGAATTGACCCCAAAAAATCAGAGTTGATCGATTATCAGGAAATAAAAAACAAAAAACAAATTCAAAATATAATTGAATTATCAAAACAAAAATTTATTTATTTTAATATTCCTAATCGGCAAGACGCTTTCAATCTAGCTATAAAATTTGCCCAACCACAGGACATTGTTATTGCCTGCGGTAAAGGTCACGAAACCACTATTCTTCACGGCCGCACTGAATATCCCTGGTCAGAAGCCGAAGCTTTCAGAACCGCTTTTAGACTTAAAAAATTAAATAAAAATGGCTCAATTTAACTTAAAAAATACCAAAAGTATTGAAGAAAATTATCAAAGCGGACTTTTACCTCAAAGGAATGATAAAAATTCCTTTTACTTTCAAACGAGCAGTCGTTCTAATTTAGAAAATTTTAATCTTAGTTCAGAAAATCGCCGAATATTACGAAAAACCGAAAATTTCACTTTCGAGAAAAAAAGCCTTAATGATTTTGACTATAATTTTAAAGTTCAAAAAGACATAGCTGGTTGGATAAAAAATCTATCTTGGAATTTTCCCGTTAGCTCCGTCAAAAATGTTTTTAAAAATCATATTTTTAATTATCTATACATTTGGAAAGACGAAAAAAACGAAATTATTGCCTATTCTTTGTGTTATTTTTCAAAAAATATCAGTCACATTGCTTATGTTTTTTATAATCCTGCCCTTGCTAATAGCAATTTACCAATTAGGCTAGTACTTCAAGCTATTATTGATAGTCAAAAATTAGGTTTAAAATATTGTTATCTCGGTCGTTTCTCCTTAGAATCCGGTTATTATAAAAGAAATATGCCTGGTTTTGAATATTTTAAAGATAATAATTGGGTTACACTTAATTAATATATGCACATCCATATTCTAGGCATCGCTGGTACGATGACCGCTCCTTTAGCCGTCGCCTTAAAAAAGGAAGGACACTTAATCACTGGTTCTGACCAAGAAAAAATTTATCCGCCTGTCAGTACTATTTTAAAAAAATCTAATATTAAAATTAATTCTCAAAAAATTGATTCTACTATCGATTTGGCCATAATTGGCGGATCATACTCCAGTTTTCAAAAAACCAAAGAAGAATTTGAGCAAATTAAAAAACTTAAAATTAAATATATATCCGCAAGTGAGTTTATAGCTCAAAAATTAATTAAAGAAAATTCTGTTTTAATTGCCGGAACATATGGAAAAACTACCATCACTTCCTTAGTTTCCTGGATCTTTTGTCAATCAAATTTTAATCCAAATTATATGTTTGGAGGCGAAGCCATTAATCACTTTCCCTCTACCAATATTTCTTCGTCAAATTGGTCTGTAGTTGAAGCCGATGAATCAATTCACGGACTCGACAACCAAGCTAAATTTTTGTATTACCCAGTTAAGTTCTTAACATTAACTAGTGCTGATTGGGAACACAAAGACTCATATTCCACAGAAATTGCCAATTTTAATGCTTTTAAAAAACTCATAACCAATGTTCCAGAAAATGGATTTTTACTCGTCAATTCTAAAGGTTTTCAAACTAAAGAGTTAAGCCTTTATTCTAAAACAAGAATAATCACATATAACTCATCAAATTCGGACTACTATCTAAAACATATAAAAATAAAAAAGAGTTATTCTGTTTTAAATATCAGAACCCCCAGAAATATTATTGAAATCAAAACTAAATTAATAGGTCAATTTAATTTTGAAAATATTCTAGCAGCAGTCGCTCTAACCGACAGTCTCAATATTAATCAAACTATTATCAAAAAGGCCATTTTCAATTTCAAGGGAATTAAACGCCGAATTGAAAAAATTTATGACCAAAATAAAATTACCATCTTTGATGATTTTGCCCAATCTTCAAATAGAATTAAATCTACATTAGAAAGTATTAAATCTCATTTTCCCAAAAGAAATATAAAAATTCTTTATCAACCTCATGCTTCCTTTATTCAATATAAAGAAAGCTTAAAAGATTTTAAAAACGCTTTCTCCTTAGCTTCTGAAATTGTTTTATCAAAAATAAATTACAACCATAACATTGATAAAAACAACCGCACTACTGCCAAAGATTTTAGAGATATTATCGGTTCAAAATTAGTTTATATACCGATAGACGAAGACATTATTAATTTTTATAAACAAAACCTCAAATCTGGCGATATTTTAATAAATATGAGTTCTGGCGGTCTTAATGGAAACAACATTGTCAAATCTGTTATTAATTATTTAAAATAATCTATGTCTAGATATATCATAACCGGTGGTAATCAACTTAAAGGCGAAGTCTCTATTAGAGGCGCTAAAAACGCTAGTTTTAAACAAATAATTGCCTCAATGTTGACTAATAAAACTGTTTCATTAAATAATATTCCTCAAATATCTGATGTAAAAATAACTTTAAGCATTGCTAAAAGTCTTGGTTGCCAAGCAAAACAAATAGGTGAACATTGCCTTGAATTAACTACTCCAAAAATAAATAAATCAATTGTTCCCAGTGGTACTGGAGAAAAATCTCGAACCTCTTTTATGTTTGTAGCTCCGCTTCTGGCCAGAACTGGTACTGCCACAATTCCATCACCAGGAGGGGATAAATTAGGCAACCGACCTCTCGATCGTCTTTTCGATTGTTTTTCTCAAATGAATATAAAAACTTCTGAAAAAGAAAACGAAATTACTTTCAACACCGACAAAATCATTGGGACTCATTACACTTTTACTAAACCGTCACATACTGTTACTGAAGTAATTATTATGACTGCTGTTTTAGCCCAAGGTGAAACAATTATTGATAATGCTGCTCTAGAACCAGAAATTGATGATCTTATTTTAATGTTAAATGAAATGGGAGCCAAAATTGAAAGAGATCCATCCAATAACAAAAGAATTACCATCCAAGGCGTTTCTTTATTAAACGGAACTGAACACAGCGTAATTTGCGATCGAAACGAAATTGTCACTTTCGCTTGTGCCGCTTTAGCCACCAAAGGTTCTATCTGCATTCTTAGAATAAAACCAGACGTAGTCAAAACATTTTTAGACGTTATAAAAAAAATGGGGGCCGAAGTTAAAGTTGGTAATGATGAAATCTGTATTCAATGGGTTAAACCATTAACTAATATAGATATCGAAACTGGTCCAGAACCTATGTTTATGACCGATTGGCAAGCCATCTTTACTGTTCTATTGACCCAAACTGTAGGGTGTAGTTCACTTATTGAAACAGTTTTTCCAAATAGATTTCAACATATTGAAAATCTCAAAAAAATGGGTGGAAAATTCAATTTCTTTAATCCACCTGTTAAAGATCCAGATAATTATTATCAATTCAATAAAGAAAGTGATAATCCTCAATACTTCCACGGTGTAAAAATATATGGACCAACCATGCTTAAACCAGCCAACTTTGTTATTAGTGACCTTCGAGCCGGAGCTTCAGCTACTGTTGCCGCTCTAACAGCTCAAGGAAAATCAATTATTGATGGAGTTGAATACATAGAAAGGGGATATGAAAAATTAGCTGAACGTCTTTCTTCTTTAGGTGCTAACATAGAATATATAAAAACGTAATTTTATGATGCATTTATATCTTGGTTTATTACTTTTTTCTTTTTTAATCACTAGTATTTTAGTTGTTCCTTTTATTAATCTTCTCTATAAACTTAAGTTTCAAAGACAAATTCAAAAAACTACCGACTTCCAAAATAAAAGAACCACTATTTTTGATAAATTTCACAACCAAAAATCTGGCACTCCTGTTGGTGGCGGTCTTCTGATAATAGTCTCAGTTTGTTTAATGTTTATAATTCTTTTCCCCATACTTAAATTCTCCAGAATCTTTATTTCCTCCAACTACAATATAGAGAACGAATTATTTATTCTCTTTTTTACCTTTATAAGCTTTGGATTATTAGGACTTTATGACGACATCTATAAATTTTTCGGATTTAAAAAAACTGGCTTTTTCGGCTTGAAGATGGTCCACAAATTTATATTACAAATATTGATCTCTTTAGTTATTTCTTTAATGATTTATTTTAAACTTAAGATCGAATTCATTTATATACCCTTTTTAGGTCCCATTCACTTAGGATTTTTCTTTGTTCCTATTTCAACTGTTATTATCACCGGTTTTGCTAATTTCTTTAATATAAGTGACGGCCTAGACGGGCTTTCTTGTGGATTATTAATGATTGCCTTATTTTCATTTTGGATTTTAGCCAGCAACTCTTTAGACACCGTCATTTCTTCTTTTCTGGCACTTTGGATTGGTGCTCTAATCGCTTTCTTGTATTTTAATGTTTATCCAGCCAGAATCTGGCTTGGCGATGTTGGCTCACTTTCCTTTGGAGCCACTTTTGCGGTCATTGCTCTTTTATTAGGAAAAATAGTCCCCTTAATAATTGTTGGCTCACCCTTCATTATTGAAGGTATGTCCAGTGCTATTCAGCTAATTAGTAAAAAATATTTTAAAAAGAAAATTTTTCCAGCCGCTCCGCTTCATTTAACCCTTCAAAGTATTGGTTGGGAAGAACCAAAAATAGTTATGCGTGCTTGGTTGGCTGGAATTATATTAGCAATCTTTGGATTATGGCTGGGAATAAATTAGATTTATTAAAACAGGAGATCCAATATTATATTGGCTTACCTTATAGTAAAAACATCCTTAAGAACGGAAAAATAATTAAAGAACAATTTCTTGGGGGTAAAGGTAATTATCGTCAAATTGCAACCGAAACCATTAGACTTGCTCAACAACAAAAAATAGATTTACTTAAACTAAGTAACCAAGAGTTCTATAATTTTCAAAAGAAAAATCATCTTGGAATAGATTGTTCTGGACTTGCCTGTCAGTTATTAAACTTTTATTTTCAAGCTGATTTAAATCCGCGAAAAACTTCAGCCGACATGTTAACATCTGCTCCAATTTCCCAAAAAATAACCGATTTGGATAAAATCCAAACAGGTGATTTAGTTCGCCAAAACAACGGCCATCATGTTTTATTTGTCATCGAAAAACAAAACAACACCATTTACTACGTTGACAGTTCACTTAAAGGCAGGGGAGTAAAATATGGTAAGTTTGATATTACCGATAAAAATTTTATTCACCAAGGTTTTTATCGATTACTTTTCCTCGATTAATTCTCGATATTTTAACGGGTTTATAGACAAAATCTCAACTTCAGTTCCACATTCAGGACACTCGATAATATCTCCCACCATAGTATTTTCTGTTATTTCAATTTCGGTTTGACAATCTGGACAAATAACTTTTTCGTTCATGTTTTATTAAATTAATAACTAGTATAATTAAACTAATTATATGGCAAACACTCCTTTAATCAAATTAGAAGATGTTTATTTCAAAAGAGAAGATCTAAATGAAACTGGATCAGCTAAGGATCGGGCTATTATTTTTCAAATAGAAAATCTCAAAAAACAAGGATTTAATAGTGCTGTAATTTCTAGCACTGGCAATGCTGCCATTTCTGCTTGCCATTTTTGTTTTTTGAACAAAATTAACCTAACCGTTTTTTTATCACCCAAAGTAAACAAAAATAAATTAAATTTAATCAAAAACTGCCAAATAGTTTTCTCTAATAAAGCCATTAGCGATGCTATTAAATTTGCTAAAAAAAATAACGCTTATCTTTTACGTCAATCAACTGACCCCAGTGCTTTAATTGGTTATCAAGAAATTGGCAAAGAATTAACCAAAGCTACCAGCATTTTTGTTCCAGTTGGCAGTGGCACCACTCTTTTAGGAATCTCCCAAGCGGTTAATCCTTCAGTTAAAATGTTTGCCATTAAACCAGAAAACACCTTATTAACTGATGCTCTCACTGTCAAATACCAACCCCTAAAAAACAGAGTAGCTTCTACTGTCAAAAATTCTGAAGGGTCAGAACTAATTATTCAAAATAAAGAAATCTTGGAAGCTCAAAAAATACTAGAATCAAATAATATAAAGACCTCTCCCGAGGGAGCGTTGGCTTTTGCTGGATTTAAAAAAGCTAAAAATCAAAAATTAGATATCGGTAGTTATCCAGTTGTAATCTTCACCGGATGTCAAAGATAAATTTAGAAACTATCATTAATGATTCTCACTATTCCTTTTATTTTTTAGTGGTCGATAAGTTTCTAGACATAAATCTACCTCAAATCAAAAATTTTCACAAAATTTATCTTTCGGATTATTCTTCAATTAAAGTAAAAAATAGCGGAAAGCTTCTTAGTAATCAGAAAGTAATCGATTACATAAAATCGACATCAGGTTCTCTAATTCCCGCTATTATCCCTTTTAAGCCATCTGCTAAAATTGATTTTTTATGTAAAAAATATAATTGGATAAATGTCAGTAATCCAGCCCCAATTAACCGATTTTTAGAAGATAAAATCAAGTTTGCCAAACTTTGTCAAAAATATAAATTACCAATGATTCCTTTTGTCATTGGTAATTTTAATCAAAAAAACTTTTTAAAATATCAAAAATTATATGGCCCAAAATTGGTCTTACAAACTCATTTTGGTTGGGCTGGAAACAGCACTTTTTCTGCTTCGTCTTGGAACGAGATTAAAGATAAAATTTCTCCAGAAGTTATTACTAAATATAGCCCTTTTATAAATTCTTCTTATTCTTTATTAAATAATTGTTGCCTTACTAAATTTGGTCTAATCCAAAGTCCTCCAGCTCTTCAATATACCGGAGTTAAACCATTTACTCAAAACCCATTTACAACTGTTGGTCGACAATGGCCATCTTTTGCCCCATTAAAAATAATTAAAAAAATTAACACCATAACCAAAGATTTTTCCAAAATTTTAGAAGAAATCGGCTATAAAGGTTTTTTTGGACTTGATTTTTTAATCGATCAAGATAAAGTATTTTTATTAGAATGCAACCCTCGATTAACTGCCTCTTTTGATTTCTATACTAGACTCGAGTTAGGTCAAAAGATAACCCCTCTTTTTTATTTCCATCTGGCCGAATTTTTAAAACTTGATTATCAAATTGACATTAAATTAGAACAAAAACGATTTGACAATAAAAAAATTATTGGCTCTGAATTGACTCCAAAAAATAAAAATAATAATTCTTGTCAGAAGCTAAATTTTTTTTATCCTTTATCTAAAACCACTAATCCAATTTCTATCCCAAAAGATTTAAATGAAAAAAACTAAATCTCCTTTATTATTTTTAGTTTTTAGTCTAATTTTTATTGGCCTTATTTTTATTTCCATCTCTTCATTAAGTGAAGCCAATTCTACTATTGGTGACAAATTTTTCTTTATTAAAAAACAAGCCTTTTGGCTTATTTTAGGTATAATTTGTTTTTTTATAACTTCAAAAATTAAAATTGAAACAATCAAAAAATTTTCTTTTCTTTTTTATGCAGCCTCTATTTTATGTTTAGTTTTAGTTTTGATTCCTGGTTTTGGCAACGAAGCTCTTGGAGCCAAACGCTGGCTAAATTTAGGGTTTACTAGTATTCAACCATCAGAAATACTAAAACTTAGTTCAATTATTTATTTTGCTTATCTATTTTCTAAAGAAGAAAAACGTCATATAAAAAACCTGATTTTTTATTTAGGAATTCCTTTTATTCTTATCATCATTGAACCTAACTTGAGCACTGCTATTTTAATCTCTGCCATTGTTGGTTCTATTTATTATCTTTCTGGTGGCGATGTTATGCCTTTATTCGGAATTATCAGTCTTATTTTAATTTTAAGTGTGCCATTAATCTTTTTTTCACCCTATAGATCGGCTAGATTAAAAACATTTTTAGAACCTCAACAAAATCAAGAAACATCTTCCTATCATAGCAACCAAATAATACTAACTCTTTCTTCTGGGGGTCTCTTGGGAAAGGGTTTTGCTAATTCAGATCAAAAATATAAATTTCTACCTAAAATATCAACCGATTCAATTTTGGCAGTTATTGGCGAAGAGGTTGGTTTTGTTGGTATTTTTGTAGTTTTATTAATTTATCTTTCTTTAATAAATTACCTGTTAAAATTTTCCAAAACTATAGATGACCAATTTCAAAGCCTTTTGGTTTCCGGCACTGCCTGTTGGATCGCCTACCAAAGTTTGATAAATATTTCTGCTATCGCTGCTCTTATACCCCTAACAGGAGTTCCTCTTCCTTTTATTTCCTATGGTGGATCATCACTATTAACCCTTTTTGTCGCCATTGGTTTAGTCAGAAATGTCGAAAAAAACCAAAAAATGCTGTTATACTCAAAGAGTGACCACAGTCAAACAAAAAAAAACGATCATTATCACCGGGACCCATCTCACCCCAGCCTTAGAACTCATTCGACAACTAAAATCAGATCCTGAAATTGATTGGCAAATAAATTATATCGGCCGAAAAAACAATTCTAGTGTTGACAATACTCCATCTATAGAATCCAATATAATCCCTAAAATGGGAATAAATTTCTATTCAATTAATTGCGGAAAATTAGACCGCCGATGGATTCCAAATACCATTAGAGGTCTTCCCCAAACATTTAAATCCGTTTTTCAATCCTTTAAATTAATCAAAAAAATTAAACCAGACGTTATTATTTCTTTTGGTGGCTATGTTTCCGTTCCCATTATTATCGGTGGATTTTTTAAAAAAATTCCTTCAATCACCCACGAACAAACCCTTACTAATAGTTTAACTACCAAAATTAATAGCCTTTTTGTCAATATAGTTGCCCTTTCTTTTAATAATCAAAAACAAAAAAATAGCCTCCCTAAACATAAAATAGTTGTTACTGGAAATCTTTTACGACAGGAACTTTTTAATCCTAAAAAATCAAAAATAGGGGATCAGATTGCTAAAATAAAAACAAAAATTATTTTTATTACCGCTGGTAACCAAGGTTCTCATGTTATTAATCTAATAATTGAACAATTATTACCTGAATTAAAAAATTATTTTATAATCCACCAAACTGGGAAAAACGATTTTGATAAATTTAATAAATTATCTAAAAAATATCCTAATTATCGAGTTTTCGACTATATCGAAGCCAATGATATTGGTCATATTTTTAATAAATCAGAACTCATTATCAGTCGCTCCGGTGCTAACACCAGTCAAGAAATAGTCGCTTTAAACAAAAAATCAATTTTAATTCCCTTAAAAATCAGTCAACAAAATGAACAATTTTTAAACGCCACCTGGGTTAAAGAAAAAATCCCCGAATTTACCGAAATAATAGAAGAGAAAAATCTAAATAATATTAGCCTTTTAGGAGTTATAAAAAAGTTAATTTCTCTTAAAGTCAAAAATAATATTACCAAAGAAACTAACAATCCAAAACTTTTAAGATTGATTCATGAAATTATTTAAAATTTCTTTATTCATTATTTTTTTTTCCCTATTATCTTTTTCTACCTATTCATTGGTTAATTTTTCTAATAATAAAATTAACCCCGCTTCCAGTAAAAATAATTTTTATCTCCAAATAGAACATGCCTTAAAAACTAGCCAACTTGTAACCACTAAAAACACCATTAGGGATTATCAAAATCAGTTTGAATTCTATATAATTAATGAAAGTAATCCAATTAAAGTTAATTTATCAACTCAAAAAAATCCTTATTGGCAAATTACTTCTTTACAAGAAATTTTAAAAACAGCTAAAATTAATAATAAACAACTTCAATTAGTTGATCTAAGTATTAATCATCCTTATGCAACATTCAAAAATAATTAATGTAATCGATATCGGTACCTCAAAAATTACTACTCTTGTTGGTCAATATTTTGAAGATGAAGATAAATTTAACATTGTTGCTGTTTCTTCGATTCCATCCTTAGGTTTTAGAAAAGGACAAATAATCAACCTAGAGCAGGCCTCGCATACTATCACTCAAAGCATAGAATCTGCTGAAAGAATGGCTGGTTTTCAAATAAATAGTGCTCATATTTCTATTTCTGCTCCTCATATTGAATCAATTAATTCCCACGGTGTTGTTGCTATTAGTAATCCCAATGGTGAAATTGATCTTAATGACATAAACCGTGTTACCGAAGCTGCTAAAGCTATTTCTTTACCAACCGGTAAAGAAATAATTCACATTATTCAAAGAAAATTTACTGTTGACGGTCAAGAAGGGGTCATTGATCCGGTCGGAATGAACGGTATCAGGCTTGAGGTTGAAGCCCATTTAGTTTTGGCATCAAGCCCGGCCTTAAAAAATCTCAAGAAATGTCTTGAAGATATCGGTATTAAGATAGAGTCTTTGACTTACGCTGGACTAAGCACTGCTACTGCGGCTTTAACTGATACTGAAAAAGAACTCGGTGTTGCTTTGGTTGATATTGGTGGCAGTATTACCAACATTACTATTTTTTCAGAAGGTTCACCTGTATTTTCCTCTGTAATTCCAGTTGGAGCTAATAATGTCACCAATGACATCGCTATCGGTCTTCGATTTTCCATTGAAGATGCCGAAAAAATAAAATTAAAATTAACTAAATTAGCTGAAACTAAAAAATTTGAAGATGAAGTTGAACTCTCTCATTTTGATATTCATTCCGATGATAAGAAAAAAATCTCCCTTCAAATGGCAATTAACGGTATTATTAAACCTCGATTAGAGGAAATTTTTAGTTTAATTTATTCCCAAATTGAGACCAGCGGTTTCAGTCAAACAATTCCTGCTGGTATCGTTTTAACTGGCGGGGGAGCCATGACTGTTAACGCCAAAGAAATTTGCAATAAAATAATTCCTCTGCCATTAAGAATTGCCGATCCTCCCAAAGTCGGAGGTGTAGTTGATGATATTATTAATCCGGCTTATACTAGCACCATTGGTCTCTTAATCCATAATAAAAACACTAAAAAGAATAGTGGGTCAAATATTAAGGCTCCTAAAGTTTCTATGGGTGGATTTATTGGCAAGTTAAAAAAGATTCTAGAACCACTTTTACCCTAAAATATGGGATTAATCAAAACTCTTACTGGACAATTTGCCAAAATAAAAGTCATCGGAGTTGGTGGCGGTGGTAATAATGCCATTAATTCAATGATCTCCGAAGATTCCATCAAGGGCGTCGATTTTATTTCTGTTAATACCGATTCTCAAGCTTTGTTAAATTCTTTGGCCTCAGTCAAAATTCAAATCGGTGAAAAATTAACTAAAGGTTTAGGAGCAGGTGGTAATCCTCAAATTGGCCAAAAGGCAGCAGAAGAATCCAAAGAAAGAATTAAAGAAGTGTTGGAAGGCACGGATATGGTTTTTATTACTGGTGGCATGGGAGGAGGCACTTGTACTGGTGCCGCTCCGCTTATTGCCCAAATCGCCAAAAAAGAGTTGGGGATTTTAACTATTGGTGTCGTCACTAAACCATTTTTATTTGAGGGCACTCGCCGCATGACTAATGCTGAAGAAGGAATTTCTCAACTAAGAGAAAATGTCGATACCTTAATTGTCATTCCTAATCAAAAAGTTATGGAAGTTGTCAACACTAAAGCCACCCTGCTTGAAGCTTTTAAAATTGCCGATTCTGTTTTAAGTAAGGGAACTAAAGCTATTGCTGATTTAATCACTGTCCCTGGTCTTATAAATCTTGATTTTGCTGATATTAAAACCGTCATGAGTAATGCTGGTTCTGCTCTTATGGGAGTAGGGGAATCCGAAGGTGAAAATAAAATTCAAAAAGCCGTTGAAGACGCCATTAATTCACCTCTTATTGAAGTCAATATTGAAGGTGCTAGGGGAGTTCTCATAAACGTTACTGGCGGACCAGATATTACTATGGCTGAAATTGAAGAAGCAGCTAAAGCTATAACCGAAAGAACCGCCCCCGACGCTAATATTATTTTTGGCGCTACTATCGATAATGATTTAAAAGGTAAAGTTAAAATAACTGTCATTGCTACTGGTTTTGATCCTAGTCGAGCTAATCTTTATCAACATATTAAAAAACCTCAGCCAACTTTAATTAACCTGTCTAAAATAGAAGAAAATAAAAAACCCGAAAATAATCTTTCAAATCCAGCCGAACTTAACGATAATCAGATAAAAGAATTTTTAGACAATAAAGAAGTTCCCGCTGGAATTGATATTGTCGACGAGTACGATATTCCCGCCTTTTTAAGAAAAAATAAATAAAAAAAACGGCCAAAAACTAAAAACAAATAACACCTTTCGGTATCAAAGTTTCAGCTTTCAGCCGTTTAATATTACGGATGTCCGACGAAGTAGAAGTTCTTCACTTCTGATTGAGCTCCTACAAGATCAGATAATTTTCCATTATATTCTGATGAAAAATTAGTGAGTTTGGTTATATAACTGTAATCCCCCGGAAGATAAATCCACAAGGAACCCTGAGAAAAGCATCTCTTCGATTCAAAGAAGACAACTACGCCTTCTGTTACGGGCGCATTTTCTTCCCCCATATCGCTTTCCCCATCAACAACCAGATGTGACGAGTAATCAACCACCATAATTGTTCCTTTCGGAACAATTGCGTTTACATTTTCCATCTTCTGCCAGCCTGGCTGAAGACTCAAATGATTCTCAAAGCCAGTCACTGAAAACACGATTATAAACGCTACCGCCAGTACTACTAGTACTGTAAAAATAACTTCTCTCTTTTTGTCCATGAATAACACCTTTCCTTCTCATCCGTTTTTAATGTACATCTTTTATATATAAACTCGAAGCTTAATTCGAGAATAAAAAAGATTTTACTAGTTTAAACAATTTTCATTGTCAAACTAACCTATAATATCACAATTTATATTATAAGTCAATATCTTAAGCCCAAAACATAGTGTAAAATACACTATGTCTAAATTCAAAGATGTTCCTCAAAATCAAAGTTTTCCTGCTCTCGAAGAAGAGATAATTTCTTTTTGGAAAGAAAACAAAATTTTTGAAAAATCTGTTGATCAAAGACCAGCCGATAACGCCTACACTTTTTATGATGGCCCTCCGTTCATCACTGGTATGCCTCATCATGGCCATTTATTATCCAGCATCGCCAAAGACATTATTCCTCGATATCAAACCATGAAAGGTAAAAAAGTTAGAAGAGTTTGGGGTTGGGATTGCCATGGTCTTCCAGCTGAAAATAAAGTCGAAGAAAAACTTGGTTTAAAATCCAAAAAAGACATCGAACAAATCGGTATCAAAAAATATATCGAAGAATGTTATTCCTATGTTCAAAATGTTTCTCAAGAATGGCCCTGGTATATTGATCATATTGGTCGTTGGGTTGATCTAGAACATGCCTACAAAACCATGGATTTAAATTATATGGAAAGTGTTATGTGGGTTTTTTCTGAATTATATAAAAAAGGTTTAATTTACAAAGGTCGTCGAATTTCTCTTTATTGTCCTCGTTGCTCCACTCCACTTTCTAATTTTGAAATCGCCATGGATAATTCCTATAAAGATGTTGAAGATCCAGCCATTTCTATCAAATTTAAATTAAAAGACCGAGATGCTTTTATATTAGCTTGGACCACTACCCCTTGGACTCTCCCTGGAAATTTAGCCTTAGCTGTCAATAAAAATGAAAATTATGTTGAAATCAATATAAATAATGAAAATATTATTTTATCTAAAGCCCGATTTGAATCAGTTTTAGGTAATCAAGAATATAAAATAATTAAAGAGTTTAAAGGTCAAGAATTGATCGGACTTTCTTATGAACCTCTCTATAATTTTTTCGAAGTAACTTCGACTGATTATAAAATCTATCACGCTGATTTTGTTTCTATGACCGATGGCACCGGAATCGTTCACATTGCTCCTGGCTTTGGTGAAGACGATTCAGCTCTTGGTAAGGCCAATAATTTATCTGTTATTGACCATGTTGATGATGAAGGCAAAATAATTGACAAAGTAATTCCTTTTGCTGGTCTTTTTGTTAAAAAAGCCGATCCTTTGGTTGTTGATGATTTAAAATCAAGAAATTTAATTTTTAAAGAAGAGAAAATTAAGCACAGCTATCCTTTTTGTTATCGTTGTGGCACTCCTTTAATTTATAAATCTCAAACCGCCTGGTATTTAAATGTCCAATCCATCAAACCAGGAATGAAGGAGACTAATCAAAAAATTAATTGGGTTCCAGAACATATTAAAAATGGCCGTTTTGGGCAGGGGATTGAAACCGCCCCAGATTGGTGTCTTTCTCGATCTCGCTATTGGGCCTCTCCTGTCCCAGTTTGGGAATGTGACTGTGGCGAACGTTATGTTCCAGAATCAATTGCTGATTTAGAAGCTCGCTCTGGTCAAAAAGTAACCAATCTTCACAAGCCTGATATTGACAAAGTCGTTGTTAAATGTGATAAGTGTGGAAAAGACGTCCACCGTGTTCCGGAAGTTTTGGATTGTTGGTTTGAATCAGGTTCCATGCCTTATGCTGAACGCCATTATCCATTTGAAAATAAAGATCGATTAGAAAAAGAATTTCCTGCTGATTATATCGTCGAATATATCGGCCAAACTCGAGGTTGGTTCTACACACTTCACACTTTATCTAATGCTCTTTTTCAATCAGAATCATTCAAAAATTGTGTTGTTACCGGCACCATTATGGGCAATGATGGTCGCAAGATGAGTAAACTTTTCAAAAATTTCCCTGATACTAAAATGGTTCTCCAAAAATATGGTGGGGAAGCTATGCGTCTTTATTTAATGAGTGGTGTCATTATGGTTGGAGAAAATATGAACATCAATGAAAAAGAGATTGAAGATAAGGTTAAATTTATTCTTCTTCCTCTTTGGAATTGTCTTAAATATCTCACCACTTATGCCCAAATGTATAATTGGACTCCAAACTTAAATTCCACTAACAATTTCAAAAACATTCTTGATCAATGGATAATTACTAGAACCGATCAATTTACCAAAGATTTTGGCCAAGAATTAGATAAATATATTATTCCCAACGCAGTTAAATTAGTAACTCCTTACATTGAAGATTTATCGCGTTGGTACATTCGACAATCACGAGATCGATTCGTTAACGGTGATCAAGAAGCACTTCAAACTCTTTGGCAGGTTTTAGTTCAATTTACTAAAACATCAGCTCCATTAATCCCTTTCATCACTGAATATTTTTGGCAAAATCTAGTTTTACCTTTTGATTCCAACGCTAAAGAATCAGTTCACCTAGAACTTTATCCAGAAATAAAATCGATTGATCAACAATTATTAGACAATATGACCTATGTTAGAGAAATTTGTGAACAAGGAAACATGGTCAGAAAAACTAATAATATCAGCACTCGTCAACCACTATTAAAAGCCATTATTAATAATTCTCAAAAAATAAATTTAAGTCCTGAATTAATAGAAGTTGTTAAAAACGAATTAAATGTTAAAGATATCGAAACAATTTTATCCAATGATAATTTAACTGTATCTCTCGACACTAATATTACTCCTGAATTAAAAGCTGAAGGTGATGCTCGAGATTTAATTCGCCAAATTCAAAGTCTTCGTAAAGAAAATCAATTGGATTTAAAAGACAAAATTAAAATTTTTGCTCCAGATTGGCCAGCTAAATTCGAAAAAGAAATTCTGTCAAAAACACTCGGGCAAAGCATAACTAAATCAGAAAACATTAAGATTGAAAAAATAAGTTAAACTTGTCTAATGTCAAAATCATTATGGTTGCCAACTTTGATTAGTTTGTCAGTTCTGTTTTGTATCAACATTTTGATGATCAGTTCCATTGCCCCAAATTTAATTCTCAAACAACTTATCGCCTGGTTTTTAGGCTTAATTCTTTTTTTAATCGGCAAACAAATAAATTTAAAACAACTTAGCTCTTACAAATGGCCAATTTTTATTGTTTGCTGCGTTCTTCTCCTTTTACCTATAGTTTTAAACAGCATTACTCGAGGTTCTCGCCGTTGGATTTATTTAGCCGGTCTTACCCTTCAACCTTCAGAAATGGTTAAGCCTTGGCTAATGTCATTTTTAGCCAGTTCCAATATACCCCTTCTTCATATCATTCCTGTTGCCATAATTATGATTCAACCAGATCTGGGCAGTGCTATTTCTGTGTTTTTTTTAATTATTCCCATAATCTTATATAACAAAAAATTGCTTCGACTTTCGCTTGTTTTAGGATTAATTTTTATTGTAATCTCCCCTTTAGTTTACAAATATGTTTTACATGATTATCAGCAAAAAAGAATTATTACTTTTTTAAACCCTAAAGCCGATCCTTTGGGTGAAGGTTATAATGTTATCCAATCTCAAATCGCTATCGGTTCCGGTGGTTTTTTTGGAAAAGGTTATAAAAAGGGGACTCAAGGTCAATTACTTTTTTTACCAGAAAAACATACCGATTTTATGTTCGCTACCACAGCTGAAGAATTAGGATTCGTTGGTATCATTATTGTTTTATTTGCCTATTATCTATTAATTAGCACTTTATTTAATAAAGCTTTTTCCACAGTAAACAGACCCTTATTTCTTTTTACTCTCGGAATTGCCATTCAAATTTGGATGCAAGCTTTCGTTAATATCGGGATGAATATCGGTCTTCTACCAGTAACTGGAATCCCTTTACCATTCATTTCCGTTGGTGGCTCATCCATAATGACATTACTTTTTTCTCTCGGAATTATCTATTCTTCCTAAGAATCTTAACCTTGTCAAGATAATTTCCTATGCTATAATCGAACAGTATGAAATACGCCGTTATTGCCATTTCTGGCACCCAACATCAAGTTGAAGAAAATCAAAAAATTGTCGTTGATCTTTTAGATGTAAAAGAAAATGAAAAATCCTCAACCGATCAAGTTTTATTAACTGTTAATGAAGATGACGTTAAAGTTGGCACTCCAACTGTTAAAAATGCTTCTGTTGAATTTAAAGTTTTAAAACATTTTCAAGGTAAAAAACTTAAAGTTTTTAAATATAAATCAAAATCACGTTATCGTAAAACTACTGGTTTTCGCCCTCAATTAAGCGAAATTCAAATTACCAAAATTAACTTTTAACTTTATAACTTGATAAACTTTTAACTAAAAATATGGCACATACAAAATCACAAGGTAAAACAAATCAAAAAGCTAATCGACCCGGTCAAAGACGGGGTGTTAAAGTTTTTGGTAGTCAAAAAATCAACACCGGAGAAATCATTGTCAGACAAGTTGGCTCTAGTTTCCATGCTGGTAAAGGCGCAAAAACCGGCAAAGATTTTACCATCTATGCCATCAGACCAGGTATCGTCAAATTTTTCAAAAAATTTGGCAAAAACATCGTTTCTGTCATAAAAGGTTAAGATTGATTTAGTTTGAATCATTTTTGGATACTTTTTTCACGAGACTTTTCATAGTAATCTTATTCTATGATGAAACAGGTCAGCCAAATTCCAACTAATCAATTAGAACCAAACCCACTTCAACCACGAGGAATTATTAACCAAGAATCGATTTCTGAATTAATTGAATCCATTAAAGAACACGGAATTCTCGAACCACTCATCGTTGCTAAAACTCCAGCCGGATACCAAATAATCGCCGGAGAAAGGCGCTGGCGAGCTGCTAGAACCCTTAAACTAGAATATGTTCCAGCTATTATCAAAGAAACCACACCTCAACAGATGTTAGAGATGGCTATTGTAGAGAATGTCCAACGAAAAGATCTTAATCCAATAGAAAGAGCTAAAGCTTTTCTGCGATTAAAAGAAGAATTTAGCTTTGATAATAACCAAATTTCCAAAAAAGTCAGCAAAAGTGTTCCTTATGTTATCAATTGTCTAAAATTATTAACTCTCCCAGATGCCATTAAAGACGGGTTATTATCCGGTTTAATCAGTGAAGGTCATGCCCGAGCTTTATCTGGAATAGGGGATACCCGTCTAATGATTGAAGCTTATAAAATTATTTTGAAAGAAAAAGCTTCTGTTCGTAGAGCCGAAGATATTGCTAGAAGAATGCGTAAAAAAATAGAAGAAGGCGATGTCCCAATTACTAAAGAAAATCTACCTCAATTTTTAAAATCAAAAATTGATAATATTAGCCAAGATATGCAGTCTGTTTTTAATAATAAGACCACTTCGGTTAAAATCGTCCAAACAAATATTTTAACCAAGGTAACTTTCCAATTTAAAGGACCAATCGATCAAAGGTTTGATGAACTAAAAAATCTCTATAAACAAATTTGTAAAAAAGATCTTCAAAATTAAAACCTGACAGTGGGAACTAATCCGAGAGAACTTAATGGCCAGTACTTAAAGAAGGCCTTTCCTATAATCAAATCTTCTTTTATTGGACCAAATTCTCGACCATCTCGAGAATGTTGTCTATTATCTCCAAAACACAAGTATTGACCTTCGGGAACTGTTTGTTCGACTCCTTCTTTACTATATTGACCAGCCTCACTTATCACTCCTTCTGGCAAAAAAGTTTGATTTAATAATTCACCATTTAAATAAACCTGACCACCCTTAACCATAACTTTATCTCCAGGTAAACCAATGACTCTTTTAATATATTCGCATTCTTCAGCCGCACATGGTTCACCTGCCGGAGCTTTAAAAACTACCACATCACCTCTCTTTGGTGTTCCAAACTGATAAGATAATTTTTCTGTTAACAAAAATTCTTTATCTACAAAATTAGGCACCATTGAGCTTCCTTTAACCTCATTTGGTTGAGCCACAAATAAATAGAGTAGAACAAAAACAGCTAAGGCTAAAACTATTGACTGAATAAAATCCAACACAAAAGAACCAATTGAACCGCCTTGTTTTTTATAAATTTTGTTTTGCATAATGAATAATTATAGTGTAATTTTAGCGATCTTGGTATAATCTGATTTATTGAGGTTGTTTTCAGCCACAGGCTGATGAGCCTCTGGCTCAAGCTCAGTTTCAGCCAAAGGCTGATCGGCCTCTGGTCGAGGTTAGAGCATTCATGTAAAAATAATATGTATTTCGTATATTTTTTAAAAAGTCTTAAGAATGAAAAAATATATGTTGGTTATACAGAAAAAGATCCTCAGATTAGATTAAAAGAACATAACCAAGGTTGCAACAGTTGGAGTAAAAACAATAATCCCTTTGTTTTAATTTACTTTGAAAAATATCATTGCAAAACAGACGCTATTGCAAGAGAAAGTTTTTATAAATCTGGTTTTGGAAAAAAAATTAAAAAAGTTATAATAGATACACTTACAAAGGTTGTTTAGCTCAGTTGGTTAGAGCGTTTCGTTCACATCGAAGAGGTCACAGGTTCGAGTCCTGTAACAACCACTTTTTAAACTCATCTCTATGGCCTTTCATTAAAACTTCATTGCCATAATTTAAAGCCGTAAAGTTATTGGCACAAATTTCAGAATAATCTTTTTCATCTAAATCATTTCTATTTTCTTCTAAAATTTTAGTCATCTTTTCATAACTAATTGCCATATTTTCATTAATTCCTGAATATTTTTTATATTTTAAACCAACCACTCTCTCGATTAAATTTTGATAGTTGTTAACTATTTTTAAACCACTTATTGCCTTATTTTTAAGGCATTTTTCAATTAAAGATAACCAAATCGTTGTGTTATCTATAATTTTTTGACTAATATTTTTTTCGCTAGTTATCCTTCTAAAATTAAAAATACTTCTAATTAATTTTTTTGGTTGATTTTTATCTAAAGACTTCAGAGATTCTTTCAAGTCTTTACTGTTTTTATTTAAAACTAAAAGAGAATTTAAATCTTCCTTAATAATCGATTTTAAAAATAAAATGTTATTTTTATCATTAACAATTTCACCATCATTTGGATCAACTTTAACTACCCCTTCCTCTCCATTAACGACATTCTTTTCCCAATACGACCATTGATTATTGTCAGTATTACCAGTAACGATATGAATTAAGCCATTTCCACTTCCAATATAGTTGATGTTGCAAATTTTATAGTTGTTATTTTTAATAACCACAAACCCATCCTTTTCCAAAATAGGGGAATCATTGTCACATTGTACAGAGTAATTAACCGGCGAACCAATGAAAAATACCAAAGTATTTTTTAGATTTTCATTTTGATCAATAATTTCAACCTGACTTAAGCCAATTTCCATCATCACTTGATTAACTGTTTTATCTACAATTTCCCCATGATTACTATCTAATTCCACAAAACCATTTTTATCATAATTAGCACTTTTAATTAAAACCGTTCCATCACCTTCATTTGTATATAAAAAATTATTAATTCTTCCATCTGGCCAAATACCCAACACCCTATCAAAAACATTATTGTTTTTTAAATTAATCGAATCTATTGTCTTAACACCATTTCCAACGAACAATTTTAAATTTACCCCCAAATCAACATTTGTATTATTCTTTTCTATCAAATAATTATTTTTTGTTTCCAACTGACTCGTAAAATCAACACCATTTTTAGATACAAAACTAAAAGTTGGCAATAAATCTTTTACAGAGGGAATATAAGTTCTAACTGCATCCATATCTGTTTTAGTGGTTAAACCCTTAAGTTTTAGTAAAATTTTAAAAGCAATTGAACTTATATTTGATAAATCAGAAATCTGCCCGCCATTCCAAGCTTCATATGCATCTACAGATCCTAAGTGTGGACTACCCAAAGTAATAATTTTTTCTAGTCTAGTATCGTCTTTATTATCTTCTGCCCAAATTCTAGCTGCTAATCCACCTAAACTGTGACCAATCAAAATAACCTTTTCACTCGAATTAATTTTTTGACCAATAAAATTATCTAAATCATTAACAATACTCGATAATGGTTTTCTCCAATCATAATTCCAAACATAAAAATCTTCATTTTCTTTCAAACTATTATCTTTTAAGGCTTCTATTAAACCTTCATAATTTTTAACAAAAGGTGTCATTTTCCATTGATCATTATTGACATTTTTATCATAAACAATCGCCTCCGAGTTCCAACTCGCCCCTAAACCAGGGATAATAATTATTTTCGGTGTAGGGGTAGGGGTGGGGGTAGATGTAGGTGTGGGTGTAGAAGTCGGTCCTTCATCATAATTAAAATCACCAACAATAAGATTGTCAAATAAATTTCTAGTTGATCCATAACAAAAACTACCACCCCAATTATAGAAGCCAAAACTTCCAGTCAAAATAGGGTTTTCATCATTTAAATCTATCACTAAAACTGAATCAAAATATATTTTTATATTTGATGATATAACCTCAATTTTAACTTTATGAACCTCATTTTGTGTTAAACGTACTTTACTAGGTTCATTAAAAGTTGATAATGCACTATACCCGATACTGGAATTATATTTCCATAAAACAATCTCTCCTCCTTCAGACCAATCAGAATCATTAAACCTCAAATTCAACATATAATATTCACTTCTATTTTCATTAATTCTAAAAACAATCTCTTGGTCAACACCATTTTCATTTATAGAGTCAAATCTAATCGAATAATCAGATAAATTCCAAAAAGATTTAGCTATTAAAAAAGAAGATTGATACCAAGTAACCTCACCTAATAAATTACCATTTGATGGTGTCCAACTATTTTTTACTGAAGGATATTCTGAAGAGTGATCAACAAACAACTCCCAACTATCTAAACTGTCTCCATCAAAATTATCCGAAAAATATTCCATGCCTAAAACACCTTTGACATTAATCATAAATGATAAAATCAAAAAGAGTGTTAAATATATTTTAGTTTTTAAATACACAATTTAAATGTAAATTAATTATCAATAATGTCAACTAGCAAAAAATCTATAATAATTATTAATTATAATTCATCGGAAAATACCAATAATTTGTTAATATCTATCAAAAAAAATATCTACAAATATATCAACGAGATAATCATTATAGACAATAATTCAAAAGATATTAAAAAATTAAACATTAACGACAAAAAAATTAGGTTAATAAAAAACAAAAAAAATTTTGGATTTGCTAAAGCAGTCAATCAAGGAATAAATAAATCAAAAAACAATTTACTAATATTATTAAATCCAGACACAACCATCATAAATGATTCTATTTTGACAACAATTAGCTTAATAGAAAACGATAAAAACATTGGTGTAATAGGTGGAAAAATAAAATATAAAAATAAAGATATATTCACAGCCAATAATGTTCCAACATTTTTCACTGGCCTTTTTGAATTTACTAATCTTAAAAAAATATTTCCAAACAATAAATACACTTTAAATTTTTGGCCAGAAAAATCTAAAAAAATAATGAAACCAATTAACGTTTATGGAGTTTGTGGAGCTTATTTAATATTTAAAAAATATGATAAAAAAGGGAACATAAACTATTTTAATGAGGACTATTTTTTATATCTAGAAGATTTAGACTTTTGTTTAAAAATGAGAAAGAAAGGTTACAAAGTTATTTTTGATCCAAGATCAGAAATATTACACCTAGGTGGAGCCAGTAGTCAGAACATATACAATATGGCGTTAAATCACTGGTATAAATCAAGAAAAATATTTTTTAAAAAACATTTAAATAAGCTTGAAGGTATAATATTAAATATAATATTTACGATAGAAGAATTATTTTTAAAAATACGACTTTTTATAAAACCATGATTAAAAAACATCGACATTTTTCCATCCTGCTTCTTACCCACAACGAAGAAAAAAATCTTCTCAAATACTGGACTTGGCTTGATAAGGCTAAAAGAATTAACGAAATTGTAGTTGTTGACGATAACTCCGACGATAAAACCATAGAAATATTAAAAAAACTCGGTTCAAAAAAAATTAAAGTTAAAGTCTTTAAAAGGGGATTAAATAATAATTTTTCCAATCAACGCAATTTTGGCATTACTAAAACAACTAATAATTGGGTTCTATGGCTTGACGCCGACGAAAAACCAAGTACAGATTTAATCCGATTCTTAAATCATATAGACAACCTCCAATATAAAAGCTATGCCTTTAAAAGGAATGATATTTTTATTGGTCACGAACTAAAACATGGTGAAAATGCCCATCAACATTTCGTCAGATTTTTCAATAAAAAATATGGCCGCTTTACTGGTTTAGTTCACGAAATATGGCAAACTCCCAAAGAAATTGAATTAAAAAAAATTCATATCCATCATTACCCACACCAATCGTTAAGAGGGTTTATTAAAAAAATAAACTTCTATTCCGATATTCGTGCTCAGGAATTATTTGACCAAAATCAAAAAAGCAATTTATTCCAAATAATTTTTTACCCATTTGGTAAATTCATTAATGATTATTTCTTTAAATTAGGGTTTTTAGATGGCACTCCTGGAATTATCATGGCTCTTGGTATGAGTTTTCATTCATTTTTAGTCCGATCTAAATTATGGCATTTGTCACATCATTAATTTATTTATCCACAATTGTTGTTTTCTTCTTCGGTCAATTGTTAAGAATCGAACTAAAAGGTATTTCTTTCCCCATAATTGATATTTTCATTGCCATTATTTTTTGTTTAAACATCTTTCAAAAGATAAAAAATAAGGATATTAAGGTAAAAAATAAATACATATTATTTTTTTTGATCTTTACGTGGCTAAGCTTTTTCTTTAATTATTTTCGTTATCAATTCGATCTTATTAAACCAATTTTATATTTATTTCGTCTAACTTTTTTACTCTCATTCTTTATTTTTCCACCAAGAATCAATGAAAAAATAAAAATGATTTTTTACTTAAGCATATTTAGCAACGTTATCTTTGGTCTGATTCAGTATTTTCTTTGGCCAGATTTCACTGTTTTCAAATCTTTAAATTGGGACCCTCATTTATACCGATTAATTAGTACTTTTTTTGACCCAACTTTCACCGCCTTAATTTATTTATTTCTAATTATTATCGTTTTTTTAAATAAAAATTTTCCTTTTAGAAAAACTATTTTAGTTATTTCATATTTAGCTTTAGCTCTAACCTATAGCCGATCCAGTTATATCTGTTTTTTAGCCGCTTTTACTTTTATTGCTTATCAAAAAAAGAATTTAAAAATTTTTATTTTTAGTTCACTTTTAATTCTTTCTACTCTCTTTCTTTTACCCCGTTTTGAAGGTGAGGGGACTAAACTTGAAAGAACTTCCTCAATTGTCGCTAAGATTGAAAATTACAAAGAGGGATTTAACCTTTTTTTAAAATCACCCATAATTGGACACGGTTACAATAATCTTTTTTATATTCGTCAAATTAAAAATCAAAACTCTCACGCCAATTCTGGTTTTGACGGATCACTGATGACAATTTTGACCACCAGCGGACTCATCGGATTAGCTTTTTTTATTTTAGGATTTAAGACAATTTTTAACCAAGCTAATTTAACAACCAAAACTATTTTAATTTCAATATTTTTTCATTCCCTGTTTGCTAATTCTCTTTTATATCCTTGGATATTACTTTCCTTTATCTTTCTTTAAATATCATAGGTAATAGTTATTTTCTTTTTAGTTTCATTTAGAGCCTCATCCTTAACAATTATCTCAATATCGTTTTTGCCGGCATTTAGTTGCACTTTTAGTTTAAAATTCCCCTCATCATCAACTGTCGCCACTCTGCTGTTAATCAAAACACTAACTCCTTTTTCGCTTTTTCCTACAACATCAAAATCAGGGGATTCAACAGTTAAAGTTTCCTCAACCGGATTAGTCATGGTTAATTCAGGTGCTTTATTATCAAAAATTACAGTTATTTCTTTTGAAACTTCACTGCTTCCACTTTTATCTTTGATAGCCACAGCTGAAAAACTATTTTCTCCTTCAATTAATTCAATATTTTCAAATAAAAAATCTCCGTTTTCACTTACATCAATTCTGCCTACTGATTCGTCATTTTTAAGTAATTCAACCGAAGATCCAGTTTCGGCAAATCCATTAATCTTAATTTTATTACTATTAGTTGCTTCAAAAGGAACCACTAATCTTGGTGCTAATGGAGGTAAAACATTTTCACTAACTACTTCCTTTTTACTCTTAGTATTACCCAAAAAAATTGAAAAATTAATTAGAAAAGGCAATCCAAAAACAATAATCAAAATAAAAACCAATACTGTTAAAAACCCCAAAAAAACTGTTTTTTTAGTTATCTGTTCTTCTTTTTTTCTTTCTAATCTTGATCTTTTAAAATCAGTCATAACTTATTTTAAGTATAACAATATTTATTTCTAATTGAGCCGAAGGGGAGAGTCGAACTCCCGACCCCAGCTTTACGAAAGCTATGCTCTACCAACTGAGCTACTTCGGCATCAGAGCGGCTAGAGGGAATCGAACTCTCGACCTATCCTTGGGAAGGATATATTTTACCACTAAACTATAGCCGCAACGGCTTATTTTATCACGTCTATAGCTTTGGAATATTAAGCACCATTCCAATTTCCAACAAATTAGGACTATTAAGTTTTGCTTTATTTTCTTTATAGACATTAACCCACTTATAACCATCACCATAAGCCCTTACCGAAATTTTCCATAAATTATCGCCTCTAACTACTTTGTATTCTCCAGCTTCAATTTTACTATTAGAATCATTTGCGGCTGCTACAATTTTAGTCTTAACCTCTAGTGTTGGCATTTTTAATTTTTGGCCAACATATATAACAGAAACATTTTTTAAGTTATTTTCTTTAGCAATTTTTGTCCAGGCATAACCATCGTTATATCTTTTTTCTGCAATTTTCCAAAGATTATCTCCTTTATCTACTACATAAACACCTTCATTTTCTTGTTTATCTCTTATTGCTTCATCAGATAAATTTATATTAGTCGCACCTGGAATTTCCACTGTTCCCTTTTTCCTTTGGACAAAGTTAAAAATTAAAGAAACCACCACAATCACAATTGCCAAACCTAATAACATACTTACCAATTCTTCCGAAGATTTTATATATTTTTTACCTGCTTTAATTAAAAACATATTATTTATAAACAGCAATTAATAATTTATGCTGACTTATAATAATCTACAACTCAAATCAAAAATAGTCAATCTAGGTATTATTTTCTCGATCTAATTTCCATATCATTAGAAATATTTTCCGCAAAATTTCCGACAAATTTATCTATATTATTAGCAAAACTTCTAAGTAACTCAATATTCAACCTATAAATTCTTTGTTTTCCAAAAATACGATTTTCGATTAAGTTTGCTTTTCTTAAAATCGCCAAATGACTTGATAAAGTTGCTTGAGTTATCTCAAAATTTTTTAATAATTCATTAACCGACATCTCTCCACTTTTTAATAGAGTTAAAATTTTTCTTCTATTAATATCAGCCATTGCTTTGAATATTTTATCCATAGACGTATTATATCGATAAATATCAATATATTCAATTTTTTAATAACTTGATTATTCACGTCATTTTAGAGAAAATAAGCCAATATGAAAAACTTTGATGCTAAACAAGAACAAACACTCGTCATTATTAAACCAGATGGTGTTCAAAGAGGTTTAATTGGTGAAGTTATAAAAAGATATGAAACCTGTGGTCTTAAATTAGTTGCTCTTAAAATGCTTATTCCCAGTAAAGAAACTGTTTGTCAACATTATTCTATTGATCCCGATTGGGCTATCAAAACTGGAACTAAAACCTTTGAGTCCTACGCTTCTAAAGGCTTACCAATGCCAGGAAAAAGTCCTGTGGAGTTTGCTGAAGGTGTCAGGAAAAATCTTATGGAATTTATGAGTAGTGGTCCAGTTGTCGCTATGGTTTGGCAAGGTATGGGTGCCGTCGCTGTTGTTCGTAAAATTACTGGTTCTACCGAACCATTAACTTCTGCACCAGGAACTATTCGTGGTGATTATACTATTGATTCTTACACTGCTTCCGATATCGACAAACGTGCCGTTCGAAACATCATTCATTCTTCAGGTTCTATTGATGAAGCTTCAAAAGAAATTCCTATCTGGTTTGATAAAAAAGAAATTCTTCAATTCCGACTTGTTAGTGAAGAAATAATTTATGATGTTAATCTTGACGGCATTTTAGAATAAATTCAAAATCGAACAATTAAAGCTAATTTCTGTTATAATTGACTTACACTTATTCGGCCTCCGGAATAGTTTGCCTTTATTTTTTTACACTATTTTGCTCAATTTATGACAGATATTAAGAAAGGATTTTCAATTGGTGATTACATTATTGATTTTGAAAATATTTATCAAATCACTAGTCAAAAAAAAGGAGAGGATTGCTCTGGAAAAACTCTTTCTTATTTTTTTTATCAACCCATTGAAATTGACAGTCAAAACAATACCACTTATTCAACTCCAATTGATAATATTTACAAAAGTGGTCTAAGACATCTAGTAACTCCTGTAATTGTTAAAAAGCTATATCAAGAGGCTAAAGAAAAAATAAGTCATGAGGCTATTCTGGATTATAAATCTATTAAGGAAACTTTATATCAAAACGATCCTAGCAAAAGTTTAGTTATTTTAAAACAATTATTTTTAGAAAGGGACAAAAATGCCGAAGCCTTTTCTAGAACCAATAAAGAAATTTTGGAATCAATATTGCAACATCTATCTAATGAAATCGCCTTTGTTACCAATAAATCGATTGAAAAAGTTTCTCAAAAACTCACTATCCTAATTAAACAAGCTATTAAATAGTTTTTATTAAAAAATCCCCGAATGAGGAGTGCTCTAAGCGGACAATGTGAAACGAAATTGGAACGTTTTTAAAATAAATAATAAATTTTTAATAAAAAAAAGCGCCTAAGGTATTGAATTGCAGAATAAAAAGTGGTTTTACAACCAACAGTTTTTCTGTTTTTCACCATTAGACGCTTAATTCGACCTGAAGTCGATTGTGGAATTTTCCTCAATATTTGATATTAAGATCGCATTTTGATCCCCATACAAACACCGAGGCAACATCTTCCCGAAAGGAGACATAGTTATCATTTTTTTCTATCAAACAAAAAGAAAGACAGGATTTCTACAATTATAAGCAAAATACATGACACGACTACGAACCAACCGGCTACCAAGCAAGACAATACAAGGATACAACCCAATAATGATACGTTGACCAAGAAAACGGCAGGGGTTTCGTTGCACTTCTTAACGAAAGTCACTGTTCGAACTATGCCAATGAACAGAGCGTAAACAATCAAAAGAAGTAATAGAACTAAACCTAAAATTGTTTGAATTTCCATAGTATGACCTCTCTCCTTTTTTTTACACGATTACTCGTGGCTAACCTAGTGGATAGCACTTTGGACACAAAATTTATGTCTAAGGTGCTACCCACTATTCAGCAAAATTCAAATTCCACAATTTTAATGTACAAGTATAATTAAAAAACGGTTAATTATATTAATCCGCATCTTCAATTATCTGCTCATTATATCAAAAAATATCCCAAAAATCAATATTATAAGACTTATTTTACAGAAAATCACTAAAAACAAACCATTTATTTATAAGATAAAACAAAACTTTTAAGCACAAAAAAATCCCCTAAAGTAGGGGATTTTTATATTTGCGGACCGGATGGGATTCGAACCCACGATCTTCCGCGTGACAGGCGGATGTGCTAGACCGCTGCACCACCAGTCCATATTCGGTCTAATTACCTTGATACTATACCAAAACTTGCCATAACAAACAACAAATCAGTTTTTGATTTAAAATAGTTTATGGACAAAATTTACAGTAATGCTGAAATTGCTGAATTTTTGCAAAATATTGCCACTGCTTACGAAATTAAGAAAAAAAACATCTTCCGAACTTTATCTTACCAAAACGCCGCTGAAACCGTTGTCTCTTATCCTAAATCCCTTCAAGAACTCTGGAAAAAAGACCCTTGTGAATTAGATAATATTCCTAATATTGGACAAAATATTATGGAAAAAATTAATTATTTATTCAAAAACAACAAACTCCATCCTCACATCATTAAGGCCTTTAAAGGTATTCACCCCGCCGTTTTTACTTTTACTAAAATTAACGGTATCGGTGCCAAAATAGCTTACAAACTTACTAAAAAATTAAGTTTTTCCAATAAACCCGAAAAAGCTTTAAGTGAACTAATTAAATACGCCCAAAACGGAAAAATTAAAAATATCCCTAGTTTTGGCCAAAAATCAGAGGAATTAATTTTATTAAATACTCTAGCTTTTTTAGGGTTACAAAAACGTCTACCTCTAAAAAAAGCTCAACAGATTTCTCAAAAAATTATTGATTATTTACATTTAAAATTCCCTCAAACAGAGTTTATTTCTCTAGGTAGTCTCCGTCGTCTTTCCGAAACTGTCGGGGATATTGATTTAGCTGCCAAAAGTACTGACAATGAAAAAATATTAAATCATTTTATAAATTACCCAAAAAAAATTCAGATTATTAATAAAGGCACTAAAAAAGCCTCTATTTTAATAATCAATAATATTCGAGTTGATTTAATGATTCAGCCAGCCAAAAACTTCGCCTCTTTAGTTCAACATTCAACTGGTTCTAAAAACCATAATATTAACTTACGCAAATATGCTTTATCTTTAGGTTATTCTGTCTCGGAATATGGAATAAAAGACCTTAAAACAGGTAAAATATATACTTTTGAAGACGAGCCAAAACTCTATAATTTCCTTAAACTTTGTTACATCGAACCAAATAAAAGAATCGGTAAAAATGAAATCGAGGTTGCTCAAAAATGTTATAATGAAACAATTAAAAATTAAATTAAAACCATGATTTATTTTCTTATTTTAATCGCCATTGTTGTTCTGTATGTCTTCGGTTTTTTTAATAAATTAAAAACCACTCAAGTTAACATTAAAGCCTCCATTCAAGAAATCGGCAATCAATTAAAACGCCAAGCTAATTTAATCCCCAATCTAGTTGATTCAGTTAAAGGTTTTATGGCTCATGAAAAGGGGATTTTTGATCAATTAACCGATGCTCGAAAATCAATCGACCAAGCTGTTTCTACTAATGATTCAAAAACCCTAGATAAATCACAAGATTTAATTAATAAAGTTTTAGGTTCAATAAAAGTTGTCATGGAAAGTAATCCAGAAATAAAATCCTCCGAACTAGTTTCCAATTTAATGAATGAACTTCGAGACACCGCCGATAAATTAATGTATGCTCGACGCACCTTAATTGATCTCACGGCTGATTATAATGCCAATATTTCCACTATTCCTGGCGCCTGGATCGCCCCAATTTTAGGATTTAAAGAAGAAAAAGGTTTAACTACTCCAATTAATACTGACCAGCTGGAAGTATCAGAAAAAGAAACAAAAAATCCAGAAGTAAAATTATAAAATGATTAATGTTTACGAGCAGGTAAATCAAAACAAGTTTAAATCTGGCTTAATTATCAGCCTATTCATTGCTTTTATTTCTTTAGCTGTCTACTTTGTTTCTCGATCTTTTGGCTATGGTAATGAATATCTCGTTTTTGCTTTAATCATTTCTTTTTTTATGTCAGCAGTCAGTTATTTTTTTGGCGATAAAATAGTTGTCGGTTTAAATAACGCCAAACCAATTAACCGTAAAGATTTTTTTGATTTTTATACTGTCACTGAAAATTTAAGTTTAGCCAACAGAACTCCCGTCCCTAAAATGTACATCATCGACAGTCCAGCCATGAATGCTTTTGCCACCGGCCGCGATCCAGAACACGCCCTTGTCTGTGCCACCACTGGTCTCCTTGAAAAATTAAATCGTACCGAACTTGAAGCTGTTGTTGCCCATGAACTTTCTCATATTAAAAACTATGACATCAGATTAATGATGATTGTTAGTATTTTAATTGGTACTCTCTCAATCCTTATTAACTCCGCCACTCGCACCTCATTTTTTAATAGTCGTCATCGTGATAGTGATGATAATAATGGTGGTCTTTTTGCCATTATTGGTTTAATTTTAATAATTTTTGCTCCCCTTATTGCTCAATTAATTCAATTAGCTATTTCTCGCCGTCGTGAATTTTTAGCCGATGCATCGGGAGTTAAATTAACTCATCAGCCACAAGGTCTAATTGATGCCCTTAAAAAAATATCACAAGATTCCAATAAATTAGAAACAGCTTCCACTGCCACCGCCTCTCTTTACATTATCAATCCATTCAAAGGCAATAAAATTGCCAGTCTTTTTTCTACCCACCCCCCAATAGAAGATAGAATAGCCGCTTTGAATAAAATGCTTTAAAATAAACCATGGCTAATTTTGTTCATCTACATGTTCATACTGAATACTCTCTCCTTGATGGCCTAACTAAAATCAAAAAGCTAGTTTCCACTGTTAAAGAAATGGGGATGACATCCATTGCTATAACCGATCACGGTAACATGTACGGTGCAGTTGAGTTTTTTAAAGCTTGTAAAAAAAATGATATTAAACCAATTATTGGCTGTGAAGTTTATTTAGCTCCCAATGGATTAACTGATAAATCAGCAGCCAATCGTCGCAATCATCATTTAATTTTATTGGCCAAAAATGAACAAGGTTATAAAAACCTAATGAAACTGGTCAGTATCGCCAACATTGAGGGTTATTATTACAAACCAAGAATCGACTGGGAAACTTTAAAAAAATATAAAGACGGTTTAGTTTGCAATAGTGCCTGTATTGAAGGAGAAATTGCTCAATTAATATTGGATGATAATTACGAAAAGGCTAAAAAGAGAGCTAAAGAATTTCAAGAACTTTTTAACGAAGATTATTATCTAGAAATTCAACGACATCCAGGATTAAAAGATCAAGACAAAGCCAATAATGGCATCATTAAAATTAGCCGAGAGTTAGGAATTCCTTTAGTTGCCGCTAACGACGCTCATTACCTTAAAAAGAGTGATGCTTTTGCTCAAGATGTTTTGATGATGATCAACACCCAAACCACTATTAACGATTCTAAAAGATTAAGTATGTTCGATGTTCCAGATTTTTATATCAAATCACCGGAAGAAATGGAACAACAGTTTTCCGATGTTCCAGATGCACTAGAAAATACTGTAAAAATAGCTGAAAAATGCAATCTCGAAATAGAGTTGGGAAACTGGTATTTTCCTAAATTTAAATTACCTAAAGATAAAACCGCCGAAGAAACTTTAAAAGATTTGGTTTTTAAATCAGCCGAAGAATATTATGGAAAGTTAACCCCAGAAATAACTGAACGTCTTGAATACGAGTTAGGGGTCATAAACCCAAAAGGTTATGCTGCCTACTTTTTAATCATGCGCGATTTTATTAAATGGACAGAAGAAAATAATACCCCAACTAACACCAGAGGTTCTGCTGGTGGTTGTTTAGTTGCCTTTGTTTTGGGTATTACTTCGGTCGACCCTCTCATTTATCAGCTACCTTTTGAAAGGTTTTTAAATAAAGATCGTCCATCTCCTCCCGATATCGATTTAGACATCGCCGATGATAAAAGACAGGGGATGCTTTATCACATCATCGATCAATACGGCAAAGACGCTGTCGCTCAAATTTGTACTTTCGGTCGAATGATGGCTAAGGGCGCCGTTCGAGATACTGCTCGTGTTTTAGGTTACGAATACACTGTCGGGGATAAAATCAGTAAATTAATTCCTCTTGGTTCACAAGGTTTTCCCATGTCTATCGACAAAGCCCTTGATACCACCCCAGAATTAAAAAATCTCTATGATACTGATCCCGATTCTAAAAAAATTATCGAGGCTGCTAAACAAATTGAAGGTTGTGCTCGTCATATCAGTGTTCACGCCTGTGCTATTGTTATTTCTCCATCTGCTATCACTGATTTTTCTCCGGTTCAAACCGAAACTGGCGGTGATAAAACTATCACTCAATACGAAATGCATGCTTGTGAAGATGTTGGTTTAATTAAATATGATATTCTTGGAATCCGTAATCTATCCTTTTTAGGACAATCAGTTTTGAACGTCCGTAAAACTCAGAATATTGATGTTAATTTAAGAAAAATACCCTTAGATGATAAAAAAACTTTTGAGATGCTTTCTTCTGGTGATACCATGGGTGTTTTTCAATTGGCTGGTGAAGGAATGACCAAGTGGATTAAAGAACTAAAACCAAATCGAGTTGAAGACCTAATGGCCATGGTAGCTCTTTATCGTCCTGGCCCAATGGCAATTATTCCCGAATATATTGCCCGTAAAAACGGCACTTCTCCTATTTCTTATGTCGATCCAAAAATGGAAAAATTTTTAAAAAATTCTTATGGTCTTTTAGTTTACCAAGACGACTGTTTATACACTGCTATTGAACTCGCTGGTTACAACTGGACTGAAGTAGATAAATTTAGAAAAGCTATTGGTAAAAAGATTCCCGAAGAAATGGCCGCCCAAAAAGAAAAATTTATTCAAGGTTGTATCGATAATGGTTATACCGAAGCTAAATCTAAAGAAATTTTCAGTTATATTGAACCGTTTACTTCTTATGGTTTTAATAAAGCTCACGCCGCCTCCTATGGAATGCTTGCTTATCGTACCGCTTACATGAAAGCCAATTACCCGGTTGAGTATATGTGCGCTCTTTTAACTGCCGAATCTGGCGATGCTGAAAAAGTTACTGATGGCGTTACTGAGTGTCGCCATATGGGTATAATCATCAGTCCTCCCGATATTAATAAATCATCAAGTGGTTTTGAAATGGAAGAAAATCCAGAATCTCTCGAAAAATTAGCTATTCGTTTTGGTCTAAGCGCTATTAAAAATGTTGGTGAAGCCGCAATTGAAAATATTATTAACGAAAGAAACCAAAACGGTCCTTTTTTAAATTTTAACGATTTCTGTATTAGGGTTGATTCTCAAAAAATTAATAAAAGAGTTTTGGAAAGTTTAATAAAAGTCGGAACCATGGATCAATTTGGTGAAAGGAATGCTATTCTTTCTTCACTTGAAAAAATTAGAATCGACTGTGAAAAAATAAACGCTAAAAAAAATAATGGTCAATTCGGGCTTTTTGACGCTCCTACTGCTGAAAACACTAAAATAATTGCTCCACCAGATAACTTTCCTGAAGTTATTCCCATGTCTGAACATGATCGTTTAGGAATGGAAAAAGAACTACTTGGAATTTTCGTTACCGAAAATCCCATCAGTAAAATTTTGGCTCCTTTTCAAACCCTCGGTCTCATTAAAATATCAGAAATTTTAAAAAAAGACGCTAACGCATCCGTTAAAATGGCTGCTTCCTTGACCAAATTTAAAATGATTCGAACCAAAAAAAATAATGCCAAAATGGCCTTTTTGACACTAGAAGACGAAACTGGAAAAATCGAAGCTGTTATTTTTCCAAAAACTTTTGAAATTGCCGAAAGTATTTTATCCGAAAACAAGGCTTATTATATTGAAGGTAAAACTAACCTCAGGGAAGGTGTTCTCTCTATTATGGTCGATACTATTAGCCTTGAAGCTCCCGAAAATTCTTCTAAATACGATTTTGTAATTACGGTTCCTAAATCTGCCAATCAAAACCAATTAATGGCCTTAAATAGTCTTCTAAAAAACAACCCTAATGGTCACCGTGGTTTAATAATTCTTCCAAATGGTAAAAATATTCCATTAAATTACGGAGTAAATTATAATAAAGAACTGCAAGAACAGATAGATCAAATTCTTGCCTAGACTCATTTTAATTTGTCTGCTATAATTCAAAGCATTAATTTAACACAAATATGTCCATAAAATTTAAATATAACGACCAAGAATTTTCGGTTGGTGATTCAATTAAGGTCAACTATAAAATTAAAGAAAAAGATAAAGAGAGATTGCAAGCTTTCGACGGCATTCTTTTGGCTATCACTGGAACCGGTGAAAACAAAAATTTTATCGTTCAAAAATCAGCTTCCGATGCTGTTAAAGTTGAAAGAATTTTCCCTCTTAATTCTCCATGGATTGGTAGTATTAAAAAATTAAGAGCACCAAAAACTAAAATTCGACGCGCTAAACTATATTATCTCCGTGCTAATAAAGTTCGCAAAACTGTTTAATAAATGGGTCTTTAGCTCAGTCCGGTAGAGCAGTTGCCTTTTAAGCAATTGGTCGCGGGTCCGAATCCCGCAGGACCCACTCATGTCCATCTATGGTTTAATCCTCGGAATTTGTTTTGTTATCGGTATAATTTTTTTTCAAAAACATAATCAAATAATTCCCAAAAATAAAGAAAATTTATTTCTTTTTTTACTTTTGATATTTGGTATTGTCGGTGCTCGCCTCTATTCTGTTATCAATTATTGGGATTATTTTTCTATTAACCCCATTCAAATTTTAAATCTTCGTGGCGGGGGACTAGGAATTATTGGAGCCTTAATTTTTGGCCTTCTTTTTATTTTTATTTTTTCCAAAATAAATAAAATTTCTTTTTTAAAAATTACCAACACTTTAGTTCCAATTATTCCTTTATGCCAAAGTTTAGGGCGTTTTGGAAATTTTTTTAATCACGAAATTTATGGAATTAATAATCAACCAATCTGGCTTTATGAATCAATCTTAATGTTTCTTTTATTTTTTATTTTTAAAAAATTAAATAAAAATCAAATCGCTTTTTATCTAATTTATTATGGAATAGTTAGGTTTCTTCTCGAATTTATTCGTCTTGACACTATTCCAGTTTACTTTTTAAGTCTAGGTCAAATTTTAAGTCTTTCTTTTATTTTAATTGGTTTTATAATCATCAAGTATGAAAATACTCATAATTAACCCTGGTTCAACTACCACTAAAATAGCTGTTTTTGAGAATAAAGATCTTGTTTTTGAACATAAAATCGATCATGCTCAAGATTTAGATTTTCAAGAAAAATTCAGTAAACCAGGCAATGTTCTCGATCAATTTGAACATCGAGCTAAAGATATTGAAGAAATATTAAAAGAAAAAAATATAACTCAACTTGATGCCGTTGTCGGACGAGGTGGAATGATTCCTCCAGTAATTTCTGGAACTTACCAAATAAATGAAAAAATGATTGACGATTTAACTAATCGTCCATTAGCTAACCATGCTTCCAATCTTGGAGCTCCACTTGCTAAAAAAATAGCTAAAGATTTTGGTATAGAAGACAAAGCTTTCATTGTTGATCCAGTCACGACCGACGAAATTGAAGCCAAACATAAAATTACTGGTATCCCTGAAATTAAACGTTATGCTGGTTGGCATGCTTTAAATCAAAAAGCAGTTTGTCGTGAATACGCTGTATCTATCGGTAAAAAATATGAAGATTTAAATCTTATTGTCGCCCATATTGGTGGTGGTGCTTCCTTCGGTGCCCATAAAAAAGGTAAAACTATTAACGTCACCAATGCCCTCGCTGGTGAAGGGCCAATGAGCCCAGAACGCTCTGGCCAAATTCCAGCTCAAGGATTAATTGAACTTTGTTTTTCAGGAAAATATACCAAAGAAGAAATTCTTTATAAAATCTTAGGTGGCGGTGGTCTTTTTGCCCTTCTTGGAACCAAAGACTTAAAAGATTTGGAAATTAAATATCCATCTTTAGATAAGGATAAAAAAGATGTTGTTGATGAAATGTTTGCTGGATTTTCACGATATATTTGTTCTTTAATTCCCGATTTTGAAGGAGAACAAATTGATCAAATACTATTAACTGGAGGTGTTGTTCGCTGGCCATTAGTGGTTGAATCTATTAAAAAAGATCTTGCTGCTTTAAATATTGGAATTACTGTTTATCCTGGTGAATTTGAACTAGAAGCCCTTCGTGATGGTGCCATTCGAGTTCTTTCAGGTGAAGAAAAAGCCAAAGAATATTAAAAATCACCAAATAATCGATTCTTTATTATTAAAAATCAAGTAAGTATTTGTTTGCGAAAATGGTTTGGACCCAAAGAAACCATTGTAAGCCGAAAGAGGAGAGGGATGTGCCGATCTAATTACTAGATGCTTTGATTCATCGATTACACTGCCTTTTCTTTGGGCATAATTTCCCCATAAAATAAAAACCAAGTTTTCTTTCTGTTCTGACAAAATTTTAACCACCGAATCAGTAAACCTCTCCCAACCTTTATTTTGATGAGATCCTGCCATTCCTGCTTTCACTGTCAATGTTGCATTCAACATTAAAACTCCTTGTTTCGCCCAATTTTCTAAATTTCCATTCTTATTAGCTGTCTTCTGTCCTAAGTCTTTTTCGATTTCTTTGTAAATATTTATCAAAGATGGTGGCATTTGTACCCCATCGTTAACCGAAAAAGCCAATCCATTGGCCTGATTTTCACCATGATATGGATCTTGTCCTAAAATCACCACCTTCACTTTATCAAAAGGAGTCAACTTAAAAGCATTAAAAATGAATTTTGCTGGCGGATAAACTGTTGATTTTTTATATTCCGATTTTACAAATTTAACCAATTCAGAAAAATATTCTTCATCAAATTCCTGTTGTAAAACTTTCTTCCAACTTTCCTCGATTTTAACTTCCATAAACTACTCTATATTAAACCAAAACATGTCCAGTATCAAAATAAAACACATTACTTGAATTAAAATTTCTTTTGGCAATCATTTTATCAAAACAACTGCTTCCAATCATTACCAATTTTTTATTTTCTTTTAATGTCTTCTGGGCAATTTCCTGCAAATCATCGTCTATAGCAAAACAGCTCCTCATTTTTCTTAAACCAACCATATATTTAAAGTTACAATCTTCATTTGCTTTTTTAATAAATTTTTCTAATCTTTTCTTTGAACTTTCCACCATAAAAGGACAATGAACAATACTTGTTTGGCCAAAAATTGACTTAATCATCTGCCATAACCGACCGTCCTCATCTAAATGAATTCGACTTGAATAAACAATAAACTCTTCAGACTTTTCGATTATTGACTTTAATCCTAAAAGCCGGGAAATTCCATTATTAAAACTACTTTTTTCCCCGTATTCACACAAAGCGCCATCTAAATCGATAATACTTGTTATTTTTTCTTGACCCAAAAATGGATCCATTTTTATCACTTCCGAAAACGACTTTATTCTTGACACGTTAAAACTGTTTCTGTTTTCTATCCTCACGCTCGATATTGGTAAAACTACCTCTTTTTCCACAGATATTAATTTAGTCGTAACTTTTTTTCAAACCCTTCATTTTACACCCTATAAGCTGATTTTCCTAAATTAAAAAACAAACTTCTCTAATGAAATATAATTTATAAATAACCATTTATATAAAAAATGTCAGAAAAACAATTACCTTTTATTGATAGTATCAAAAGAATTTTTCACAATAAAGAAAAAGTTCCAAATAAGGAAGAAGTAGATTTCAAAATACAAAGCATTAGAAATATGTATGAAAAATTTTACGATTTAGACTATTCAGATAAACTTCCTCAAGAAGAAGATCTTATCATTTCAGATATGTCACCTGCATCTAATGAGTTTTTATTGAAAGAACTTAATGTTTCTCTCTCTGATAAAATTGGAAATTCATATACAAAAATACCGTATCTAAGAGCATATTATAGAGGTTTAGATAAAAAACAACGTTTAACATTTTTAAATATATCTATGCTTTCTGATATTCCTCAAGATAAAGAAAAACATGATTATAAAATCTGTGATCAAATAATTACTGTTGATAATCAAAAAATTTATGATTCTCTTGATAGATCTGTAAATGGCTATGAAAATAAAATTATAGAATTAGCAAATAGATACTTTATTAATTCCGGAGTTATGAATGGTGTAGATATGTTATTCGGTTCTATACCTAGACAAATAAGTATATATCCAATAGATTATATAAAAAATCAATTATTTGAAAGATTTGAATTTAAAAAAAATTGAAAAACCAGAAAGTTGCGAAATTGAATATCAAACAAATATTCCATATTTACATTTTATTGATTCGTATGGATCTCTTATTGCTTTAGTTTCAAAAGATTTTGGAAAAGATGTCTCTAGTAAAAGTAGAGGTATCAATATAGAAATTGATCCTGAACAAGAAAAAATTTCTAAGGAAATGAAAACAAATTTTAGAAACGGGATAGTTGAATTAAGTAACAGTTTAAAACATCTAACAGATAAAATTAAAGAGTAAAAGTGAGCTGAGTCTCCCAAGCTTCGAACACCTAATCGAATATTTAATCAAACTAAGGTTGTTTTTGATTCGTTTCAATATTAGATGCTAAGTCTACTTATTTTTTTTACCATTACTATCTTCATCAAATTCCTTTTGCAAAACTTCCTTCCAACTTTCCTCAATTTTCACATCCATAGCCAATTTTACTTTGTTAATGTTATATTAAAATTATGACAGAATTTTCAGAAACACTAAAACCAATAGAGACTAAAACACAATTAAATCCAGATTTAAATCGACTAATAAATGATTCATTAAAATTAACCTTAAAAAAATTTTATGATAATAATGATATTAATGATGAAAAAGTTTTTGAATACACCGGTAATTTAGGTCCTTTATGTGACTCAGTCGACAAAGAATCTGGATATTCTTGTAGAGGTCAAAAATATGATCCTATCTCAAAAACTCTTTATATTCATTTTTCTCCAGAAGAAAATATTAATACTGAGCGTAAAGCCAAAGACGGTCTTCCTTCTTTGATAATTAAAGATCCAATTAAAACAACTCAAATTGCCATTAGGTCTTTTTGTGAGTATAAAGGTCAAAAACCAGATCCAGCTAAAATTTTCTCTCAATCAGGTTATGAAATAGATTTCAGCACCCAAGAAGTATCTTTTAATACCAACGAAAATAAAATATCTTTTTCGCCAAAATTAGCCGGCTTAGGAATAAGAATTTATAAAGACGGAAGATGCGTTTCTTTTCTAAAAAATTATATCGGTAATGAAGATTTTCGTGCATCTAAAATCAGAATCGAATTAGACCAAAAATCCATAAATAAAGTATTAGACTATTTATCTTCCACTCCGCTTCCCAATCCCACAAATAATTTTTAATTGTGACTCCAGTGGGAGTCGAACCCACGATTACCTGGATGAAAGCCAGGTGTCCTAGGCCACTAGACGATGGAGCCGTTTGTGACAAAGGTATTTTAACAACATAAAGCTAAACTTTCCACATTTAACTTGATAAACTATCATCATGATCTATATTTTCCATGGCGATAACCAATTCGAAAGCCGTAAAGCCTTTGGTGATCATCTAGACCAAATCAAAAATGCCGATATTCTCCGACTTGACTCAAAAAATATAAACGTTGATCAAGTTAATTTGTTTCTTCAAGAATCATCTCTTTTTAATAATAAAAAAGTTCTAAGTATCAGTAATTTATTTGCCACTAATAAATCAATTATCGATCAAATTAATAAATTAATTAATCAAAGCCAAAATGTCGATGTTGTTATCTGGCAAGACAAAACCTTAACTCCAACTCAAGCTAAAATTTTTAAAAATTCCCAAATTAAAAATTTTCCCTTAGATAACAAACTTTTTTTATGTCTTAATGCCGTTAAACCCAAAAACTTAGCCAAAGTTATTCCTCTCTATCATCAAGTACTTGATCTGGGTCTCTATGATCTTTTTTTATTTTTCTTAAAAAATAATTTTCGTAAGCAATTAACTTCTTATCCTAAATTTAGCCCACAACTTACCAAAAAAATCTATATTCAATTAATTGAATTAGACTTTAAAAACAAAACCGGGGAGCTTTCTATTCCTAAAGAACTAGCTCTAGAAAAAATCCTCACTAATCTTACTAAATGATGTCCTATATTATATATAATAATATTATGATTTCTTTTGTTATACTTTGTTGTCTTTAGTATCAATATCTCCAATAGAAATTTATCCTAAAATTCCGCTTTTTTTTAAAAATAGACTATATTAGCAGTCTAACAACAAGACTGCTAAATACACACCCAATATACACATAATCCTATAATATGAAGACTATCCTTTCTTTTTACCTAAAAAATCTGTATTATTTTATGTATGAAAAGTCAAGATATTTTGTGGTTTAACGAAATCAAGTTTGAAGATATAAATTTAGTCGGAGGTAAGGGTGCAAATTTAGGTGAAATGTATAATCTTGGAATTCCTGTCCCTAATGGCTTTGTTGTTTCAGTTAATGCCTATTTTAAATTTGTTAAAGAAAATAATCTTAAACCAAAAATTGCCGACATTTTAAAAACTACTGATGTCGATCAACCCGACCAACTTCAAACAGCCTCAAAAAGGATTAGAGATCTTATCAGGAAATCGCCAATTAGTCAGGAATTATCCATCGATATTATGAAAGCATACAAAAAGCTTTCTAGTTTTGGTGGCCTCAAAGATATTGCGGTTGCTGTCCGCACTTCTGCCACTGCCGAAGACACTAGTGATGCTTCTTTCGCCGGTCAAGGCGACACTTTTTTAAATGTCGTCGGAGAATCTAATGTTCTTAATCGTGTCCGTGACTGCTGGTCTAGTCTTTTTACTTCTAGATCTATTTTTTATCAAGTAAAAAAACATTATGATCATTTTAAAATTGGAGTTGCTGTTCCTGTCCAAAAATTAATTGATTCAGAAATTTCTGGCATTTGTTTTACTGCCAACCCAGTTACTAATGAAAAAAATCAAATTATTGTTGAAACTATTTGGGGTTTAGGTGAATACATTGTTCAAGGTGTAATTACTCCAGATCAATACATTGTCGATAAGCACAGTTGGAAAATTATCTCTGAAAATCATGTTGAACAAAAAACTCAATTAATAAGATCCAAATCTCACGAAACCAATAAAGTCGCTGTTCCCAAGAGCAAGCAAAAGAAAAGAAAAATAGATACCGCCATGGCTATTAAAATTGCCAAAATCGGACAAAAGCTTCACAATCATTACGGTAAACCACAAGATATCGAATTCGCCATTGACAGGGGAAAATTGTATATTGTTCAAACTCGTCCCATTACTACCGTCGTTTCCAATCAAAAAACTCTTGATAATCAATTAAAAATAACTCAAAAACCAGATCTAACAGGAGAACAAGCCAGTCCTGGAACCGCTAGTGGCGTTGTCGTCATTATTAATGATCCTAAGGAAATTACTCGTGCTCAAAAAGGCCAGATTTTAGTTACCTCTATGACTACCCCTGACTTTGTCCCAGCCATGAAAAAAGTCAATGGAATTATCACTGATAAAGGAGGTCAAACTTCACATGCCGCTATTGTCAGTCGAGAATTAGGAGTTCCTTGTGTTGTTGGAACAAAAACTGCCACCAAAATGTTTAAAGAAGGGGATATTGTCACTATAAATGGAACTACTGGAGAAATTTGGAAAGGTGATCTAACTAATAAGAATATTCTAAATCAGAAGTCAGAAATTAAAGATCAAAAATCCAATATTAAGACGGCCACTAAAGTTTATGTTAATTTAGGTGAGCCTGATTTAGCTGAAATGATTTCTAAAAGAAATGTCGATGGTGTCGGTCTTTTACGGGCTGAATTTATGTTAGCCAACATTGGTATTCACCCCAAAAGAGTTATTGCCGAAGGCAATGAAAAAGAATATATCAATAGATTAGCCAAAGAAATGGTTAAATTTTGTAAAAGTTTTAGCCCTCGTCCAGTTGTTTATCGAGCCACAGACTTTAAAACCAACGAATATCGCTCTCTAAAATGGGGTGCCTTATACGAACCTCAAGAACCTAACCCTCTAATGGGTTTTCGTGGCGCAGCTCGTTATATAAACTCTCCTGATGTCTTTTATATGGAGCTTGAGGCCATTAAACAAGTTAGAAATAAATATGGTTATAAAAATCTTTGGTTAATGATTCCTTTTTGTCGCACTCCGCATGAGCTATCTGAAGTTAAAAAAATAGTCACCAGCGCCGGTCTTTTAAGATCTCCATCTTTTAAATTTTTTATGATGGCTGAAATTCCCAGCAATGTCATTTTGTTAGATAAGTTTATTGATGTTGGTATTGACGGAATTTCTATTGGTAGTAACGACTTAACCATGCTTACTCTCGGCCTCGATCGCGATAATTCCGAAGTTGCTAAAACCTTTAATGAAATGGATCCAGCCGTTATGTGGTCTCTAAAAAGACTAATTACTAAATCTAAAAAACGTGGAATTATGTGCTCAATTTGCGGACAAGCTCCCAGTAATTATCCCGATTTAGTTGCTAAATTAGTTAAATGGGGAGTAACCAGTATTTCCGTTAGTCCAGATGCACTTGATGCTACTCGTGACGTTGTTGCTTGGGCAGAAAAACTAAAAGTTAGTAAAAAATAACTGTCATTTCACCCTTTGGTTCTTTTTTTACAGTTTCCAAAACTTCTTCAAACTTCTTAGTCATTTCTCGAGTAATAGCAATTTGGACATTATCTCCATAAACTTTTTTAATTTCTTCTTCTAATTTTTTAACCCTAAAAGGGGATTCATATACAATTTTGGCACCATCAAATTCCTTGTATTTCTCCAAAATTTTCTTTCTTTCTCCATCTTTTTTTGGTAAAAATCCTAAAAATACAAACCTTCCAGCTGGTATTCCTGACAAAACTAAACTATTAATTGCCGCACATGGACCCGGTATTGATGTATATGAAATTCCTAAATTTCGGCATTTTTTGATTAATTTCCAACCAGGATCAGAAATAATTGGAGTTCCTGCGTCGGTTACTAAAGCCACTTCGTTTCCATTTTGTAATAACTTAATTACTTCTGGAATTTTTTGTTCTTCTACTTCGTCATAAAAAGAAATTAGTTTTGGCTTATTTTTAATTTTCAAATTTGCTAATAATAATCCAGTATTTCGAGTATCTTCACAAAGCAAATATTCCACCTTTTCCAAAGTTTCCAAAGCTCTTAAAGTGATATCTCCCAAATTTCCAATCGGTGTTGCAACAATATAAAGCATTGCTTATTATACCGCTAATTAAATTGTCTAATCACTGCTACCACCTTTCCTCTAATTTCCACATCAGTTACATAAATAGGGGACATAGTGGTATTTGCCGGCTGTAATCGAATTCTACTAGCTTCTCGATAATATCTTTTTAAAGTGGCAAAACCATTCCTTAAAACGGCCACTACAATATCGCCATTATTAGCATTCTTTTGTTCTTTAACCACTACGTAGTCTCCACTTAAAATTCCATCATCAATCATCGAGTCTCCTTTGGCCTGTAAAACAAAGGACTGATCTCCTGGGCGTACTAAATTAGAATTCACTCCAATCGTTGCATTCGGGTCAGTATATGGCTCAATTGGCTCACCACAAGCAATAAATCCTAAAACCGGAAGTTCTATAAAAGAAGAAACTGCCTTTTCAACTTCATCCTTAATTTTATCTAAAACTTCAATCCCTCTGACTGCACCTCGATATCTTCTAATTAATCCTTTTTTTTCCAAAACCGCCAAATGTTCATGGACCGTCGCTAATGAAGATAATCCTAAGTGCTGAGCAATTTCAGTCAACGTCGGTGCATATCCATATTTCGAAATATTTTGTTCAATGTAATCTAAAATTTGTTTTTGTCTCTTATATAAAACTGTTGCCATAGACAAATGATACGCGAACAATACCCGAAGTCAATAGACCAAAAACTATCCTATAATTTGACAAATTGGCATATTTTAAGTATAATTATTTACTTTTATTGAATAATTAAAAGCTAATTAATTTAATAAATTTGCACTTTAAAAGAAATAAAACTCATTTTTATATTCTTTGCAATATATTTTTGTAGATCAATCTCTGGTCTCCAGCAATATATTGCAACAGCAATATAAATTAAAGAAAGAAGAGGTGTTTATTTTTGGGAGAAATAATTTACAAAATCTATTATCGAATATACTATTTAATATTCGGTATTAGGAAGATCAATCACCCCAAGCCTATAACTCCACCACCCAATGCAATCTCATGCAAATCGGAAATCAATCCCGAAATAAAAAAACATCAAAATTTTATTTACGCAACAGTAGAATCATCAAAATGGTTGTTCTGGAAAAGAAAATTTGCATTTCAAGTTGTCGACGGCTCCGTATGGTTTGGAATGCCATCATTAACTCCATGGAGTTATAATCATGGCATCACCCAATTTGGTCTAAATAGCACTTTTGCAAAAAAACACGCAGGCAGACAGCTGAAATTTATTACTTGGATCTAATTTTGTTTTGAGTTTTATTACTCACACTACTAATACCGACAGGTTTATGTAACAACATAGTCTGCCGGTATTTTTTTTGTTAAAAATAACTTTATAGCTTCATAACTTTAAAAACTTGATAAAATTGTCTATCATGTTTTTCTTTTTTTTAATCGCTTTTTTAGTTTTTTCTGTAAATCCAATCAAAGCTCTCGATGAATTTAAGACCCAGCAAAAAATAAATTATCAAATTGATAATCAAGGCAATGCGACTATTAATCAAGAAATTCAACTAACTAATAATTTTTCCGAAATTTATCCAACTACCTATCAATTAATTTTGTCTACCCCAGAGTTAAAAAATATTACCGGTACCGACAGTCAAGGCAATATTATTCAAAATGTTGACCGACAAAACGAAACCAATACTATTTACCTTAAATTTAATAAGAGCAGCCTCGGTAAAGATCAAATTACTAAATTTAATTTAAATTATACTATTCCCAATCTTGCCACTAAAAAGGGAAGTATTTGGGAAATCCCAATTCCCGAAAACCAAAACATTAATTCAACCAGCACCAATGAAATTACTATTACAATTCCCAGTGTTTTTGGCAATCTTTCTTTCTCTTCTTCAAATCCTCAAAGTGTCATTCCTTTAAATAATCAGACCCAAATATATTTTAATAACACCAATCAAAAAATCTTTCTAATTTTTGGTAATTATCAACTTTTTGATTTTCATTTTAAATATTTTTTAGAAAATGCCACTAATCAATCAAAAACCATGGAAATTGCTATTCCACCCGAAACTGATAATCAAAAACTAGTTTACAAAGACATTTCTCCACCACCTTTTAACATCAAAATAGATCCCGACGGAAATTGGTTAGCTCAATACAAATTAAATTCTAATCAAGAAATTGAAATAGATGTTTCCGGTCAAGCTAAAATTATTCCTAATATTATTAAAACGTCTATTAATAGTAAAGATTATTTAACAGCTAAAAATTTTTGGCCTACAGAAAATTCATCTATAAAACAAATAACCACTTCTCTAAAGAATGTTAAAGATATTTACAATTATGTTATTAATACTTTAAATTACGACTACAATGCTATCAATACTTCTCAACGACAAGGTGCAATTAATACTCTTTTGTCACCAAATACTTCAATTTGTACCGATTTTACCGATCTTTTTATAACATTAGCCAGAGCTAAAGGTATTCCTGCTCGTGAAGTTCAAGGTTTCGCTTATACTAATAATTCCAAAATTAAACCAATTAACACTAATGCCGACATTCTCCATGCTTGGCCTCAATATTATGATCAAAACAAGCAAGCCTGGATCTCTGTTGACCCAACTTGGGAAAAAACCACCAATGGAATCGACTATTTTAATAATTTAGATCCAAACCACTTCGCTTTTGTTTTTCATGGATTTGACAGCGAAAAACCCCTTCCTCCCGGCGCTTATAAAAACAAACATAACGTCAAAACCGTTGAAGTTGAATTTGCTAGCCAAGAAATAAAACCAAAATATGAAAATATAAAAATCACTCCTATTAACAATAAAATTTACGAACCAATAACTATAAGAATTTCTAATCAGAATAATAATTCCCTGTCTAATTTAAAAATCAGCATTCCTAATTCAAAATGGCAACAAGAAATTGCCATCTTGCCACCATTTTCTTCAATAGAAATAAAACTCCCCAGTTTTTCTATTTTAAAATCACTAAATCCTCAAAATCGAAACTTTAATATTAAAGTTGAGTCCTTAAACACCAATGTCAAACAATTTTCCGTTTCTAACCCCAAATATTACTTAGATCTGGCCATTTTTGTTGGCTCAATCATTACTTTTATTGGCTTGGGCGGTATAATATTAACAAGAAAAAAACATAAAAAATGAAAAAAATACTCCGATATATCATCCTTTTCACTTTTTCCTTAATTACTGCCAATCAAATCTGGCAAAACCTGTCATTTGAAAAAATTCCTCTTACCATCATTAAAGTCGCCCTAGTACTTACCATTTTTGAACTTCTTCTAAAACCAATTATAAAAATTCTTCTTATTCCAATTAATATCCTAACTTTAGGATTATTTAGAATTGTTATCGATACTCTTGGTTTATATCTAGCCGTTTTTTTTCTTTCCGATTTTCAAATAGGCAATATTTATATTTCCAAATACAACTACCAAATCAATAATTTTTGGGCTTATTTATTAAGTTCCTTCACTATTGGTATAATTTTATATATTTATAATCTAATTTTGCATAAAAGCAAACCTAAAAAATGAAAAACACATTAGCTATCATTCAGATAATTCTGTCTATCTTATTAAGCGCCCTTATCTTTCTTCAATCAAATGGCGACACCGAATCAACATCCAATATTCTTTCTTCAACTACTATTGAAAAAAGAGGTTGGGAAAAAGTAATGTTTAATTTCACTATTTTTGTCATTGTCATCTTTCTAATTTCATCAGTTATCCAAACTATTTTATAAACAAACTTGTTAACCAAAATTCATTTTAAAATTGAGTATTTTTTTTCCTTCATTAGAAGGAGAATTTGGATCATTCTTATAAGCATAAGTATTTGTTTTTGCGCCATTTTTTTTAGAAACGAAATAATTAAATTTATAAATCTACCTATTTTTAAAAAAGAAACCATTGGAATTGAAGGTTTATATACCATTAAAAATCTTCCAGAAGAAATTGTTAACCAAATCAGTTTCGGATTAGCTACTAATTCTGAAAATGACAAAACAGGGATATCTCCCATAGTTGATTCAGTAAACATCGAAAACGAAAATAAAGACTACATCTTTGTTCTTAAAGAAAATATTTTTTGGCATAATGGCAAAAAATTAATTAGTAGCGATATTGATTACTTATCAATTTCTGGAATAAAGACCACCGTCATAGATGAAAATAAATTAAAGATAAGCTTAGAAAAACAATTTTCGCCAGTCCTTTCCGTCTTAAGTAAGCCATTATTTAAAAAAAATACCATCGGTTTAGGACCATATAAAATAAAAAAATATTCCCTCCAAGAGGGTTATTTAAAAACTCTTTATTTAGTCCCTACTAAAGATAATCTTCCTCGTCTTATGTATCGTTTTTATCAAAATGAAAATGATTTAATCAACGCCTATAAATTAGGAGATGTTAATGAAATTAAAATTACATCTCTTTCGCCAGATCTTTCTAGTTGGAGTAAAAGTAAAATAAGTCAAGAAATTGAAACCAACAAAAAATATTCCGCCATATTTTTTAACACTCAAAAAATCAACAATAAACAACTTCGACAAGCTTTAGCTTATGCTACCCCAAAAACCAAAGATAGAAATGAAAGGTGTTTAGGGCCAATTTCTCCAGAATCTTGGGCATATAATCCCAATGTTAAAGAATATAACTTTAACACCACCAGAGCTAAAGAATTATTTGAAAACAATAAAATTGAAACTATTAATCTAATTGTCGGCGATAGGAGATTATTATCAATTGCTGAAGAGATCAAAAAATCATGGGAAAGCGTTTTAAAATTAAAAACAAATATAACTATTGAAAATCAAATCGACACCGAAAATTTTGATGCTATTTTAACTTACGGCTCAATTCCTCATGATCCTGATCAATATCTTTTTTGGCATTCCACTCAAACCAAAAGTAATTTAACTAAACTTAATGATTCTCGTATTGATAAGCTTCTGGAAGATGGCCGCTTTGTTATCGATCAATTAGAGAAAAAAAATATTTACCAAGATTTCCAAAAATATTTACTAGAAGAATCACCGGCTATCTTTTTGTCCTATCCTAACACTTACACCATAACTAGGGTAAAATAAATCTATGGAAGAAAATAAAAAACCAGATTACATTGGAAATATAATTGTTTTTATTTTATTTGGATTATTGTTTTATGCTGGCTATTTATCTTACAAAAGTATTGATTGGAACGTTTTAAAAAATCTCGAAGCTGAACCTTTGATTCTTCCTACTCCAATTCCCGCCAGTCCAGCAAATCCATCAGCTCAAATATCTCCAACATCAACTTCTACCTCTCCAGCTATTAAAAAATAATTTGTTGCCCCGCATGGATTCATATCTAACAGATACGAAGTTTTACGAGATAATTGATTCTATCAAAGACTTGATTGTAACTTTTGACCCTATTCTATTTGGAAAGAACCAAAATTGTAGTCTAATGTATTGATATGTAGTATCAAATAGTATATAATTAGTCATAATCAAAATAAGAATATGAAAGTTATTGCCTATTGTAGGGTGTCAACTGATAATCAGAAAGAAGAAGGAACAGTAAACCTTCAAGTTGATTCCATCAAAGAATTTTGCCAAAAACATAGCTATGAATTAGTTTCAGAGTTTAAGGATGAGGGAATAAGCGGTGGATTAGAAAATAGACCAGCATTAGCAGAAATGTTTTCATTTTTAGAAAACAATAAAGAGGTAACTGCTGTAGTTATTTGGAAACTAGACAGACTAGCTCGCGACCTTTATATTCAGGAACATTTAATTAAAAAACTTGAATCACTCAAGATTAAATTAATCTCAACAAAAGAGGTTGATTTAGATAGCTCTGACCCCATGAGAAAAGCGTTTAGACAGTTTATGGGAATAGTATCGGAACTAGAAAAATCATTCATAACTATGCGTTTGTCTGGTGGTAGGATTCAAAAAGCCAAAAGAGGACAATACGCAGGGGGTAGGGTAGCCATGGGGTATTCAGCAAAAGACAAAGAACTAATTGGAAACAACTTAGAATCAGAAACCATTAAGCTAATTTTCAAACTGAAAAGAAATAATCACTTATCAATTAATGGAATTGCCAGACTATTGAATAAACAAAAGATTCCAACCAAAGAAAATAAAATTTGGTATCCTTCAACTATAAGTTACATACTGAAAAACCCAATTTATAGAGGTTTTTATAGCTATGATGGTTTGAAAAATAACCGTAGCGATTTAGCTTTAGTTTGAACCTAGAGTTATACAAATAATACTTATTTTTTGTATAACAATAATTAATATATGGAACAAAAACCAGTTTATTACACAATTGAAGAAGTAGCCGAAATACTAAAAGTTAACCCTGAAAGCGTTAGGAGATGGGTAAGAGCTAAAAAAATACCTGCGATTAAATTAGGAGGAAAGTATATTCGGATTTCCGCTACTGACCTTGAAAATTTTACCAAAAGTTCTAAAGTATACTTTTGACCCTAAAATCAATCATTCTATTGGCATATATATAATGTCTGAATTAACTATATCTAGACAGAATAAATAAGCATTGTGTAAATAAGTTTTGTTTGTTTTATACCTAAAAAATATCCAATCAGGCACAAAGTTGTCTGTTTTTTAATTTAGGCTTACAGATAATAATAATTGTAGTGAATATTCAATTATTTACCGCATAATTCCCTTAGATTGAGCTATTCTATTGTTCTTGTTTTATGTAATGTAATGTTTCTTATACATTACAGGGTAGGGTGGGCTAAAGAGTATCGCTTAACGGTAGGGGGTAGTGTTAATTAATATATACCCATTCAAAAAATTTTATACATTTTTCTAGATTTTAGTTTTTGACCTTTCGTTTTTCTCTATTTTTCACTTCTGGTTCTATTTTGCCTTCTTTTTCTAGTTTATCTATTATATGTCCTGTTCTAGCATAGCCAATATCAAGTTTTGATTGAAGCCAGTGAAAAGTAACAAAATCTCTATCTTTTATTAGTTTCAAGGCATCATCATAAGCTGGGTCAATGCCAGAGCTTCTTAACTCCATATAGATAATATATTTATTTGTCTTTTCTACTAGTTTTTCTAATTTTCCTACTCTTTCCTCTAGAAGTTTAATTTTTTTATTGTTATCCATAAGTAATTTTACAACTTATCTCAAGTATGTGATTTTATCTAAAAACTTATTTTATAATTTATGCCTGTTGGTATAATGAACCATAATGAAGATTAAGAATATAAAAAAATATATAGAACTTTATGATACTGAAAAATATTTATTTGAAGTGATTAGTCCAAAGGTTAAAAAAAGTGGATATTTATCTTTCAATGATTTTTATCAAATCTGTATGTGGAAATCAGCCAGACCCAAGAAAAGATATCTAAACAACAAAGAATCAGTTGAAAATGTAACAAAAAGAGCATTACTAGAAACTGATGAAGGAAGAAGAATAAAAATTCTTTGTGAGTTGGATGGTGTTGGTATTGCTACAGCTTCTGCTATTCTCACAATTATTTATCCTGAAAAATATGCTGTTATTGATGTTAGGGATTTGGAAGAATTAAATAAAATAATCAAAAACAAAATAGGTAAAACTATTTCTATAAATACTTGGATTAATTATCTTGCTGAAATGAGAAAACTTGCGAAAGAAAACAATGCCACACCAAGGGAAATAGACAAAGCTTTGTTTGCCATGAACAGGGAAAGTTTAGAGAATCAAAACTATAAAAACTTATACCAAATCTGAGTATCTACCCCACCCCTCACTTTTGAGATTCAACGCCTAAAGGTCTTTGTGTGTAAGAAAAAAAGAGTAAACAGAAATCTTTGACTGATAAAATTATAGTTCAATAAACTTCTTATACACCTGCTTAATTAACATCATTGCATAATCAATATCGTCTTCGGTTTCTATGTTGTATCTACTAACATGTTTACCCCAATGCTCAAAACTAGTGTCTACATATCTTACTTTCTTCTCTGGGTCTTTTAAGTCTTCTGGTTTAACCCTTAACAACTCTAAAAGTAATCCTGAAGCTTGGGTTTTTATGGAAACAACATTTTTGCCATTGATATTAAAACCAATATAATTTTTTACAGGATGTATCTCAAACTCTGGGTCTATTTCAAGAATTTTTTGGGAAATTATCTCAAATAAAGTTTTTGCTTTATCCCATTGAGGTTTTAGGTGGTCTTCAACTGAATATTGTTTAATTTCTCTTGATACTACTTCAACATTATTGCCCTTGGCAACTGTTTTAATGCTTTCGCTTTTTTCTGATGCTCTTAATTGATTGAATAAAATTAGATTATCCTCATATTGTTTAACTTCCCAAAGTTCAATTGGCAAGTCTTGAAAACCCATGGCTTCTTGTTGAAATTTTGTAAATGAATTGGCTATAAAAACAACTTTTGATTGCGACCAATCAATTTCATCTTTTCTTAGGTTTTTCTTACATTTTTCATTGTATTCCAAAACAAAATCAGCTTTATTATTTAACAACAAAGCTAAATAAGCATAACCTTGGTCAATTACGCTAAAACTTTTATCCTTTTTATATTCAATAATTACAAACGATTTTAATTCCTCATTAAATGCCAGCGTATCAATTCGCAGATTGTTTAACGGAAATTCTGAACAGATAAAAGTTAAACCAAAAATAGTGGACAAGTTAACCTCTGATACACCCTGAACAGTTTTCTCTAAATCAATCTTTTTTTCTTTTACAGCAATTAGTTTATTTTTATTTTGTTTATATATTGGCATGCCAGAATTATAACAAAATTCCGTAAAATCTCACACCTCAACCACATACTTATCCTCAATAAATAAAGCCATATATATCATTATTTCTTAAAAATTATCACTGATTAACTTGAGATATTCGTTACTTTCTCAACAAGACTAAAATATTTACAAATGTATTTTTGAAAAATTGTGTAAAAAGTTATAATAGAACAATCTTTATACTCAAATAGACATAATATTCCATTAATTAGCAATGATTTAACAACACCTAAATACAGCAAGTAAGTTTATTAAGTTTGACCTTTAATTTCAATAATAATTGAATATTCTGTCAAATAATTAAAAAAGACATTTATTGAATTTGCCAAGCTGAAAAAAAGAAAAGTAATTCTGGACGGTTTTATCAAACTGATTTTGAGCTACAATAGTTGTTATGAGTACCAACAATAAAACAATTAATAAAGTATCAGAGGATATAAAGAAAAATAGGATTGAAAAAATAAAAAATATATTACCAGAAGTTTTTGAAGAAGGAAAAATTGACCTTGAAAAACTAAAGTTAGCATTGGGAGAAGAAATTGATGAAAGACCAGAAAGATTTAACTTTACTTGGGCAGGTAAAAATAAAGCCATAAAAACTGTATTAACTCAAAGTAAAGCCACACTAAAACCAGCCAAAGAAGAAAGCGTTAAGTTTGATGAAAGTGAAAATCTAATTATTGAAGGAGATAACTTAGAGGTCTTAAAACTGCTTCAAAAAACTTATTTTGAAAAAGTAAAAATGATTTACATTGACCCTCCATATAACACTGGCGGTGATTTTGTTTACCATGATGATTTTTCAGCACCAATTAACAGCTATCTCAAACAAACAGGTCAACTAGACAAAGAAGGAAATAAGCAAACCACTAATAAAGAAACAAATGGGAGATATCACAGCGACTGGCTTTCAATGATATATCCAAGACTTAAACTAGCTTGGAACTTATTAAAAGATGATGGAATTATTTATATAAGCATTAATGATATTGAAGTTCATAATTTGCGTAAAATAATGGATGAAATCTTTGGAGAAGAAAATTTTATTTCTCAATTAGTGTGGTTGAATAAAGAAGGAGGTGGTGGTTCTGATAGTAAGTATTTCAGAATTAAACATGAATATATTTTATGTTATGCAAAGTTTATTCAATTACTTAATATTGGTGGAGTAGATATTACAAACCTTGATAGATATACATTGTCTGACGAATTTGAAAGTGAAAGAGGAAAATTTTACCTTCAAAAGCTTGGAATGGGTAGTATTCAATATTCAAAATCTCTAGATTATCCAATAATCTCGCCCGACAAGACAGAGTTGTTCCCTTCAACTGAAGGTAAAAAAGCATGCTGGAGATGGTCAAAAAATAAAACAGAGTGGGGGATAAAGAATAAGCACATTTTTTTCAAAAAAGACAAATTAGGAGTGTGGCAAGTATATACAAAACAATATCTAAATGTAGACAATAACGGTGAAAAAATTGATAGAAAGAATAGACCTCTTGCTACTATTGAAAATTTTTCAAGTACACAAGCAAGCAAAGAACTGGATTTGATTTTTGGCGGCAAAGTATTTGATTATTCAAAACCAAAAGAGCTTGTTAGCCACTTAATCAATATATCTTCCAAAGAAAATAATGATGTTATTCTTGACTTTTTTGCTGGTTCGGGAACTACTGGACATTCGGTCTTGGAACAATACCTTAAAGACAGCATAAATCGCAAATTTATTCTTGTCCAACTACCAGAATTAACATATTCAGAAAGCGAAGCTTTCAAAGCAGGGTATAAGACGATTGCAGATATTACCAAAGAAAGAGTTAGACGAGTAATAAAAGGTTATGGAGAAAATCCAAAACCAATTAATAGTGGATTTAAGGTATTCAAACTAGCACCGTCTAATTATCCAGAAATTAGTTATGAATTTGACCCCGAAAAAACCGAAGAAGAAAATCAAAAATCATTACATGAATATCTAGCAAAAGCTAAACAAATCTCACTCATAGATAAATCCATTAATCCTATTGATATTGTCTATGAAAACATAGTTAAAGAAGGATTTTCATTAAATTCTAAGGTTACTGAAGGCAAAATTGATGGAAATAACATTTTTATTATTGAGGATGGAGAAAATGAAATGAGAATTTGTCTTGATAAAAAAATATCTCCAGAAACTGTTAAAAAACTTTCAGACTTAGAGTTTAAGAGTAAAACTTTTGTTTGTTACGATAATGCATTATCTGATTCAGATAAAGCCAATATCGGTCTTAATCTAGAGTTAAAAACTATATAGTTATGATGAAATTCAAATTTGACCCGAATCAAGAATTTCAATTAGATGCTATTAGTTCAATAGTTAATCTATTTGAGGGTCAAGGCAAAATAGATGGTCATAATTCATCTAGTCAAAGTTTACTTGGTATTTATTCAAATCAACTAACAATTGATAGTGAAATTATTTTGGCTAATGCGAAAAAAATCTACGAGATAAATAAAATTGGTAATGGGGGAATAGTTCCTGAGTTAGACTTTTCAATTGAGATGGAAACAGGAACTGGTAAAACTTATGTATATTTACGAACTATTTTTGAATTAAATAAAACTTATGGTTGGAAAAAATTTATCATTTTAGTTCCATCAATAGCTATCAGAGAAGGAGTAGTTAAAACACTAGAACTCACAAAATCTCATTTTGCGGAATTATACGACAATACTCCATATCGGTATTATGAATACCAATCAAAAAATATCTCACAAGTAAAACACTTTGCCGATAGTAACAACATTGAAATCATGATTATGACAGTTGGTGCTTTTAATAAAGATGCCAATGTTTTATATGATGAAAAAGACCAAATGCAAGGTGAGCAACCAATTAAATATATCCAGAAAACTCAACCAGTATTAATTTTAGATGAACCTCAAAACATGGAAGGTCAAGCGACTAAGGAGAAACTAAAAGAATTCAATTCGCTCTGTCGTCTTCGCTATTCTGCTACCCACAGAAATCCATACAATTTAATGTATCAACTAACCGCTTATGATGCTTACCAGTTAGGATTAGTAAAAAAGATTGAAGTGTATTCGGTAACTGATGATGATAGTGGTATTTCAAACGCTTACCTAAACTTAGTTGAAGTTAAACCAAGTAAAACAGAACTTAAATCTCTTATTGAAGTATTTGTAAAAGATGAAAACGGAAATGTAAAAATGAAAAAGATTGCTGTTAAAAGAAACGACGATATTGCTTTTAAGACCAAAAATAATGCCTACGAAGGATATATTGTTGATGGAATGACAGCCGATAATCCAGATTTTGGTGCAATTGGGTCAATAAAATTTAAGAATGGAGTTTCAATTAAATTTGGAGAAAATACAGGCAAGGATAAAGAAGAAGTAATGCGAGAACAAATTAGCCAAACTATAAGAATTCATTTTGAAAAGAAGAAAAAACTAAAAGAACAAAACATAAAAGTATTGAGTTTAATTTTTATTGACAAAGTAGATAATTACATTAAGGAAGATGGAATTATTAGACAATTATTTATTGAAGAATTTGAGAAAATTAAAAAAGATTTTGGATTTGACGACCTTGATGTAAACAAAGTCCATAAAGGTTATTTTGCTAAGAAGAATGATGAGTATCTAGAAAGAGAAAGAAGCATTGAAGAAAACGAACAAGCTTACGAGTTGATAATGAAAGATAAAGAAAAACTGTTATCTTTTTCAGAACCTACCGAATTTATATTTTCCCATTCAGCATTAAGAGAAGGATGGGATAACCCAAATGTCTTTAATATATGCACTCTAAACGCCACCACATCCTCTATGAAGAAGCGACAAGAGATAGGTAGGGGTATGAGAATCTGTGTCAATCAAGATGGAAACAGGATTTTCTCCAAGCAAGTAAATTTACTTTCTGTGATAGCCAATGAAAGCTATACCGATTATGTTCAAAGGCTACAAAGTGAGTTTGTTGAGGACGGTATTTATAAGTCTGCCCCATTACCCGAAAATGCCAAAAAGAAACAATTAGTAAAGTTGAAAACAAATTTTGAAAAGGATGAAAATTTTAAGGAATTGTGGAGCAAAATATCTAGAAAAACACGATTTAGCGTTGGTGTTGATACTGAAAATCTAATAAAAAAATGCATAAGCCGAATTAATAAAGAGATAAACATTCTAAAACCTAGAATAAAAATTGAAAGAATTGGCATTAATATCACCGAAAAAGAAGTAAGTGGACAAATAATAGGTGATGATTCAAAGGAGTTTACCGAAAATAAAAGAATATTTAATATTGTTGAAGTTATAAAAAATGAAACAAAACTCACCAGGGGAACAATTTCTTCAATAATAATGGGATTATCAAATCTGAAATCATTTTTTAATAATCCTGAAAAGTTTACTTTTGAAGTTATTAGAATAATAAAAGAAGAACTATCCGTAAATTATATTGACCAGATTAGCTACGAAATAACCAGCGATAAACTTGATTATAAAAACTTTATCAATGAACATAGTTATCGTGATTCTATTCAAAAAGTTGAACATTCAATCTATGATTCAATCATCTTTGATTCTGATATTGAAAAAAAGTTTGCCATAGACTTAGATTCAGACGAAAGAATTAAATTATTTCTAAAACTTCCGAACTGGTTCAAGATTCCAACTCCTATAGGCGACTACAATCCAGACTGGGCTATCGTTACAACTAAAAGAGATTTGGATGGAAAAGAAAAAGAAAAATTATATTTTGTCATTGAAACAAAGGGAAATATTAATAACTTAAGACCTTCAGAAAAAATGAAAATAGATTCAGCCAAAAAGCACTTTGAAGCGATAAGTGTGAACTACAAAGAAATCAGTAGCTATTCACAATTCGTTCAAGCAATCAGTAACTAATATTTCTTTTGTAATTGTTTCTTAATTCACAGTCTAATTGATGTATTTTGGCGTAAATAAGAGATAATAGTGAAGTTATCTAAATAAGCATTAAAATGAAAATTAAATTTGTTGTTTGTGGTCTGCCCATTTCTCCAGTTTCAACCTGGGGTGAAATAAATAAATACAAAAATGAAGGTTCACCAGCCTATTCCCTTGAAGATTATTGGAGGGTTAAAGGATTAGAGGTTAATGCAGAATTTGAGAAAGAAATATTAAATACTAGAAAAAAAATTGGAATACCAAAAGAAGGATTAAAATATGGAGAAATTAATACCCATTACCACCCTGAAGACTATGTATGGATTACTGATGTTAACTTAAGAAATAAGACTGTAGCTTTTGATAAAAGTGTTGACTTTGAAACTAAAAGAATATTAAAAGAATTTGACTGTGATTTGTTTGTTTCTAAACAAATTAAATCAATACTATTAGGCAATATTGTTTTACCACTATCATCATATATTAGTGATTCAGGTGAAATTTCCATAAAGACTTTGTTTACTGAAGATGATTTGGATAGAGAAGAATATATAAAAAGTGAAAAGGAAGTATTAATAAGAATTACATCAGCTGTAACGCCAGAAGCAATTAGACAGTTCGTAAGCGATAGATATGATGTGTTCTGTGAACTACTAAATAAACTACCTAAAAAGAAAAAATTTGAGCTTTCTAAAAAGAAAATTGCCACCTATCAGTTAAAAAAAGAAGGTCTTTCATATAAAGAAATATCTTTCAAGCTCGTAGAAAATACAGATGATATTCCTATGTCAGTAAAAGCAATAGAAAAAATATACAAGAAAGCAAAAACTGATATTGAATCTCTTTTTCATAAGAAATGCGACAAATAGTCTAAGGGTTGTTGTAGCCGATATTTCCAACCATTTTGATTTAATAAACATGGAGCAAGTTACTTTATGCTCTATGCCAAATGAATCAATATAAAACCAGTTCTTTAGCCCTAGCCGCAACAATAAATATCTACCAGCCTGTTTTAGATGTAGACAAAACCAACCCAAGAGAAAGCATTTTTATTTTTCAAGATTCCAACGAACTCCAAGATATTGTAAGTTCTTTTTGGAACAGAACCTTAACAGTTACACCAATGGATTATTTTCAAAGTCTTAAGGTTGTTAAAACACGACTTTACTCATAAAAATATGAAATTAAAAAATAAGAATAAATATCAAGTTATAAATTCCCTCCGAGAAATTGAAAAAGCAATAAAACTCAATTGCTACAACTGTGTTGGTTTCAATAAAAGATTTGACTGTGAGCTTTTTGGTTGTCCACTTTTTAACTATCGTCCTTGGAATAAAAGTAAATTACCAAAGCTAGAAAAAAAATAAAAATTTACATCAACATAAAAATGATAAAGAATACCGCCACAATCAATAACAGCATTTTAGAGGGCTTTAATGAAGTTATTTTTTACATACAAAGTGAAAATTGATTTGGCTTTTAACTATAAAGGAACATTAAGTGTTCCGAGAAGTGTTTTAACTTTAATTTATGAAGAAATAATAACTATGAATGATTTATCTTGGTATCTCGTTTTTGTTATGCAATCAGATTTTGGTCATAAATATAAAACACATGGAGTTATCACAGTAGGGGATAAGATAATTGCCCAACAATTAAAATGCGACCCAACAACTGCCAATAAAAAAAGAAATAAATTAATTAAATTAGGTCTTCTAAAAGAAAACGGTTCACTAACAGAGATTGCAAATTTCAAAATGTTTGAAGGAGGAAGAAACAGTCTGGTTGTTCCTGTTACCAATAAGACACTTAAGGAAGGACAGAAAACTACTTCAGAATTATTCCAAAATCCAGAACTATTTAAGAAAAAATGCCAAGAAATTAATGAATTTCAGAGTTATAAGTTAACTCAAAACTCGTGAGTTGATGTTTATTTATATTTCTTTAGTTTCATTTAACTTTCATCTTATATGTCATCTACTAATCAATTAATTATTAATAACAGAAAGACCAAGGCTGTTTTAGTAGATAGTAATGAAGATGAATTTTTATCTGACCTCGCAGATTTAATAATTGAGGATTATCTATCAAAATATGAAACTCTTAAAAACACCAAATGCTATACTGAAATCAAATCAGAAGCATAATAAAAATATGAATAATGCCATTATAGCCACTAGATTTAGTAATGCTAAACAGATTGGGAATACAAGCACTGAAGTTCAGTTAGACAAGTGTATTAGTTACTGTTCGCTTAACAAGCTAACAATTGTTGGCACAAAATCGTGGGAAGCAGAAAGTGCAGATACTGGTAATGTTAAAAGATTAATGGAGTTAATAGCTTTTTGTAAACAATATCAGCACCAAGCTGATACTTTAGTCGTTTTTAAGATTGACCGTTTTGCTAGAGATATCTCTGAACATTATTTTATGATTCGGGAGATTGAGAAGTTAGGTTTCAAAATTAGAAGTGCAACTGAACCAATAGACGAAACACCTACTGGAGAATTAATGGAAGGGATATTGGCAACTATGGCACAGTTTGATAATGCAGTAAGAAAACAAAGAGTAAAACTGGCTATGGAGAATCGCCTTGAAAATGGTATTTATCCGTGGAAAGTTCCAACTGGTTATATAAATAAACAAGATAAAAATGGAAGGGCTACCGTAAGCATAAAAGATAGTATATGTTTTGATGATATAAAAAATGTTTTCAAAAAGTTTTTAACCAAAAACTATACAATCAACTCAATATCACAAGAACTTGAGAAGAAAAAAGTATATGACCATAAAAGTAAAAGAATTCGTTTTTATCCTCAATTTATCCAAAAAATATTAAACACAAAATTTTATGCAGGAATTTTATCTGCTCCAGAGTGGTGTAAAAAAAGAGAATATGAAGGAAAACATGAACCCATGATAACTTTGGCAGAATATAATAAATGTCAAGAAATATTAAATACAGGAAAGCTAAAAGGTATTAAGCATATTGGCGAAAATAAAGAATTTCCCGTCAGGGATAGATTATATTGTGGAATATGTAACAGTAAAATGACTGCAGCATTTTGTGGTCATAAGGAAAACAAAATTCCTCTTTACTATTGCCACAATCCAAATTGTTTACTTGAAAAAAAATCGGTATTAAAAAAAAATTTAGAAAATGAATTTCAGAATTTTATATCCACCATCAAAATAAAAGAAAAATATATCACAATCCTTGAAAAGAAATTAGTTGAAAAATATGAAGCTAGAAAATTAGAGTTTGAAGATAGTTCTGTAAAAACAATAAAAATATTGGAAGACCTTAATTCTAAAAAACAAAAGATTATGGAGCTTATGGAAAATGGTTCTTATGATGAAAAAGATGGAAAAGATAGATTAACAAAAATTAAAAACGAAATTGAAGAAGCAAAATTAAACCTAACTGGAGATATAGGAGAAGAATTCAAAATTGAATATCTAATTGAACACGGTAAAAAAATCCTTCTAACACTTAAAGATTTTTGGGATTCAGCCGATTATTCCATTAAATTAAAAATCCAGAGAAAGTTCTTTCCAGAAAAAATTATTTATTCATTTCCAGGCTTTTCTAACACTAAATTATCCCCATTCTTAGAGTATTTAACAATTATCGCTACTGATAATAATGTTTTGTTGCCCTGCATGGATTCGAACCACAATACTCAGCTCCAAAGGCTGATGTCCTACCATTAGACGACAGGGCAATGTAGTGCCGATGGAGGGACTTGAACCCCCACACCTTGCGGCATACGCACCTCAAGCGTACGTGTATACCAATTTCACCACATCGGCATTTTAAAATGTAAGGTGGCCACTGAGGGACTCGGACCCCCGACATCTTCGATGTAAACGAAGCGCTCTACCAACTGAGCTAAATGGCCCTCAATGTTAAAAATGAGCGGGAAACGGGATTCGAACCCGCGACCTTCTCCTTGGCAAGGAGACGCTCCACCAATTGAGCTATTCCCGCATACTTCTATATATTATATCAATATTGTGCCGAAGGTCAGACTCGAACTGACATCCCAGGTTTTTCAGACCAGTGCCGTGACCATCTTGGCTACTTCGGCTAGAAGTGTCCTTATTATAAACAAATTTATATCAAAACTAAAGAATTAAGTGCCAAGGGTGGGACTCGAACCCACAAGTCTTTCGACACACCGTTCTGAGCGATGCTTGTATACCAATTCCAACACCTTGGCAAACAAAGTATTTTAGCATTTTCTACCCATCCAATTGCAAAATATTAAAATTCAAACTTATTTGGATCTTTTTATAAAAAAAGCACTAAAAGGCATACCGATCATTAATTCCTTCACTCCACTAGTATCAAGCCACACATTCTCCAATTCAACTCTTTTTCTAACTTCACTATCTATAAAAAATAAATCTTTTGTCTCCAAACCTGTATGATTATTATCTGTTAGCAATCTGCTAATAGAAGTTTCGGTACCATCGGGTAATTCTTTAATTTTTTCTACCAATTCATTAATAATATCTTCTAGATTCATAATATTTTGTTTAAAAAATAACTGTTTTTCACCTACCATTATCCTCCGTTATCCTCTTAAATCCAATCGGATTTTTTATATACAACTGTTCTTTGTTTATTAAAGAAATATTTTCCTCTTCTAATTTTTAAATATTTTAAAGGTAAAATCAGATATGAAACAAGCCACTTTATGTTTCCTTTTAAGGAATAATCAAATTCTTTTAGCCATGAAAAAACGAGGTTTTGGCCAAGGTAGATGGAATGGTTATGGTGGCAAACCAAATCTAAATGAAAAAATATTAGATACCGCCATTCGCGAAACCCAAGAAGAAATTTGTGTCATTCCTAAAAATCTAAATCAAGTTGCTGTTTTAAATTTTTATTTTCAAAACAAACCAGAATGGGACCAACAAGTTTTAGTTTATATAACTAAAAATTGGGATGGAGAGCCACAGGAATCTGAAGAAATGAATCCCCAATGGTTTGATCTAAACAAAATTCCATACGATTCAATGTGGCCCGACGATCCTTTTTGGCTACCACTAGTTTTAGATAATAAAAAAATTGAAGCTGAATTCACTTTTGGCGATAATGATGTTGTTTTGGATAAAAAAATTAAAATAATTTAATCAAGGATTATTTTCACCAATTTAAAGTAAAATTGATATAATAGTGACACACTGTTTGCCGCAGTGGTGAAACTGGTATACACGCAAGACTTAAAATCTTGTGCTCTCAACAAGCGTGGGGGTTCGATTCCCTCCTGCGGCACAAAATAAATTTTTAATTTATTTTTTTCGGGGATTGGCGCAATTGGCTAGCGTGCATGGTTTGGGACCATGAGGTTGCAGGTTCGACTCCTGTATCCCCGACATCTGCGGGTATAGTTTAGTGGTAGAACGAGAGATTTCCAATCTTTCGGCGGGGGTCCGATTCCCCCTACCCGCTCCATGTTATCCAAACCTACTTTTGTTCCGGTTGGTACTCAAGCCACGGTCAAATCATTAACTCCAGAAGAATTAAAAGAAATCGGTGTCGAAATTTTCTTTTGCAACACCTATCATTTATATCTTCGACCGGGAGATAAAGCTATTAGAAAATTTGGAGGACTTCATAAATTTACCCGATGGGACGGACAATTAATCACTGACTCCGGCGGTTTTCAAGTATTTTCTTTAGGAAAAGATCATAATGGTGCTGGATCTTTAATTAAAATCACCGAAGACGGGGTTGAATTTCGATCACATTTAGATGGTTCGCTCCATTTTTTCACTCCAGAAAAATCAATTCAAATCCAACATAATTTAGGAGCCGACAATATTATCGCTTTTGATGAATGTACTCCTTATCCTGCCACTAAAAAATATGCTCAACAAGCTTTAGATCGCACTCATCGTTGGGCTCTTCGGTCTCTGGCTGAACATAAAAAATTAAATAAAAAATTTGGTCATAAATTAAATTTATACGGTGTAATTCAAGGTAGTTATTATAAAGATTTGCGCCAACAATCAGCCAAATTTATTTGTTCACAAGATTTCGATGGAATTGCTATTGGTGGAGTTTCTGTTGGCGAACCCAAAGATAAAATGCGAAAAGCTGTTAGTTGGGTATTACCTTATGCCCTAAAAACCGGCAAACCAATTCATTTACTCGGTGTTGGCGAGGTAGACGATCTTTTTGATTTCTTTGGACAGGGGATTACTTCTATGGATTGCACCCTCCCCACCCGCATGGCTCGCGGCGGTCAATTTTTGCACCGCACTGGCGATGCTAAACATGATATGAGAATTAAATTTAAAGACCAAATAATGCGTCAAAAATATAAATTTGATCAAACTAAGCTAGATGACGATTGCCAATGCCCAACTTGTCAAAAATACGACAAAGCTTATATTCATCATTTATTTAAAACTCAAGAACTTCTCGGCTATAAATTATTAACTGTCCATAATGTCTATTTTATGATTCATGCCACTCAGCTAATTCGAGATGCACTAAAAAATGGCACTTTTGAAAAACTTAAAATGGAATGGCTTGGTAGGCTATAATTAACTATATGTCAAAAATAATCCTCGTCACCGGCGGTGCCGGGCATATCGGATCACATATTATCGAACAACTTCTTCAAAATAACTCTAAAGATAAAATCATTTCTCTTGACAATTATTCCAATGGTTCCAAAGAAAATCACATTTCTGGAGCTGAATATCGAAAAGGCCACACTAAGGATATTGATAAATTAATTCCCGAAACCCCAGATATAGTGTTTCACCTTGGCGAATATGCCCGTATTGCTCCATCTTTTGATGATATTGAACAAGTTTTCGACACTAATACTCTCGGCACCTTTGCGGTTCTCGAATTTTGCCAAAAAAGAAAAGTTGGTAAATTAGTTTACGCCGCATCTTCAACCAAATTTGCCAACAATGGCGAAGAACGATTTGCTAACCCTTATTCTTTTACCAAAGCCAATAATGTTGATTTAATCAATAGTTATGGCAAATGGTATAACCTTCCTTACGCTATTTGTTATTTCTACAATGCCTTTGGTCCTCGAGAAAAAGGTATTGGTAGAATGGCCACTTTAATCGCCAAGTTTGAACAACAATATCTTAATAACGAACCACTTACTGTAATCAAACCAGGCACTCAAAAACGCAATTTTACTTATGTTGGCGATCTGGCAAGAGGCATGATCCTGGCCGCCGAAAGAGGTTATGGCGACGGTTACACCCTGAATAATACTAAAGCTTATTCTATTATTGAAATTGCTCAGGCTTTCGGCAGACCAATAGAATATAAAGATGGTTATGCTGGTCGACAAGATTCCGGCAATACCCCAATCGAAGACAAAGCCCGAACCGAACTTGGCTGGAAAACTACTATAGATATTCTCGACTATATTAAAGATTTTATTAAAAATCACCCTCGTCATAAATAATGTCAAAAACTTTTCTTTCAGTTAATTTTGGCTGCCGTGTTAATTCTTCCGAAACCAATCAATGGTCTCAAACTTTAGTTGATAAAGGATTTTTGCCAACCAATTCTAATCCAAATATTATTTTAATTAATACTTGTTCTGTCACTAAAAAGGGTGAAAAAGAATCCTTAAATAAGGTCAAAAATCTTCATAAAAAATATCCCAAAGCCAAAATTTATGTTACTGGTTGTGCTAATTTAGAAAAAATTAAAAATCTTCCTAATGTTTTTATTAATCCAAAAGAAGAGCTACTAAAAACATTAAATTCTTCCTATACTCCTAAAATTAAGGATAAATTCAGTCACACCCACCGATTTTTACTAAAAATTCAATCCGGTTGTACTCAATTTTGCTCTTACTGTATTGTTCCATTTAAAAGGCCAAAACTCTGGTCCTTAGAAATTAATGAGGCAATTAAAATCGTTCAACAGGCAGTTTTAAATGGATATGAAGAAATTATTATTACTGGAGTTAATATTGATCAATATCAATATGTTTTTTCTGATCTAATTAAAAACTTACTAGATCAAACTAATATAAAATTAATTAGTTTTGGTTCTATTCCAATTAACTGCCTTAACAAAAACTTTATTAATCTTTTTAAAAGATATCCAAAAAGACTTTCTCATTTTCTTCATATCCCAATTCAATCTGGTTCTGATAAGATCTTAAAACTCATGAACCGTCCATACAATCAAAAAAATATTTTAGAAAAGTTTAAAAAGCTTAAATCGTCAATTGAAAACTTAAAATTAGGTACTGATATTATTGTTGGCTTTCCAACTGAAACCGATCAAGATTTTGAAAAAACTTTAAATTTATGCAAAAAGATAGGTTTTTCTAAAATTCATGTTTTTAAATATTCACCCCGTCCGGGCACTAAAGCCAGAATTATATTCGAAAATTCACCCAAAATTTCTAAAGAAATTCTCAAATCCCGTTCTCAACAGATTAGAAACTTTATAAAATAACTTGATTTTATTTTAAATTAATTTAATATTAACTTGATATTAAATTAATATTTTATTAAAAAATTATGACAGAAATAGGAGAAACCAGTATTAAATATTCAGAAAAAAAATTAATAGAAAAACCAATACCTTCAAGTGAAAGACCAAAAGACCATTTTAAACAAGGAGATGAAGTAGTTGTTTTTTTGTCTAGATATGAAAAAGAATTTATACCTGGAAAAATTGGTATTGTAGAAGAAATGACCGAAACTCAAGTTAATAAAAAAGGAGGTGGAATAAGACTTAATATCGAAATTGATCACTCAAATGGCAGTGAGATATCGCTTGGATATCAATCCAACGATGTTATGCTTCTTAATGAATTCAGATATCTTGAAAAACACCCTGAATCTATCAGTCAATGGTTAGATGATTCAATTTCTAAAGAAGATAAAAAAGATCAATTCATTGTCGAAATTATTAATAATAAAAAAAGAGACTTCATATCTTCAATAGGAAATAAAGATAAAAAAGTTGGTCTATAAATATAAAATATAAACTATCTCCCAAAATAAACTTCCATCTCATCAAAAACTCGAAAAGTAAAAGATACTTCTTGTCCGGGAAATTTTGCATTTTTACCCCAAATATAGGCCTTACCAACATCATCCCTCATCTGATTGGAAATTCTTTTTAGGACATCATCTAACGTACTAGTACTCTTTAAAATTAACGGTTCTTTTTTATCAGCTTCCAAATTTCTTTCTCTTTTTAGATAAACTCTCACCAAACCTAAACCTTTCCATAATTTTTCTTTAAAATCGTCTAACCCAATTCCTTTGTCAGCACACATTAATACTAAATTATCTCTTTTACCAACAATTCTTGGATCAAAATTTTTCGCTAAATCAATTTTTGTAATCACTTCAACTGACGGCATATATTTTATCGATTTAGATAACGCATCAATTAACTTATCTATATCATCAACTTTTTCTCCTATTTGGATAATGGCATTGCTTAATCCCATTTCTTTAGCTACTTCTATGACTGTTTCTTTTTCAAAAGATTTATATGGATCAATCACTTGAATTGCCCCTTTATGAGTCCTGTGAATCGATATTTTTGCCATTCTGGTATTGAGTCTTAATCCAGAACGATAAAGTTCATCTTCGACCTGTTTTAGCCATTTAATCCTTTTAATATCAGTCATTAAAACAATCAAATCACTGGCCCTGATAACCGATAAAACTTTCTTTCCAAAACCTTTATTTTTAGCTGCCCCTTCAATAATTCCCGGTAAATCTAAAATTTGAATTTTAACTCCCTTATATTCCATCATTCCAGGCACTACCCCTAGTGTAGTGAAGTCATAATTTCCCACTCTCGATTCAGCATTAGTAACAGCATTTAATAAAGTCGATTTACCTACACTTGGTAAACCCACTAAAACTACTGAGGCATCTCCTGAATGTTTAATGGCATAACCAACTCCACCGCCGCCTCCTCCTTTACTCGATCCGCCATTTAACTCATCATTTAATTTGGCCAATCTAGCCTTCATCATGGCATGATGATGCTCTGTACCTTTATGATAAGGCAAATCCCGAATCTCTTTCTCTATTCGAGAAATCTGCATTTTAATAATTTCTTCTTTAGTCATTTGCTAAAATTAACTACACAAATTATGTTTTTTATTTTTTTGCTGATTTTCAGCCTTCTTTTTAATAGTCATATTTTAGCATCTGACAACATTTTTGGCCTTCATCTTTCCCAAACCGAAGATATTCACCAAGCTAATAAAATCATTAATTCCCAAAATGGTGACTGGGGTTGGGCCACTATTGTCATAAAAATGGACCAGTTAGACAAAACAACCTGGCAAGATTTTTTTGATAATTGCCGAAATTACCACATAATTCCTATAGTTAGAATTGCCACTACTGGTGAAAAAGATTATTGGAAAAGACCGGAATATTCCGATATTGATAAAGTCATTTCTTTTTTAAACTCTCTAAACTGGCCAACCAAGCAACAACATATTGTCTTGTTTAATGAAATTAATCATGGTGGTGAGTGGGGAGGGGAAGTTGATATTAAAGATTTTACTGAAAAAAGTTTTTATGCCGCTAAAAAATTTAAAGAAACTAATCCTAATTTTTTTATTTTATCTAGTGCTCTCGATCTAGCCGCTCCAGAAAAAACACCAGAATTTAAATCAGCCGAAAATGTTTATCGAGAAATATTAAATTTAAACCCTAATTATTTTGACCCAATAGACGCTTTGGCTTCTCATTCTTATCCTAATCACGGTTTTATCGGTTCTCCAAAAGATGTCGGCCAACACAGTATCAAAGGTTATAACTGGGAACTAGATTTATTAAAAAAACTTGGTGTTAATAAAGAAATACCAGTTTTTATTACCGAAACCAGCTGGCCACATCGTGAAGGATTAAAATCTCAAAATAATTTTTACACCACTAAAACAACTTCTAAATTTTTAATAGAAGCCCTTGAAATTTGGTCTCTAGATTCTAGAGTTAAAGCCGTTACCCCTTTTATTTATAACTATTTTCAGGAACCATTTGATCATTTTTCTTGGTTAGATCAAAAAGGGGATCTTTTTTCTGAATATCAAAAATTAATCGATTTACCCAAAAAACAAAACAACCCAGAACAAATTACTAAATATCAGCTCGAAAAAATAAACCTTCCTTTTTTAATTTTTGAAAACAACGAGTATTTTGGTGAAATTACTCTAAAAAATACCGGTCAATCGATTTGGGGAGAGAAAAAATTCTGTCTCACCCCCAAAAACAGCCCTAATATAGTCACTACTGAAATTTGTGGCGACAATAATTTTGTTTACCCTGGTCAATACAAAATTTTTAAATTTAAATTTACTGTTAATAAAACTGAAAACTATCAAGATCAAACTTATATTTCTTGGGGTGATTTAGATAATTTTGAAATCAAAAAATTCAGTAAAGAATCAGCCATTTATCATCCTAAACAAAATTTTCTTCAAAAAATTATGAATTCTTTCAAATCTTTTCTATTGAATATTAATTAACGCCTTTTTCTCTTGTGCCGCAGAGAGGATTTGAACCTCCATGGGTCTCCCCACACGGTCCTAAGCCGTGCTTGTATACCAATTTCAACACTGCGGCAATGTGGGTCCGGCGGGACTCGAACCCGCGACCAATCGCTTAAGAGGCGACCGCTCTACCAACTGAGCTACAAACCCAAAAGTACGCCTAGAGGGAATCGAACCCCCATCAATAGTTCCGAAGACTACTACTCTATCCATTGAGCTATAGGCGCAAAATTCAAGTATCCCCAGCAGGGATCGAACCTGCGACCTCCTCCTTAGAAGGGAGGCGCTCTATCCAACTGAGCTATGAGGACAAATAGTTACCCTGTATTTTATCAAAATATCTTTATTTTCGTGACAAATAAGCACCAGTTTCTGTGTTTACTAAAATTTCTTCACCAGTTTTAATAAATAAAGGTACTAAAACCTTCATTCCAGTATCTAATATTGCCGTTTTTGTGGCATTAGTTGCAGTATCGCCCTTAACCGAATTTTCTGCTTCAACCACTTTAAAAGCAATCGTTTTTGGTAGCCCAATTCCAACTGCATTTTCTTCATAAAATTTAATTCTATATAAAAGACCTTCTTTTAAATAAACCTTATCATCTCCAATTATTTCCACTGGTACCGTATATTGTTCAAAACTTCTTGGTTCGATAAAAACATAATTTGAACCATCAAAATAGGAATATTCAGCCTCATGTGTTTCTACTAATACTTCTTCAACTTTTTCTCCCGATTTATAGGTGTAATCTATTATTCTTCCTGAATAAAGATTTTTTAATTTAGTTTTATAAAAAGCTGAACCCTTTCCGGGCGAGGTAAAAGCCGAATCTACAATCATGTATGGTTCGTCTTGAAAAAGAATATAGATACCTCTTTTAAATTGTGATGTTGATATAACTCCCATAGGTCTGATTTTAACACAAAAAAAATCCCAGAGCGTGCTTTTAGAGGAGCCACCCCAGGATCTAAATTAGACTATATCAAATATTATCAACAAGTCAATATGTAAATATTACACACCAAAATCACCACTTTTAAGTTCTTCAATAAATTGATTTACGCCATTAGCCCAAGACCCATTTGAACTTGGACAATACTTTTTCATTATCAACTCTGGAGTATTTAAACCCTTATCAAAATATTGTCTTTTTAAATATTCAGCATAGCTTTTAATCGCCAGTTCATAGCTATCAAATTTAAGAGTTCCTTTTTTATGAATTCCATAACCCCAACAATTATGCGAATCTTCAGGGGCTTTTTTACATAAATTAGATTCCTGTTGAGCGATTGCCACAATCCAATAATATTCATATCCATAACTTTCCGACAATTCAAAAATCAAATCTGAATAGGGTAAAAGGGGAGAATTATATTTTTCTAAATATTTTTTAATCAGCATTGGTCTGGCGTCAGCCCCAGTCGCTATTGCCTTTACGTAAATATCTTTATTTTCAACTTCACCAGCATTTCCAACTATCATGTCATCTGTTTTGTCTTTACTTAAAACAATCTTTTTATCCAAATTACCCGATAAATAAGCCAATTCAGCCACACCAACAGCCAGTGTCAACATAAAAAAAACCGGCAACAATAATAACCGTTTAAAATTAAACAATGGTTTTTCAATCACTGTTCTCATGTTATCATAATGGCACTTATGAAAACAAACTCCGCTGATCTAAAAAAACAAGACAATAAAATTTTCACTTTAAATGTGGAAATCAAAGTAGCTGATATCAAAGAAGAATATCAAGAACATCTCAAACATTTTCAGGCTGATTTTGAAACTAAAGGTTTTCGAAAAGGTAAAGTTCCTCTCGATATTGTGGAACAAAATATCAATCCTGAAAAATTATTTGAAGAAGTCGCTTCTCATCTTATTTCCCATGCTTATGGTGAAAAAATAAAAGAATATGATCTTAAACCAATAGTTCAGCCCCAAGTCAAATTTATTAGTAAAGATGTCGACTTTGATCATAATTGGCAGATTGAAATTACCAGTTGTGAATTACCTGAAATCAAATTAAATGATAAATATTTAACCAAAATTAAAAAAATAAATTCCGATAAAAATATCACTGATGAAAATCAAAAGATTGAAAAAATAATTGATTCTTTGGTTAATAATGGCAAAGTGGAATTACCAGAAATATTAATTGAATCTGATGTTCAAAATCAGCTTTCCCAGTTAGTTGATCAATCACGTCAAGCTGGAATTAGCGTCACCGATTATTTAAAAAATAAGGGTTTAACACTTGAACAATACAAAGAAAATCTTAAAAAACAAATAATTAAAGAATGGACTCTAAATTTGGCCATTACTCAAATTGCCAAGGAACAAAAAATTGAAGTTTCCGAAGTCGAGGTAAAAGATATTGCAAAAAATAACCCATCATTAGGTCAAAACATTAATTTCATTTACTATATTCTTACTCAACAAAAAGTTTTCGATTTCCTTAAAAAGTTGCTATAATAGGCCACTATGGCAGGTGGTAACTCTTTTGCTAAAAATCCACAAAACGGAAAATATAATCCGGCCTTTGATAGTGCTGAAATTTATAAAACACCAGATAGTCATCAACAAGTAACTGTTTCTTCCATTTTGAATGGCGTTTTAAGACCAGGTGAAACCATCGATTTTACCCAAGAAGTAAAAGTACCCGAAAAACCACACTTCGACAATCGTCTACAAAGAGAACAATCTGTTTTTATCAACGAACATCAACAGGATACTCAAGCCGAAATTCAAAAAATCCAACAAGAATTACAATCTTTAACTGAAAACAATCAAGACCTAGACCCTCAAACAGCTAAAGCTTCCCAGCAAAATATTCCTGAAGCTAACGCCTATCAGTTAAGTTTTATTCAAAGAATTAAAAAACAAATTCAATTTTTCTTAAAAGACTCTTCTGATTCAAATTCTTGTATAGAAATCTCCAATAATAGAAGAAATAAAAGATTTTTGAGCAAAGCCATGGGCGGTGGTCAAAAATACAGAGAAAGTAGTGAACATGCGGTTGCTAGGTCAGCTAACTAATGCTAAAATCTTTCCTATCCGAGTCTATAGCTCAGTTGGTTGGAGCGCTTCATTGACATTGAAGAGGTCAGAGGTTCGAGTCCTCTTAGACTCACCCACGTTTTTCTTGATAAAATAACTCATGAATTCAACAATCGATTCCAAAAACGATTTACAAACGCTTCGTCATTCAGCCGAGCACGTCTTAACTCAAGCCATGCAACGACTTTATCCCGATAAATTTTTAATGGCCATGGGTCCTGCCACCGATGATGGCTTTTATTTTGATTTCGAGCCAATAGGGGATTTTAAAATCAGTGAAAATGATTTTTCTGTCATAGAAACTGAAATGAATAAAATAATAAAAGAAAATCTACCTATAAAAAGGCAAGAAATAAGTTTAGACGAGGCTAAAAAAATATTTGTAAACAATCCCTATAAAATGGAATGGTTAAACTCTATTCAAGACAGAGGAGAGGTAATTACTATCTATAAAACTGGTGACGAATTTACCGATCTTTGTGCTGGACCTCATGTTCGATATACCAAACAAATCAAAGCCTTTAAACTTCTTTCCATTGCTGGTGCTTATTGGCATGGTGATGAAAAAAATAAAATGCTAACTAGAATTTATGGCACCGCTTTCGATTCCAAAGAAGAATTAGAAAAATATCTTCACTTAATGGAAGAAATTCAAAAACGTGATCATCGAAAACTAGGTAAAGAATTGGGCTTATTTACTTTCTCTGAATTAATCGGCAGTGGTCTTCCTTTATATACTCCAAAAGGTGCTTTTATTAGACTAACTTTAAACAATTACGTCGAATCAATTCAAATCAAACAAGGCTATACCCAAGTTTGGACTCCACAAATCGCTAAAGCCAAATTATTCCAAACTTCAGGACATTACGATAAATACAAAGACAGTATGTTTCGAGTTGTCAGTAATTACTCTGACGAAGAATTTTTTCTCAAACCAATGAACTGCCCACAACATACTCAAATTTATGAAGCCCAACCCCACAGTTATCGTGATTTACCATTAAGATTTGCCGATTTTGCCATGTTATATCGAGATGAAAAACCAGGTGAATTGAATGGTTTAGCTCGCGTCCGCGGTTTTTCTCAAGACGATTGTCACATCTTCTGTACCGAAGAACAAGTTGATCAAGAAATTGACACTGCTCTAAAAATGACAAAAGAAATTATGGACACTTTCGGTCTTAAATATAAATACCGTCTATCAACCCGTGACCCTCAACATCCAGAAAAATATTTAGGCGATCCCAAAATTTGGGATAAAGTCGAAAAGTGGGCGGTCAACATTATGAAAAGGAATAAAATTGAGTATTTTGATGGACCAGGAGAAGCCGCTTTCTATGCCCCAAAAATGGATTTAATCGCCACCGATGCTCTCGGTCGTGAATGGCAACTTTCCACCGTTCAAATCGATTTCGTCATGCCCGAACGCTTCCAATTAGAATACACTGCCGCCGATGGCACCAAAAAAAGACCCGTCATGCTCCATCGGGCCATAGTTGGCTCACCAGAAAGATTTTTAATGATTATGTTGGAACATTTTGGTGGAGCCCTACCTACTTGGATTTCACCCACCCAAGTCAAAATTATTCCTATTACCGACCAACAAATTGAATACGCTCAAAAAATAAAGGAAGAACTTCAGGAAAATAATATTCGAGTTGAAATCGATGATAAATCTGAAACCATGCAAAATAAAATCAGAAACGCTGCCGGTGAAAAAATTCCTTATATGATTATTATTGGCGGTAGGGAAGTTGAAAATAAAACCATTTCTGTCCGTCAACGCGACGGTCAAGATTTAGGTTCCATGCCTTTATCTCAATTTATTAATTCAATAAAAGATCAAATTTCAAAAAAGAGCCTAAATCTGGTAAAATAGACGAATTATATGAGTAGTTTCAAAACAAATTCACCCAGTAAGTTCTATAAAATAAACAATTACATCAATGCGCCCACCATCCGTCTTTTAAGTGAAGACGGTAAACAAATTGGAATTGTTTCTATCGTCGAAGCCCGCCAACAATCTCAAGAGACCGGTCTTGATTTAGTTGAAATTAACGGCAATGCTGTCCCTCCTGTCGTCAAACTAATTAGTTTTTCTAAATTTAAATATCAAGAGTCTAAAAAACTCAAATCAGAAAAAAAGGGTATTAAAGGTGGAGATCTAAAAGAAATTCAGATGAGTCCCTTTATTGGTCCTGGTGATTACGAAACCATGATCAAAAGATCCCAAAAATTTTTAACTGCTGGAAATAAGATTAAATTAAGTGTAAAATTCCAAGGTCGCCAAATGAACCATCAGGAGTTTGGTCACAATTTAATCGCAAAGTTTAAAACCGATTTACAAGAATTTGGCGCTCCAGAAGGCGAAGCCAAACTTATCGGTAAAAGATTAATGCTTACATTCACTCCTGTTAAAAAAAACAGAAGCACAAAAAATGAAAAAACAGAGTAAAAAAATGAAAATAAAAAAATCTGTTAGAAACAGATTTGAAGTCACTAAAACTGGCAAAGTTTTACGTATGTCATCTTTTAACCGACATTTACGTCGAAAAAAGAGTAAAAAGCAATTACGTCGTCTTAAAGGTAAACACCCAATTTCTAACGCTTTGTCTATCAAAGTTAAAAAATTATTAGGTAAACTATAAAATTATGAGAGTTAAAACTGGAACAGTCAGACGAGCTGCACATAAAAAAGTCTTAAAAGCCGCAAAAGGTTTTTGGATGACTCGTCACAAAAGATTTAAAGTCGCTAATGAAGCAGTTATGCACTCTGGCATGTATGCCTTCAAAGGTCGACGTCTTCGACGCCGAGATATGCGTCAAATTTGGATTACTCGTCTAAATGCCGCCCTAAAGCCTTTTGAAATAAAATACTCTGTCTTTATCAAAATGCTTAAAGATAAAAAAATCGAATTAAATAGAAAAGTTTTATCTGAAATTGCTATTAAAGATAATTCCTCATTTAAAACCATTGTTGATTTTGTTAAAAAATAAGGGGACTTATTAAAAGTAAATCAAAAAGCCCCCGAAAGGGGCTTTTTTAGTAAAATAAACCATGAATCAAAATTTACAAAACATTAAGATTCAATATTTAGAAAAGATTACTAATCTTAAAACTGATAAAGAATTAGAATCTCTTCGGGTCGAATTATTCGGTCGCAACGGTTTAATAAATGAATTGTTTTCTAAAATAAAAGAAATCCCAAATGAAGACAAAAAACAATATGGTTTTGATCTTAATCAATTAAAAACCGAACTTGAGGAAAAATTAAAAAATCAAACAGTTTCTAAAACCGAATTAAAAATTGAAAATTCGAAAATTGAAAATTTTAGACTTCCTAAAATTGGTCATTTTCACCCCATCACTCAAACAGAACGCCAATTAAATGAGGTCTTTAAAAAATTAGGTTTTTCGGTTTATAACAGTCCCGAAATTGTTACTGATGAATTTAATTTTGCTCGTCTCAATGTTCCTAAAGATCACCCGGCTCGCGACATGCAAGACAGCATTTATATTAAAGAACCAGAATATCTTCTTCGCACTCAAACCTCTGCCATTGAAGCTTATTTGCTTTCTCAAAAAAATAAAGATTTGCCTATTCGTGCCGCTTTTCCAGGATCGGTTTTTAGAAATGAAAAAGTTAATCGTTCCAATCATTTCGTTTTTCATCAATATCAAGCCGTTGTTGTAGACAAGGGCGTAACTATGAAAGATTTAATTGGAACCATGGATTTAATGTTTAAAACCCTTTATGGTTCTGATGTTGTTGTCCGTTATCGTTGTAAATATTACCCCGAAGTTGAACCAGGTGTCGGTCCTGATATGCAATGTTTCAATTGTCATGGAAAAGGTTGTCCTCTTTGTAAATATGCTGGTTGGATTGAAATGGGTGGATCTGGAATGATTCATCCTAAAGTTTTAGAAGCCGCCGGAATTGATTCTCAAATTTGGTCTGGTTTTGCTTTTGGTATGGGCCTTGATCGCTGGACTATGGCTCAAAAAAATATTAAAGATATTAGAACTTTAATGGGTGGTAATTTAGCATATAAACCAAACGAATTATGAAATTAATATTATCCGAACTTCAAAAATTTTTACCCGATCTAAAAGTTAAAGCAACTCAACTTCGCGATGACCTAACTATGATTGGTCATTTCACCAATTTTTTTGAAGAAATTGACGGCCAAACAGTTTTTGATTTAGACATAAAAGTAAACAGAGGAGATTGTCTCGGTTACTATGGCTTAGCTAAAGATTTATCTGTTTTTTATAATATTCCTCTTAAAAATTTATCTCAAAAAACTTCTAATACATTAAATTATTCTTTACCCATCAAAATTAATACTAACGATGTTAAGAGGATAATGGCAGTTAAACTTTCTAACCTTAAAAATTCCGCTTCTCCACTTTGGCTCCAAACTTTTCTTAAGTGTCATGGCTCCAAGTCAATCAATCTTATTGTTGATTTAACCAACTACATTATGTTCTTGTACGGCATTCCGAATCACGCCTTTGATACAGCTAAATCTACTGAAAACTTAATTTGGGAAATTAATCCTAAATTTAAAGAATTTACTAGCCTCGATGGAACTAAATTAAATTTAGACAAAAACATTTTAATGATTAATAATCCAGATAAACCACTAAGTCTCAGCTTTTGGGGAGGGGAAGCTTGCGCTATTGATTTAAATACTACCGAAACTATTATCGAAGTGGCTGTTTACAACCGAACCACCGTTCGCAAAAACAGTCGTCAATTAAAATCAACCACCGAAGCCAGCATTAGACTAGAAAAAGACCTTGATGAAGAATTAGTTCCAACTGCTTTTGACCATTTAATAAATCTGATTTTAGAAAACTGTGGCGGTCAAATCACTTCTAAAGTTTTCGATTACTATCCTCAAAAAATAAAATTACCAGAAATTAAATTTGACCCTCAAAAAGCATCTTCCATCTCTGGTATTGAAATCCCTAATGATTTTTCAATAGATGTTTTAAATCGTTTAGGGTGTCAAATTAACAATTCTCTAGTGACGCCACCATCTATCAGAAAAGATATTTCCATAGAAGCCGACTTAATTGAAGAAGTTGTCCGCTTTTGGGGTTATCAAAAAATTCCTACCAATCAACCATTAGCCTTTAAAGAAACAAAAGATATTACTCCAAAAGAAATTTATCTTATCGAAAGTCTTAAAGATAAACTAATTAAACTCGGTTATGATGAAGTTTTAACTTGGCCCTTAGTTACTAGTCCTGTTGATAAAAAAACTGTTGTTACCACTCAAAACAGTATTAATTCAGAGGCAATTTATCTTCGTCAGTCTTTAGTTCCCTCTCTTATCCAACAACTTGATCAATATAATCGTTTTAAATTACCATCAACTCAATTCTTCGAAATTGGTAAAGTCTTTTCTAAAATAGGGGATCAGTTCATCGAAAAAAATGCCCTTGGTATTTATAATTACAGTTCAGCCCAGTTAATAAAAGATCTTCAACAATTAAATCTTGAAGCTGAAATTATTGATAATAATTTCGCCGAAATAATAATTGATAATCTTCCTAAACCAGATAAATATACCCCGCAACTAAGCAACAATACTGCTTATGAACTTACTTCTCAAATAATCACTCTCGACGCCAATATTATTTTAGATGAAAAAGTGGATCCGCAAGAACTAATCAAAAAATATTCCCAAATTATTGGTCGTGATTTTTTATGGAAAATAACTATTACCGATATTTACCAAGATTCTAAAACCAATAAGTATCGATATACTTTTCAAGTTTCATATCTGAACTTGGACGACAAAAAGGCAAAATCTCTCCACCTAAACTCATTCGGGTTAATTTAATATCCTGTTATTCAGTTTCCAATTGTTCTGTAAATATACACACACAATATGTATTAGCAGTCACTATAATAGACTGCTAAATAAACAATGATTTCGCATTTTACCTATCTTTAGGGATTAGTAACTCCAATAGTGGGAATAATTGTTACAGTTGCTGTGGGGATCGGGGTCAGAGTTGGAATTGGAGTCGGAGTTACATTCCAAGCAGTATTCACTCCAATTTTTGTCTCTCTTTCCTGACTATTTCCATCTTTGTCAGTCGCTCTTACCTTGATTACATGAGGTCCATCAGTTAAATCATTAATCGTAATTTCATAAGGTCTTTCTGTCCATATTTTTCTTTCGATTCCGTCAATCCATAACTTAACCTCTACAATTTTTTTAAGAGAAGTTGTGTTGATTTTAATATCAAATTGTTTAGCAACCGTCGATTCATTTCCAGGGCTATCTATACCGACATTAACCATACCGTCGCTCCTGCAATAATTTTCAACAGGAAAATATTTTCCATTATCACTTTGTTCTGAAATCCATTTATCTATCCCTTCTTGCCATCTATTTATACCGTCGGTCGAAACTGGATCGTTTTCTTTAAGCTTAAAGAACTCCTTATAATCAAAATTTCCATTGGCTATGTCATCTGGAGTTGCCAATCCAGTCACACCTCTACAAACTTTTAAATTAAGATGTATCGGATCAGAAATAGAGGACTGTGTCCCATCTATAAAATATTCTTTCCTTGAAGCAAATCCATCATGAGCCAAATAACCAGAAACGCTATCCACATCCAGATTTACTATTCCACTAGGAATAGGAAAATCTTCTTTATTTCTCTTTGGTAAAGCAGTCTGCATTATTTTTTTCCAAATTGGAGTTGCACCAGAAACACCAGAAGCAATTTTTCCCATTGAAGCATTATTGTTATTACCAACCCACACTGCAGTTAATAAATTCGGAGTCCAGCCAATTGCCCAATTATCTCTTTTATCATTAGTTGTTCCTGTTTTAACTGCCACTTGATAACCAGGAATTTGCAAACCATTCACTGATCCAAAAGTTAATTCTCTAGCGCTATTGTCAGATAAGATATTTGAAATTATAAAAGCCTCTTGAGGTGTCATTACCTTTTTACCATCTGGCACTTTATATTCTTCTAAAACTCGGCCATCTCTGTCCTCAACCTTCAAAATTCCAATCGCTTTCATACTGTCTCCTCCGTTAGCAAATGCCGTATAAGCCGAAGCTAATTCAATCATTTTAACTTCTGCTCCGCCAAGTGTCACTGCAAAACCAAATTTTGATAAATTTTCTTTAGTCGGTTCCAAAGTAGACATTCCCATGTCATAGGCCAATTTCAACATATTTTCCACTCCAACATTAGCCAAAGTCTTTACTGCTGTCGTATTTATTGAGTTGCCTAAAGCATTCCTTAAAGACATGGGGCCGTTAAACTTTCCATTATAATTTTGAGGACTGTAATTTTTTTGCCCCGGACTTGTAGCCGGAAAAGTAACTGGTGCATCCATAATCATGGTCGCCGCTGTCATTCCCTTTTTTAAACCAGCCAAATAAGTTACTGGTTTAATCGCTGACCCCGGTTGTCTTAATGCTTGAGTAGTTACATTAAAAGCTCCATCAGTTTTATCTGAAAAATAACCTCTTGATCCAACCATTGCTAAAACTTGACCATTAGTCGGGTCTAAAATTAAAGCCGCTCCATTACTTATACCCAATTTTTCAGATTTATCAATTTCATCACTAACTATTTTTTCAGCCTGTTCTTGTAGATCTAAGTCCAAAGTTGTGGTAATTTTTAAACCGCCATTTTCAACTACTTCTTGACCATATTTTTCAGCCAATAATTCTTTTATCCAAAAAACGAAATGCGGCGCTTTAACTGTCGAATTGACTCCAGCAAATTTATAGTTTTTAACCTCTTCCATGGCCGTAGTAGACAACTCTTTAGATATATATCCATCTTCCACCATTCTATTTAACACATGATTAGTCCTGTTAATATAAGCTTTAGGAGTGCTTGAATAAGGTGAATAAACACTTGGTAATTGTGGTAATCCAGCCAAAATTGCACATTCAACTAAATTTAAATCCTTTACCTCTTTTCCAAAATATTGTTCGGCTGCAGGACCAACTCCCCAAGAATCGCCACCATAAGGAGCTTCATTTAAATACATTCCCAAAATTTCATCCTTACCATATTTAGCGTCAATCTGAATCGACAATATCAATTCCTTAATTTTTCTGGTTATAGTTCTATCTGTCGTTAATAAAACATTTCTAGTTAATTGCTGGGTCAATGTTGAACCGCCTGTAATTTTTCCAAAGTAAAATAAATTTTTAATAATTCTCAAAGGAGTCAAAAGATCTATTCCCTTATGTGTATAAAAACTTTTATCTTCAACGGCTACTGTCGCTTTTTTTAAATAATCCGGAATATCACAGAAAGCCACTGGATCTCTTTTAGACTGGCTGTAAATATCATAAAGAGCTTTATTATTTCTATCGTAAACCTTACTGGAATAGCCGTCTCTTCTCACTACTTTACTTGGTGATGGTAAATCTTTTGAATACCATATAAACAAAGCCAACAGAGCCAAAACTCCGACACCAATTAAAATTAAAACCGCTCTAAAAAAACTAAACCAAAATTTTTTACTTTTAAAATTAATTTTGTTTTTAATTTTCATTTTTAAATTAACAAAATTAGTAATCATCCAACGCTTAATTTTTATCCAAAAACAAGTAAGTTTTCTCATTTCATTAAAACCATTAATGGAGCCATTAACCCAGATAATAGCAATGTCAACAAAGCCACGACTAATATAGCTTTAGTAACCGTCTTCTTCCTAATTTTCATAATCTAATCTTAACATAAAACAAAAACTGGTATTATTACTTTTATGGACAATCTTTCACAAATTCCAGGAATTGGTTCTAAAACCCTCGAAAAACTTAAACGACTCAATATTAACTCAACTCGAGATTTGCTCTATCATTTTCCCAACAGATACATCGACTTTTCTCATTCAGTAAAAATAAATTCTGTCCAAGAAAACGAAAATGTCACTATTACTGGCAAGGTTTTAGATTTTAAAAACATTTTTACTCGAAATGGTAAAAACCTTCAAAAGGCTATTATCTCCGATAATACGGGAAAAATAGATTTAATTTGGTTTAATCAACCATATCTGTCAAAAAACATAAAAACAGGGGACATTCTCAGTTTTGCTGGAGCTGTTACTCTTTATTTAAATAAAAAAACCATAATTGCTCCTGAATATGGACAATATAACACTGGCAAAATAATTTCCGTTTATCCAGAAACCAGTGGTCTAAGTTCTAAATGGTTTCGAAAAATAATTCAAACCCAAATCAATAATTTACTAAAAGATATTAGCGACACTCTACCCCTAAATTTAATTAAGAAATTTAAATTATTAGATTTAAAAACTTCACTTTTACAAATTCATTGTCCAACCAATCTTCAAATTTTAGAACAAGCCAGAAATCGCCTTGCCACTGAAGAAATTTTATCTCTCCAAATAAAGTCTTTTCTTTCTAAAAAAGAATGGCTTAAAAAAAGCCCTAAAACCAAGCTAAAAATTACTAAAACTATAGATAAAAAAATTAAAGAATTAATTAAATCACTTCCTTATAAATTAACCGACTCTCAAACCAAAGTTTTAAACGAAATTTTTACTGATCTGACTAATCCTAATCAAGTTATGAATCGGCTTCTCCAGGGTGACGTTGGCTCTGGTAAAACCATAATCGCTTTATTGGCTTGTTATCTGGTTCACTTAAATAATTCTCTTTCAGTCTTAATCGCTCCCACTGAAATTTTAGCCAATCAACATTTTCAAAATTTTCAAGAAATATTTAAAGATGAAAATATTCCCATCTTTTTATTAACTGGTTCTAAAAAAATTGATCTCAAAAAAATCCCCAAAAACGGAATTATTATCAGCACTCACGCTATTATTTATCAAAAACTAAACTTAAAAAACAAAATTTCTTTATTAATAGTTGATGAACAACATAAGTTTGGTGTTAAGCAAAGATCTTTTTTAAATTCATCTCTAAAACTGCCACATTGCCTCACTATGACCGCTACACCAATTCCCAGAACTATCAGCCTCACTTTACTCGGTAATTTAAATATCTCTATTATCGACGCCTTACCCAAAAATCGTCTTCCTGTAAAAACTTTTTTAGTTCCCAGTTATAAAAAAAGTAGCTGTTATGACTGGATTAAAAAAGAAATTAAAGACACCAACTGCCAAGCTTTTATCGTTTGTCCTTTCATCGATATTTCCGAATCTATGGCCAGTGTTAAATCAGCCATTCAAGAATTCCAACACTTATCAAAAGAAGTTTTTCCTGATTTAAAATTAGGCTTAATTCATGGAAAAATAAAACCAGCTGATCGAGAAAAAATTATTCAACAATTTCAAGAAAATAAATTAAATATTTTAGTAACTACTCCAATTATCGAAGTGGGTGTTGATATTCCCAATTCTTCAATTATTATTATCCAATCAGCCGATAGATTTGGACTGGCCGCCCTCCATCAACTTCGAGGACGTGTCGGCCGAGGCCATCTTCAAAGTTATTGTTATCTTTTTACTGAATCTAATAATCAAAAAGCCATAGACCGTCTTAATTTTTTGGCGAAAAATCATAATGGTCTCAAAATTGCCGAATACGATTTAAAAACACGGGGGCCAGGTGAAGCTTTTTCTACCATCCAACACGGTTTTCCTTCATTAAAAATTGCCAGTTTTTCCGATATTAAATTAATTAACCTCAGTCAAGAAATTTTACAAGAAATTATAAACAATTACCCAAACTACAATTTCTCCCAAATTACCTCAGAAAACATCACTAGTGAATCAATTATTAATAATTAAATTAAATATTAGAAATCAGATTTTTTTCTGATACAATACTCCCATGACAGCAGTACCAAAACATTGGCCATCTAGTCGCCGACAAGGTAAAAGAAGAGCCACACATACTGGCCCTAAAATAGCCAAACCCGTAAATTGTAAACATTGTGGTCAGCCCAAAATGGCTGGTTTTCAATGTCCAAATTGCAAACAGTGAAAAATAAATTCGACCCTCGTCATTTAAAAAGAATTAAAAACTTTCAAGCATTATTTGCTTGGGGTTGCGGTGGTGTTGAATCTAAAACTGAAGAATTTGACGAAATTATTAAAGTCGTTCCAGAAATTGATCTAATTATCCAAGAAAATGCCCCAAAATGGCCATTAGATAAGATCAATCATATAGATCTCAGTATATTGAGATATACTTTTTGGGAATTATTTTATCTCAAAAAGAATCCTCCCAAGGTTGTTATTGATGAAGCCATAGAAATTGCCAAAGAATACGGAACTGAGACCAGTTCTTCCTTTATCAATGGAGTCATTGGTAGTGCCATTAAAAAATCTGGATTAGATGTTAATCAAGAAAATGAACCAAAATCTCAAGGATCTTCAAAAGAAAATTAATTATACTTTTAAAGACGAAAATAAATTATTTAGAGCCTTAACTCATCGCTCTTATATAAACGAGCACCGGGGAGAAAACCTACCATCAAATGAAACTTACGAATTTTTAGGAGACTCTATCCTAGAATTTTGGATTTCTGATAAATTATTTAATCAGTTTCCTCAATTCAACGAAGGTGATTTAACTAATCTTCGTTCACTTATTGTTTGTACTCAAAATTTATCCTTAGTCGCTTCAAATATAGAACTAGGTAATTTTATTATGCTTTCTAAGGGTGAAGAACGACATGGGGGTCGAGTTAATCAATCAATTCTAGCTGACACTTTTGAAGCTGTCCTCGGTTCAATCTACCTTGATAACGGAATTACTCCAGCTTTTAGTTTTTTAGAAAATACTTTAAGCCAAAGCATCTCCGAGCTGGCTTCAAAACAAATTTATAAAGATTCTAAAAGTCTTTTCCAAGAAATCGCCCAATCTAAAAAGGGGATTACTCCAAAATATCAAACCATCAGTGAATCTGGACCAGACCACCAAAAGAATTTTGAAGTCGCTGTTTATGTGGGAGAAGATTTAATCGCTACTGGTTCTGGCAATTCAAAACAAAAGGCTGAAGAAGATGCTTCAATTAAAGCTACCAAAATCCTTAGTAATCTTGTATAATCCACCATATGCTAAAAATTAAACTTGCTCCTCGTGGCAAAACTCATCAAATTACTTATCGTATCGTCGTTGCTGAAGACCGAAGTAAATTAAACGGTCCAACTATTGATGATTTAGGTTTTTATACTCCTCAAACTAAAACTATTGAGTTGGATAAACAAAAAATGGCCGATTGGATTAAAAAAGGTGCCCAAATCACCTTTGGTGTTGACCGTCTTTTGAATCCAGACAAATACCCTAAAAAAGTAAAACCAAAAGTTGAGAAAGAAAAACCTGAAAAAATTGAAAAGGAAGAAGAAATAAAAACAGAAGAAACTCCAACTGAGGAAGTTCAAGCTTAAATTTATGAACACTATAAAAGACACCTTGGAATATATTGTTAAAGCAATCATTCCTGAAAATGAATCAAAAGAAATCGTCATCACTAATTCTGATGAAAATGGTCTAATCACTTTCGAAATAAGTGCTCCAGCCGATGTTGTTGGAAAAATAATTGGTAAAGAAGGAAAAATAATTAAATCTATTAGAACTATCTTAAATCTTTCTTATCCTACGACTCGCTTCTTACTAAAAATTAAAGACTAAAAGGATTTTCTCGACTGTATTGTTTAAATTCAGAGCTTCCGGTTTGTGTTTGATTGTTCTGAATCTTATTAAAACTGCTAATCCTATTTATTAAAGCTGATTCTTCCTTAGATAAAATTAAATCTTCCAGTGTTATATTCTCAGTTTCTATATTAGATTTACCGTTAATATAATAAGAAGACACCACTAAATTTAATTGAGATAAACTTCCAGTATTTCTGGTTTCAAATTTATCAATAAATATTATTGGTAAAGTTTTTTCCAAGGCCGAAATCAAATCCAATGTTTTCTCCTTTGGACCAATCATTGTTAGATTGACCGGCATTTTTACAGTATCCCCAGAAACAGCAATTTTAACCGAGCCTTCTTCTTTTAATTCTCCAGGCGTTAAAGAAAAACTTTCAACTTGAAAATCAAATTTATCCGCTACTCCTCTTATTATTTCTACCAATAAATAAGATTTTTTGTCTTTTAAAACTGCATTATCTAAATAATCTGCATCTCTTTTTAGTTCCTCTTGATCAATGGACATTAAATATCTATTTTGTTCTTTTATTTTTTTGGTATTAGCCACCACTTCATAAGTTTTTTTCTTTATTTCTTTTGACTCTTCTATCTTAGGCATCAAAACTAAATTCAAACTGACAAAAAATAATACTATCAATCCTAACGGCGATAGAAAAAGCATTAATAATGATCTATCAATTCCAAAAATCTTTTCTGGTAATTTTAAGTCAAAAAAACTATTCTTTTTCATATTAAGTTAACCTCCATCTCAAATTTCCACCCACTCGAACTGACTCCAATAGAATTCAATTTAGCTGATTTAAAATCAGAAAATAACCCCAAATTGATATCCTTAACTTTTTCTTCAACATCAGCTATTTTTGATCCATCAATTAAAGAATATTTTAATAAAAATTGTTTTTTATTCTTTATTTCAAAATTTTCCAAAGTAATGTCTTCAGAAAATAATTTCTTTATTTTATCGATTGAAGCACCATACTCAAATCTTTCACTTAAAACTTTACCTACTAATTTAGCCTGATATTTATTTCTTTTACTCAAAACCACACTACTCACTAAAGATTTATATTGTTTTAACACTAAGCTATTTTCTTTTTTTGCCTTATTTAACAAAAGATTATTAAAACCCAGTAAAACGAAAACAATTATTATAGACAAAACCCAACAGCCTAAAAAAATTGCCATAAATAAATTTATTTTTTTCTTAAGTCTGATTTTAGACGCCTGAAACTTAGCTACTGACGGTAATAAATTTAGACCTTCCTTCATATTAAACCTCTCAAAGCTAAACCAACCGCCAAGGAAAATTTACATCCTTCAGTATTTAAATTATAACCAGATTGTGTCTTTGTCGTGTCAATATTTACAAAAGGCTGTAAAACTTGAACCTCTATCCCTAATATTTTTGTCAATTCTTCAGCCATCCCAGGTAAATTAGCTCCACCACCACTTAATACTAATAATTCCGCCGGCTTGCCAATATCTTCGGAAAATAAGGCCAAAGTCTTTCTTATTTCTTCACTTATATCATTAAAAACAGGCATAATAGCACTTCTTATTTTTCCCTCGAGTTCTTCTTCCTTCATGCCATACGCTTTTTTATATTCTTCGGCCGATGCCATATCTAAATTTAAATTCAAAGAAATGGCCCTGGTCAAAGACTCTCCGCCAACCGATAATGATCTGGCAAAATAAACATTATTCTTATTTATACTAAACACATCCGAATATCTTTCTCCCATATCAACCATCACCACTCTCTCCACCATCGGCATTCCTAGTTTCAAAACTCTTCTTAATGAAATAGCAGGGGATTCTAACGCTAATAACTCCAAACCAATTGATTTAAATAATTTAATATAACTATTTATTAAATCATTTTTAGCCGCAATGACAAAAATAGTTAATCTGCCAGAATCATCTTTTTCTATCACTTCGTAATCAATAAGAACCTCTTCTAATGGAAAGGGAACAAAAGTTTCAGCCTCAAAACGTAAAGCATCCATAATTTCACTATCTTTTAGAGGCGGTAATCTTACCAACCTACTTATCACTTCATCTTCCGGCAAACTAACTACCGCTTGTTTGTTTTTTATTTTAAGATCACCCAACAAACCCTTGATTACTTTTCCTGTTTCATTTAAAAATTTATCTTTATCAACTTCTTTTTTCTCAAACTTTGGTGTTCTACTCTCACCAATAGCCTCCAAAATGACTTTAGAATTATCATTGGAAAGACAGGTAACTTTTACTGAATTTTGACCGATGTCAACACCTAAAACACTACTCATATGATTTAAGTATATAGAATTTATTTAGTTTCTCAAGGCTACATCTATTGAAAAATCTTTATTTGTTTCACTTGTTAAACCAATCACTCCCGCCCCTAAATTAAACTTAAATGTAACTTTTGATAACTGTCCGTTGGGCATAGTTTCGCAATTTACAAAACCAGTGCAACCAGTCAACCTTAATTCCTCGTTGTTTATAAAATCAACGGTTCGTCCTGTTGTTGCTGATTGTGAAGAAATATTATTATTCTCAATATCACAAATTAAAGTCGTAGTGTCACCATCTTTTAAACTAGTTATTGAAATAGAATTACTAGTACAACTAAATTTTTGACTACTACTATCGGCACTCAAGATATTTTTCTTTAATTCATTTAAAATCCAACTGCCATTTTGAGTAATCAAATCACTGGATTTGTTTTTATTTTGAGATGTAAAAACTCCCGACATTATTCCACTTATTGAAACCATAATAATCAGAACCACCCCAATCACAATTAAAATTTCTATTAAAGTAAATCCTCTTTTTTTCATATTCCTTTTCTCAAAAACAATCTTTCAACTGATAAGCTTTGACCGATTCCTTCCCATTTAACAGTAAAAATTAAATTACAACTTTGTTTATCAGTACAACCCAGACCTGGATCAATACTATATTGATAACCATCAAAATCATCACCAAAATCAGTTACTGGCTTATCATCACTACTATAACCTCCATTCCAAAAAGCAGTCGGGTCATTTTTACTTTCCAAGATTTTATTTTCAATTAATAATTGTGATAATTCCACTGCCTTTTGTCTTTCAAAAGCCACCCTTTTAACTTTAGCCGTACTAACAACTAAAACTATAACTCCAGTTAAAACTAAAACCACTATTCCTATGGAAAAAACTACATCTATTAAACTTTGGCCTTTTTTATTTTTCATAAAATTAACCCCGACTCCTCAATTCTAATATTTTTAGTAGTACTATCATCATCCGTAGCAATACTAATATCTACTATTATTCCATCTAAAGAGGTAGCACTAACAGATCTGCCATTATTAACGCTAAAATAAATATTTGTGGCTGTAATTTTTACCCCTTTTGGTGAAATATCTTTATTAAAAAAAATCTTTTTTCCAGACTCATTTTTAATAGTTAAATTTCCGTCTTCATCTAAATTAACAACCAATTTTTCATCTCCCTCTAATTGATTCGTTACAGCATAATTTCTTGCCAGTCTTAAATTTGACAATAACTCTTGCCTTGTCGATTCCACTTTTTGTTTTTCGTTAAAATCATTCAAAGCTACCGAACCAAAACCAATTACTAAAATTCCAATTGCAATTGCCACCAACAACTCAATTAATGTAAAACCACTTTTATTTTTCATATTTATCGATTATGGATTTATTACCGTCGTCCAAAGCCCAGTTTCTTCCATACTTACACCAATACTATATGTGTAAGCAGAGTGAATATAAGAAGCAGAATAATCTTCTCCTTTAGGACCAACTGGAATCGTTTGAATATATATTGGAACCAATGAGCCTAAAGAAGAGGGATATGAACTTCCAGTTCCTTGTCTGTAAAGTTCCAAGGCAATTCTTATTTTTTCCAAATCCGCCATTCTTCGATTATCTCTTGCCTTTTTATTAGCCCCACCATAACTAATCACTCCTGCCACTGTTAATACTGCAATTATAGTTATCGAAACAATCAATTCTATTAAAGTAAATCCTTTTTTATTTTTCATATTTATTGTTGATTTTTCGCACAAAAATAAGTAGTTATTATTCCAAAGTCAGTACAACCTGCACCAGAATTACCAGCAGTCGTATTTTCCATTAAAGCACAAACACAATAAGTGTTAGTTAAGGCTGTATAAGTATACGGATACACATCATTAGTTTTTGGATCTTTAGGAAAAACACTTAAAATATCAAGATTATTACCTTGCCAAGGGGTTGTGCTGTTAGTAGGATAAACATAGCTATTCTGTGAATAGTATTGTTCCGCAGCAGTCTGAATTGCTTTAATATCTTGAACTCTTCTAGCATCTCTAGCTTTCTTTTGTGCTCCTGAAAAAGCCACCGAAGCCAAGGCTGTCAAAATTCCAATAATTGAAATACTAACCAAAAGTTCAAAAAGTGTAAATCCTTTTTCGTTTTTATTTTTTTTCATAATTTATTCTAACCAACTTTTAACTAATGAATTTGGACTAGAAACACCATAACAAAAGGTACTACCCACACCAGTAATAGCATAAGAACCATTACATTGGGAGTCTTTTTTGTTTTCTAAATTAGCAAATAAATTAAAGGACTTACCATCAGTTTTATAAACATAGACATAATCACTAGAATCTTTCGGATCTTTAGGTGTTTTTCTCATATAAATAGTTTCTCCAATTTTAAAACCATTATCTTCTTCATATCCAAATTTAAAATCACCTTCAGCCGGAAATGTCCCAGTATCACCGTAATACAACATTAAAGCTTTTGCAGTCTGATCTAAATCAGATTTTCTTTGAGAGTCACGAGCTTTAATTTGGGCACTAGTAAAAGAAGCCACCGAAATAACCGTTAAAATTCCCATGATTGAGATCACTACCAATAATTCAACTAATGTAAACCCTAAATTATTTTTTATTTTTTTCATTTTTATTAATTTGCACAAACTGCAAAAATTTTATCAGAAGCTCCAAGCCCACATTTAGTTTGAGAGTCAGTATCATCAGTTCCAGCTCCAGATTCCAATGGAGCTGTTAAAACGAAACCATCTCCACCCGAAGTAACCAAATAATTATAACTAAAGCCAATACCCATTAAATTTGGCATATAATTACTCGTCCCAACATCTTTAACAAAATCAGCCTGTGTGGCTGGATAACTTTGATGATCATTATAGTATATCCTCAAGGCACTCTTCATCGAATTTAGATCTTGAATTTTTTGAGCATCTCTAGCTCTTTCTCTCATCCCCATAAAATTAGCTGTTAATACCGCTGTTAATACTCCAATAATTGAAATAACTACTAAAAGCTCTATTAAACTAAAACCAAAAATACCTTTACTTTGATGTTTTATTAACATAGACAATATCAGTATAGCAATATTTAACTCCGCCGCACAACTGCCCCTCTGTTTTGCACTCCGGATCATTTTTATTTTCAAACTCAGCCGATATTTTAAAGGAAAGACCATCCTCTCCAATTTGATAACAATATTCCTTTTCCCCATTTTTCTCTTTTGGAACCGAATCAGCATAAGTATAACCACTGTCTATAAAACTTTTTCCCCAAAGATTATTGATTAATTCCTCATCTGGTAATTTTTTATAATCACCATAATATAATTTGATTATTTTCGAAAATTCATGTAAATCAGATCTTCTCTGTAAGTCTCTGGATTTTTCTTGGGCCAAAACAAATTGACGATAAGTTATAAATGATAGTACAGATATAACAATAATTATTATTAATAATTCAAAAACATTAAAATTTTTTTTCATAAGTCATTTTACTATTTTTATTGATTACATTTATCACCACAACAGGGAACCGAGCATTCAGGAATACAGCCTCCTAGACTGCTATTACTATAAAAACAATCATTACCAAAACAACCACCACTGTGAGTAACATCTTTACAGCCTTCATCACCATTGAAACATTCAGTTACATTACACATAGAATAATCACGTACTAAACCGTCATACCATAAAATATTGGCGCTAGAAACACCGTAATTTGCATCATTAGTAGCTAAACTTAAAACCGGAAAATTAAAATCATTTTTTATATACCATCCCTCAGGGATATCTTTATCTTTTTTGTTTTCCAAGTTAGTAATTATTCTAAACTGGTTATTTTCCACATGTATATAATAAGGGTTACCATTTGGGTCACAAGGCCAAGGATTTAAATATGGTGCAAAAACACTTGAACTTCCACAATTTTTTTTATCTTTTAAGTCAACCAATAAAGTACCGGTTGGAAATTCACCCTTATCATTAAAATATTCTTCAAAAGCAATTTTAATCCTGTTTAAATCCTTTTTTCTTCTAGCGTCTCTACCTTTATTGGTCACTCCTATTGCGTTAAAAGTTCCAATCATCATCATTGCTATCATTACCAAAATTACCATCACAATCAATATTTCCACTAAAGTAAAACCATTTTTTCTCATAATATAATTTTTATTAATTCTACAATTTTTTGTCCAAACCACCAAGACGTTAATGTTCCTATTATTAAAAATGGTCCAAATGGTAGCTGACTTTTTTTATTGGCCTTTTTTAAAATTATCAACCCTAATCCGTATATTGCTCCAATTATAAAAGCCACATAAAAAGCTACAATAATATTTGGATATCCCAAAAATAATCCCATAAAAATGGCTAATTTTACATCTCCCATTCCCATTCCTTTACCTTTGGTAATTAAATTTAAAATTAACAAAAAACCAGCAGCCACTAATGATGACAGTAAATAGGGGATTATGTTAGTTTCATCAAAGACAACTCCCAAAAAAGCCACTATTATTAATATAATTGTCGAAAAATCAGGCAAAATCATATATTTCCAATCAAATGCCGCACTAAAAACCAACAAAACAACAATCACTAATCCTAATAAAAATTGAAAATTGAAAATTTTAATTTGATTGAAAATTGAAAATTGAAAATTAAAAATTACAAAAATAATTCCCATTAAAAGTTCCACAATAGGGTAGGAGACTGATAGTTTTTTATGGCAACATTTAGTTTTCCCTTTTAAAAACAACCAAGAAAACACGGGTATATTTTCATACCATTTCAATTGTCTTCCACAGTAATCACAAAAACTTCGGTTCTTATTTGTCTTAAATTTTTTTTTATCCAATTTATATTTAATCGCTGTTCGATAAATCAACATATTCACAAAACTCCCGAAACATAACCCTAAAACAAAAGTAATTATTGCCAATAAAATTTCCATAAATCATTTTAACAAAAAACCTCAGTCACAGGCTGATCGGCCTCTGGCCGAAAAAACCCCGCCTTTAAGCGGGGTTTTAATTATCTCTAATTTAGAGTTTACTCTGGTACACATCTAAACATACCAACTTCTCCAGTTAAAGTTGGTGTTGACCAACCCGCATCGGTAGTTGGTAAAGCCACACAACTATCAGTAGCGCTAGCACTAACTTTAATTAAAGTTGAATTAGTTGAATCAATACAATACAACTTATCAGTCAATTGTCGATTGGCTTTTGCCTTTGGAATATAACAAACGTAGATTCCACCACCAGAACCAGCTAATTTAATTGCCCACAATTGATCTTCGTCATTAGCACTTTGGAATTCAGTCTTATTAGCGAAAGAAGATTTGAGCTCATCAGTTTCCACTAACAAACCCATCTCAGTACCGGTAGTGTTACAACTTCCAACTTCATCTGAATCAACAGTTCCTTTATTACCATAACAAATACCAAAACCAACTTGTTTTGAAGAATAGTTAACCGCACTATCAACAGTAATACTTGATCCATCGGTATATTCCATCCATGGATATCTCTGAGCATTAGCGTAATACCTCTCATAAGCATTCATCATTTCAGCTGCGTCATTCTGTGTTGTTGAATCTTTTGCTTTATTTGCTTGTTCAATAGGATTAATTGTTGCCAACACTGCCACTGATAAAATCGCGATTAAAGCGATAACGATTAAGAGTTCCACTAGGGTAAAACCCTTCATTTCTTTTATCTTGTTTTTCATTTTTTCCTAATAAATATTTAATGCTATTAATTCATTATTCACCACTAAAATTAAGCTGTCAAGTGACAGCTACTGAAACTACATACTGGAAGTCAAATTATAAATTGGCATTAAAACCGCCACGACCAAAAATGCCACCCCTAATCCCAAAAGAATCATGATTATTGGTTCAATAGCTGAAGTTAATGATTTTACCGATTGTTCAGCTTCAGCCGAAAAATAATCAGAAACTTTTAATAAAACTGTATCCAATTTTCCCGTCGCTTCTCCAGTTGCCACCATTTGATTAACAATAACTGGAAAAACCCCAGTTTCTTCAAAAGAATTAGCAATCGAAAAACCTTTTTGAACTCTTTCCGAAATTTTTAAATAGGCTCCTCTAAAAAGTTCATTAGCCGCCACACTAGAAACAATTTTAAGTGCCTCTACTAAAGGAATACCCGCCGACAAAAGCATCGACATAGTTCTTATTGTCGTTGATAAAATAGTTTTTTGGTTCAGAACTCCTATGATAGGAATTTTTAATTTTAAAACATCTCTTTTCAACCTAAAATCAGCATTTTGTCCGCCAATCTTAAAAAAAGCAAAAACGCCAACAACTATAATCGGAATCAAAAACCAAAATTTAGTCATGAATCCTGATATATCCATCAATAATTGAGTTGATGCGGGCATTTTCGCTCCAAAATCAGAATATAGACCCATTAATTTAGGAATGACAAAAATCATCATAATAATTACCACTGCAATCATGCCGACAATGACTATTATTGGATAAATCATTGCTCCTTTTACTTTACTAGCAAAATCATTTTGTTTTTCCAAGTTATCAGCTAATTTTGTCAAAACTTCCTCTAAAACTCCTCCTTCCTCACCAGCCTCAATTGAAGCAATATAGGCCTCACCAAAATTCTTTTTATATTTTCCCAAACCATCCGCCAAAGAATGCCCGCCCTGAACCGTCGTTAAAGTGTAATCTAAAATTTCAAACATTAAACTTTTTTTATCCGTTTGATTTTTTAATAGTGCTAAAGCATCGGTTAAAGCCAAACCGGAATTCATCATTGTTGACAACTGTCTAGTGAAATTAGAAATTTGTTTTAGACTAATTTTTGAAAACAATCTTTTATAAATATCATTAAAAACTGAAGTACTTTCAGCCATAATTGCTAATGGTATCAAGCCTCCACTTTTTATTGACTCTAAGGCACTTTTTTTATCTTGAGAATCCAACACCCCCTTTATGGCTTTTCCATTCCAATCTTTAGCTTTATAAAAAAATTTCGTCATATTTTTTGTCTTCTTAATTTACCCTGTAATTCAACTGGATTTGTCGAATAACTCATTGCCACTTCCTCAGAGACTTTACCATCTAAAACTAGTTTGGCCATATAAGCATCAAAACTTATCATTCCAATATCCGAGCTAGTTTGGATAATATTATCAATCATAAAAGATTTTCCTTCCCTAATCACATTTCTAACAGCTGGAGTCGCTATTAAAATTTCAAAAACTGGGATTCTGCCTCCATCAATCGCTGGCACTAATCTTTGTGAAATAATAGCCGTAATTACCGTTGATAACTGAACTCTAATTTGATCTTTAGCGTCAGCTGGAAAAACATCAATAATTCTATCTATAGTCTGGGCAGCTGAATTGGTGTGTAAAACTGAAAAAACTAAATGACCAGTTTCCGCAATTGTCAAAGCCGAAGATGTTGATTCCAAATCTCTCATTTCTCCCAAAAATACCACATTAGGATCCTGTCTAAGACACGATCTCAAAGACAAATCAAAACTGTTAGTATCTCCGCCCATCTCCCTTTGAGAAATAATTGCCTTTTCCGGCTTAATCAAATATTCTATTGGATCTTCTATTGTCACAATGTGTCCACCTCTAGTTGCATTAATTTCTTCCAACATAGCTGCTACTGTGGTTGATTTTCCGTGACCTGTTGGACCAGTCACTAATACAAACCCTTGTTTATATTTAGTAAAAGTTTTCAAAATATCTGGAATTCCTAGTTCTTCAAAAGAGGGGATTTTCGAAGCTATTAATCTTAAGGCACAAGCTGGTTCACCTTTTTGAAAATAAACGTTAGCTCTAATACGAGTTCCATCCACTGCATCAAAAGAAAAGTCTAATTCTTTTTCCTTATTAAATGCCTCCAGTTGTTTTTCATCCAAAAGAGATAAAACCATTTCTCTAATTCCTTTTTTGTCGGTATTTTCAAAACCAGATATATTTAAGAGATCGCCATTAACCCTAACTTTTGGGGGAACATCAGAAATAAGATGAATATCAGAAGCCTTATTTGCCACCGCAAATTTTAAAATTTCCTCCATTTTTATATTCATATTTTTTTAATTTATATTAACTAATATTGAGCAACTCTAATAACTTCATCCATACTAGTTACTCCTTCTAAAACTTTTACATAACCATCCTGTTTCATCGTCAACATTCCTTCTTCCATTGCCTGTTTCTGAATATCCGAAGCTGCTGCCTTTTCCACAATTAATTTACTTAATTTTTCTGTAATTGGCATTACCTCATATATAGCAACTCGCCCTAAATATCCAGTATTATTACACTTCTCACATCCAACAATTTTGGGTAACGTTAATTTTTTACCATCTTTGGCAAACTTATCCTCGATCATATTGTAAATAGGACCCAGTGTTTCTTTAAGTTCTCTAATACTTTCCGATGGAATTTCCATTTCTTGTACACAGTTTTTACAAACTTTTCGTAAAACTCTCTGTCCAACCACACAATTCAAAGATGATGTCAGCAAAAACGGTTCCACTCCCATATCCAATAATCTTGGCGGAACGCCAGACGCATCATTTGTATGTAAAGTTGAAAAAACTAAATGTCCAGTTAAGGCAGCATTAACAGCCAAATCTGCAGTCTCTTGATCACGAATTTCTCCAACCATGATTACGTTAGGATCTTGACGTAAAAAAGAGCGTAACGCCGAAGCAAAAGTTAAACCGGCCTGAACGTTAACCTGAACCTGATTAACTCCTTTCATTTGATATTCAACTGGATCTTCCACTGTTACTACATTTACTTTTGATGTCGCCACAATATCCAATACCGAATATAAAGTCGTTGTTTTTCCTGAACCAGTTGGTCCACAAACAATAATGATTCCATGAGGTCTTTGAATCGAATTCATCAAATTTTTTAGAGCCATACCTCTTAAACCCAATTCCTGTAATGTTGGTACTTTCTGAGCTTTTTTAAGTAAACGCATAACGACTTTTTCACCGTAAGTTGTCGGTAAAGTTGATATACGTAAATCTACATCATTGCCATCAGCTGAAAAGAAAAATCGTCCATCTTGAGGGATTCTCTTTTCATCGATCTTTAAGTTAGATAAGATTTTAATTCTCGACACGACTGCGTCATGAACATTTCTCGGCAATAAATATTTTTCCTGCAAAATACCATCTATTCGATATCTAATTCTGACATTATCTTCTTGAGGTTCAATATGGACATCTGAAGCTCTAGATTTAACAGCATATTCCAAAATAGTCGATACTATTTTTGCCACTGGAGCTTCAACCGCCACCTTTTCATCAGCTAACTTTGTTACCTTTTCGTCATCCTTTCTTTCATTTAAAGCCCTAGTCACTTCAGAAGTGATATTTTTTTCTCGAATGTATTTTTCTTTAATATAAGAGTTAATTTGCTTCTCTAAAGAAATTGCTACCTTTATTTTCAAATCTGTCTTTTTTTCCAAAAATTCAATGGTTTCCAAATCTAATGGATTAACCATAGCGATAGACAAAACTTTATTTTTTGTATCCAGGCCGTAAGGAACTATTTTATATTTTTGAGCCACACTTTCCGGTACTAAAGTCAAAGCTTCCGGCGAAAAACCAATCGTTTCTAAATCAACGTAAGGTACCCTCAAAAACAAAGCTTTGCATTTAACAAAATCAATATCTGAAACCAATCTCAACGCCTTGATAACTTCTTCCTCTGTTTCCCCGGTTTTTAGTTGTCTTAAATTAATCTCCTCGTATTTTTCCTGATTAATCAAACCTTTTTCTAAAAGGGCATCCTTTAAGTTCTTGTATATTTTTGAGGCAGGATCATTCATAATATATAATCATAGTACATTCTTTTTAAACGCAAAACAAGCATTATGGATATTTTTCCTTCAACCTTAATCATCGCTAAAAATAAAAAATTGGTCGATGAAAAAATCTGTCAAATATGTTCTTCTTTGGGTCATCAATTAAACCAAAAAAATCCTGACATCTTATCAGTGGATCAAAATTCCGGGTGGGGGATCGACCAAATTAGAAAAATTAATAGTTTTCTTTGCCAAAAACCCTTTTCTCATCAAAATAAAATCATTATTATATTGGAAACTCAAAATCTTAACACTGAATCTCAAAATGCTCTTCTAAAAAATCTTGAAGAACCTGGTGACAATAATTATTTTATTTTATCAACCAACAAAATTAAAACTATTTTGCCAACAATTCTTTCTCGCTGCCAAACCATTAAGATTAAAGACATTAAAAATACATCACATCTATCCAGTCAGATCATTATTTCCGGAAATTTATCAAAAGATCTGGCTTTGTCAGAAAAATTAGGTAAAGATAAAGAGGGGATTTTACCGTTACTTGAAGATGAACTTTATTTTTATCAGCAATCTCTAATTAAAGATCCCAACCAAAAAACTAGATTTTTAATCGAAAAAATAATTCGATCCATCCAAATGATAAATGCCAATGTCGACCCCAGAAATGCTCTTGATTTTATTTTTTTAGCTTAATCAATTTCCGCATTTTCCCCTTATTGATTTTTCAAAAAGTGTTATAATCAAGCTAGATGTTTTATCCCGTATTTTCAATCAATAATCAAATTTTAAAAAACATTGGCATAATTGAAGGTGCTAAAGCTATTATTGATGAAGCTCCCTTAATTCCTGCTTACGAAAAACAATTTCAACAAGAAGCTATAGTCCGCACTGTCCACTTTGGTACCAGAATAGAAGGTAACGATCTTACCTTTCAAGAAGTTGCTAAATTAGTCGAAGGTCAACAAATAACTGCCACTGAACGTGATATTCAAGAAGTAATCAACTACCGAAACGTTGTCTCTTATCTTGAAGAGCTTTGGTCACTTTATGACGCCAACATGCCTCTTCCAGAAGAAAAATCTGTCCCAGCCAATTCAGATAAAAATCGTCCTTTCTTTTATAGTGAAACTATTGTTAAAAGAATTCACGAGCTAACTACTGCCAAAATCATTCCCGAAATCGATTGTGGAAAATACCGACACCAACAGGTTGTTCTTAAAAATACCCGTACCGGCGAAATTGCTCATCGACCACCACCGGCCATTGAAGTTCCTTATTTAATTACCGATTTTGTTGACTGGTTGAACAACTCTGCTTCACGAGAAATTCATCCTGCCATCCGCGCCGCCATTGCTCAATATATTTTAGTTGCCATTCATCCTTTTGTTGAGGGTAATGGCCGTGTCAGCCGTGCCTTTGCTATGTTGCCTCTTTATGTTGAAGGTTACGACATTCGTCGTCTTTTTTCTCTTGAAGAATATTTTGATCGTAATGCTGAAATTTATTACAACACCCTTCAATCTACCCACGAACTCTCGTCTGATATTTTTAAAAGAGATTTAACCAATTGGATCAGTTATTTTACTGAAGCCTTATCTATCGAATTATCTCGTGTCAAAACCAAAGTTCAATCTCTTTCTAGAGATATTAAATTGAAACAAAAACTTGGCGGTAAGCAACTCCATTTAACTGAAAGACAAATTAAATTAGTCGAATACATGCAGCAATTCGGTGGACTCAGAATGCCCGATGCTCAACAACTTCTTCCTATGGTTTCCGACGATACTATTTGGCGTGACCTTAAAAAATTGGTCGATAGTGGTGCTGTTGAAAAACGTGGTTCTACTAAAGGTGCCTATTATTGCCTCGCCAACGCCTAATTGCTTTATAATCAAGTCATGATCACTCTTGATTCCCCTGAAATTAAAAATATTTCTCCACAAAAGTTAGGAGAATTAATGATTGAGGCCAAAAAAGCCTACTACAATACCGGAAAACCCATTATGGATGATCATACTTGGGATGTTTTAGAAGATATTTTGCGTCAAAAAAACCCTTATCATCGTATTTTTACTAAAGTCGGTACTTCTCACTTCAATACCGGTTTTGATAAAAAAAAGCATTTCATGCCCATGGGATCGCAAAATAAAGTAAATAAATTTGATGATCTGGTTCATTATTTTGAATTAAAAAAAATTTCTGCCAATACTGATTTTATAGTTCAACCAAAATGTGACGGTATTTCCCTTGAAATTGAATATCAAAACGGCAAATTAGTTGACGCTGTCACTCGTGGTGATGGGGAAAGAGGGGATGTCATTACTCAAAATGTCGTTAAAATGAAGAATTTTGTCCTAAATTTACCAAATGATTTTTCTGGCTCTGTTCGATGTGAGATTATCATGACAGAAAAAGATTTCCAAAAAATAAATCAGGTATCAGAAGAAAAATATTCTAATTCTCGTAATGCTGTTTCTGGCATCTCTCAACGTCTCGATAGTGAATTTTCCGAATATTGCAGTTTAATTGCTGTTAATATTTTTTCTCCAACAAAAAATTTCGAAACCGAGTTAGAAAAAATAAATTTTTTAAAAACAATTGGTTTTACTCCAGTCGAAACTTTTCACTGCACCAGTTTTAATAAAATCGAAGAAATTTATCAAAAATTTTTAACCAAAGACAGAATTAACTATCCTTTTGAAATCGACGGTCTAGTCATCAAAATTAATGACACTAAAATTCAGCAGCAGCTTGGTTCCCGCGATAACCGTCCAAAAGGCCAAGTGGCTTATAAATTTCCTTCACGATCTTCTCAAACCAGAATTATTTCTATTGATTGGCAAGTTGGTCCACTGGGTATGATCACTCCAGTTGCTCAAGTTGACCCGATTGAAATTTCCGGAGCCATTATTACCTTTGCCTCTTTGGCTAATTACGATCTAATCAAAGAAAAAAATATTAATATTGACGATATTGTTGAGATCCAACGTCGTGGTGATGTTATTCCCCATATTGAAAATGTTATTAATAAAGTTACCCCAAATCATGTTTTAGCCCCAACTAATTGTCCCTCTTGCGGTACCAAATTAATTGTCGAATCCAAATTTTTAAAGTGTCCTAACACTCAAAATTGCTTGGCCCAAATTTTGGGATCCTTAAAACTTTTTTGTGACGTCCTAGAAATAAAAGGCATCTCAGATAAAACTATTCAAAAACTTTATCAAGCCAAACTTATTCAAAACCCTGGTGATTTTTATAAGTTAACTGTCTCCGACTTTACCAATTTGGCCGGTTTAGGCAATAAATCTGGCACTAATATTGTTAATCAAATTCAAGCCAAAAAGAACTTAACTTTAAAACAAATTTTAACTGCCGCCTGTATTCCCAATTTTAGTGGAAAAAGAATCCAGCAATTAATTAATTCCGGGTTTGATACTCCCGACAAAATTCTAAATATCACTATTTCCCAATTAGAATCTCTTCCTATGATTCAAATTACCTTGGCTAAAAAAATAAAAGAGGGGATTAATGCCAAAAAAATTTGGATTAACTCTATTCTTTCTCAAGTCAGCCTTAAATCTACTAATCATCATCTATCTTCTAATATTTCTGGTAAATCATTCGCCATCACCGGCGCTCTTTCTCGTCCTCGCCAAGAAATCGAAGATCAAATTGTTTCTTTTGGCGGTCAACTTTCATCATCGGTCACTTCCAATACTGACTATTTGATTACTAACGAAACCGAATCTAACTCCTCTAAATTTAAAAATGCCCAAAAATTTGGCACAAAAATCATTTCTGAAGGTGAGTTTGACCAATTAGCAGTCTAACCAGTTGACTGCTAATTATAATACTTTTTCTACTTTTCCCTATCTTTAGGTATAAATAAATATCATTATATATCTTTATACTATATATATACTATTATATATATCAAAAATATAATGTTAGAATAATTTATGAAACTAATCGTCGGTCTAGGTAATCCAGACAAAAAGTACCAAAAAAACCGTCACAATCTTGGTTCAACTTTAATTAAAAATTTGATTGATCAAAAATTTTTCAACAAAACAAAATTATCCGCCCAAATTTTTGAAGACAAAAATAAAATTTTTGCCGTTCCTAACGAATATATGAACAATTCTGGCATCGCCGTCCAAAAAATTTCTCAATTTTATAAAATTTCTGCCAATGACATCTTGATAATTCACGACGATCTTGATTTACCAGCAGGGGAATATCGTCTTCAATTTGACCGAGGCTCAGCCGGACATAATGGCATTAAGTCAATAATTGATCAGTTAGGAACCCAAGAGTTTTATCGCCTTCGCGTTGGCATCGGCAAACCTCAAAATAATATTCCTGTCGAAGATTACGTCCTCCAAAACTTTTCTCAAGAAGAATCCACTATAATATCTTCCATTACTCCCAAAATTTTTGAAGAAATCAAAAAATTTTAACAAGGGCTTATAGTTAAACGGTATAATACATCATTCGCATTGATGTGTTCTGGGTTCAATTCCCAGTAAGTCCACCATGGTAAAAACCATCTTTAAATCAGTTTTTAAATCCGTTGGTCATGGAATCAAAAACGACCCCGAACTTCAACGTATTAAAAATCGATATCCTCGTTTTTTTAGATTTATTAAAAAAAGGTTAACTCCAGGTGAAAAATATGGTCTTTATTTAACTATTGGGGTTTTTGTTACTCTATTTTTTATTTACCTCTTCTTTGGCATTATCCAAGATTATGTTGGTCAAGAAGCTTTAATTCGAGCTGATCTTAGGATAATTAATCTCATCAGTCATTTTCGCACTCCCGGTATAAATCAATTCATGCTTTTTATCACTTACCTGGCTAAAGCTGAAGTTATTACCGTCGCCGTTATTTTTTCTCTAATTATTTTATTTTTACTTCGCAAATGGTCTTACTTTCGTAGTCTTTTAATTTTTGTACTTGGTGGTGAACTTTTTGTTTGGATCATAAAAAATATTATCGATCGACCTCGACCGCCATTAACCGAAGCTTTAGTAGCTGAAACCAGTTACAGTTTTCCCAGTGGTCACAGTTTTGTTGCCATCGCTTTTTATGGACTAATTACTTTTTTTCTTTTCGAAAGCTTAAAGAAAAAATGGCTCAAAAACATTTCTTTGATTTTAGGTATTATTCTTGTTCTATTAATAGGGGCGTCTAGAATTTATCTCGGAGCCCATTGGCCTTCAGACGTTCTAGTCAGTTTTGCTTCCGGTTTAGCTTGGCTTTCAATCATAATCACCATTAGCCATATTAAAAAAAAGTTTAATCCTAAAATTATTCATACCCCCAATTTGGAAACTAAAACGATTAAAAAAATATCATTAGCTTTAATAATTATTTTTCTTATTTTTGCCTCCATTTTTTATCATACCCATCCCTTAAAACAAATTACTCCTTCTCCAATTTCTAAAACAATTATTCAAATTAACGAAATTGATAAAAAATTATTCGAAAATTTACCCAAAATCAGTGAAACCCTTACTGGTGCTCCAGCCGAACCCATCAATATCATCGTCATTACTAATGAAAAGAATTTAAACAATGCTTTTATAAATTCTGGTTGGTCTAAGTTAGACCCAATTAGCCCTAAAAATACTTTTAAAATAATTAACTCCATTATTAATAAGAAACCTTATCCTAAAACTCCAGGTCTTCCAGTTTTTTGGGATGCTCGTTCCAATGATCTCGGATTTGGTAAACCAACCATTGAAAATCTTGCCAATTCTCGTCATCATATTCATTTTTGGGAAACATCTTTCATAACTCCCGATGGTCAATCAATCTGGGTTGGAACTGCTCATTTTGACCGATCAATCCAAAAAAAAGGATTTCTAATATTACCAATTCACAGCACTGAACTACTTGTGGATAAAGAAAGAGAAGAAATTAAATCTGATCTAGAAAAAAATGGATTTATAAAATCTTTTGAAAAAATCGATTTAACCGGTTTATCCTATGGCACCAAAAAAAGTGGCAATAACTTTTTAACCGATGGTCAAGCTTATATTCTTTATCTACAACAAAAATGATAAAAAATTCCGCCACTTCTATTGGTGATCAATTATTTAAATTCAAAGAAACCCTAGAAAAAAGAGGCAAATATGTCAAAAATGAATTCCAATCCTATGGTTTAGATTTGGCCAAAGAACTTGATGATTGGAAAAATCGCTCTCTTTATCTTCGATTGGCCAAAAATACTCCCAGAGATATTTTAGAAAAGGCTAGGTATTTTGTTAAAGATCAAAACCCAGGCACCATCAGAACCCCATATAAACTTTTTATGTGGAAGCTAAAAGAATTAAAAAAAGAGCAAAAATAAGCTAAAATTGGAGTATAATAACAACCTATATGTCATTTCTCAAAAAACATTTCAAAAAAATTTTAATCGCCACGATCATAATCGCTGTTATATTTGTTGTTTCTAAAATTTTTAGCAAACCCAGCGATCAAAAATTTAATCCCAAAAAAGAAACTATCGTTAAGGCTCAAAAGAAAGATATAACTGAAAAAATAACTTTAGCTGGATCTATTGATGCCTCAACTAAAGCCGACCTTAGATTTCAAACCGGTGGTCAATTAGCTTGGGTTGGAGTCAAAATTGGTGACAAAGTTAAAAAATATCAATCAATTGCCAGTCTTAATAAGGACCAACTTCAAAAGCAATTAGAAATTGATTTTAATAACTACAAAACTACTGCTTCCAATTTTTACGACACCAATGACCAGTATAAAGACTCTATATTAACTACCGAAGTTAGGCGCATTCTTGAACGTAATCAAAACACTCTCAATAATTCTGTTGCTAAGTACGAGTTAAGTGACTTAGCTATAAAATATTCTCATATTTCCAGTCCCATTTCTGGAATCGTCGTCGCTGTTGGTCAGCCAAATTCTGGAATCAATATCACCTCAGCCGACAGTATTGCTTTCATTATTGACCCTCAAAGTATTTATTTTAAATCACAGGTAGATCAGGAAGATGTGGTCAAAATTAAAGTCGGTGATAAAGCCCAAATAAAAATAGATAGTTTTCCTGATCAAATTTTTGATTCTGAAATTACTTATATTTCCTTTGTGCCAATTTCTGGACAAACTTCTACTGTTTACGAAGTTAGATTCAAGCTTCTTTCAGAGAATAAAGAAACCAACTATCGTTTAGGTCTTGATGGAGATGTTGATATTATTCTAAGACAAGTATCGAACGCTCTAACTCTACCAATTGAATCGATTTACCAAGATATAAATGAAAGTTATGTTTATACTATTGATCAAAACAAAAATTTGATTAAAAAAATAATTAAAACTGGAATCGAAACCGACACTGAAATTGAAATTTTAGAGGGAGTTGATGAAGATGATCAAATCGTTATCCAAAAATAATTCTAAAGTCATTTTAGAATTAAAAAACATTACCAAAACCTATCTCACTGGCACTAATTGTTTTACTGCTCTGGATAATGTCAGTCTTAAAATTCATCAAGGAGAATTTGTTTCTATCACTGGACCATCAGGTTCAGGAAAATCAACTTTAATGCACATTGTCGGACTTCTTGATAACCCTACGTCTGGAGAAATTTTATTAAATGGAAAAGATATTTCTAAATTTAAAGAACATCAATTAGCTCAAATTAGAAATGTTACTCTTGGATTTGTTTTTCAACAATTTAACTTATTAGCCAAAACCTCAGCCTTAGAGAATGTTTTACTACCTCTACTTTATTCCGATGTTCCCAAACATCAACGCCAAGAAATGGGAATTAAAATGTTAACTAAAGTTGGACTTTTAGACAAAATTAAAAATACCCCCGCTCAATTATCAGGTGGACAACAACAACGAGTTGCCATCGCCAGAGCCTTAATTAACAACCCTCAAATAATCCTAGCCGATGAACCAACTGGTAATTTAGACAGTAAATCCGGTAGTGAAATTATGAATTTTTTTCATCAGCTAAACCAAAAAGAGGGGAGGACTATTGTTTTTGTCACCCACGATATGGATTTAGCTAAACAAGCTAAACGAACTATTATTATTAAAGACGGCAAAATTTTGGAGAGTAAAAATGCTTAAACCATCATTTAGAGATTTACTAAAATCAAGTCTTAGATCTATTTTAAAAAATAAAAGCCGAACTATATTGACTTCATTGGGAATTATCATCGGAGTTACCTCTGTTATTTTACTCACCTCTATTGGTAATGGTTTAAAAAGTTATGTAACCAAACAATTTGATGCCCTCGGTGCTAATTCAATTTTTATTAGTCCAGGAAAAATTTTTAATGACAATGGCGGTTTTTCTCAAAGCAGTATGGCCACTGCTATGACCACTACTTTTACCAAAAAAGATCTCAACCTTCTCGATCGAAAACTTAAAAATACTGTTGTTATGCCCGTCAATGCTACTTATGCTGACGTTAAATCAACTTATGCCATTAAAAAAAGCATAGAAATTGATGGTTCAACTGAAGAATACGGAAAAAGTAATAATGTTGTTCCTTCAGAAGGCAATGGCCGCTGGTTTACTAACGAAGAAGATAATAAAAAAACTCCGGTTGTTGTTTTGGGTTATAAAATCGCCCAAACTCTATTTCCAAAATCAACCGCTATTGGCAAAAAAGTTATTATCAAAGGTAAAACCCTAAAGGTAATTGGTGTAGTTGACCAAAAAGGAGCTTCTTTTGGTGGACCTAGTGTTGACGACGCTGTTTACGCTCCCTTTTCAGTTGTTTCTGACTTGGCTGGTAATGATAATATTAATACTTTTGTTGTCAGGGCTCCCAACAAAGATTTAATTAATGACACCAAAAAAAGCATCACTAAAATTATGTTAGAAAAATACGATTCCGACGCTTTTTCTGTTTTTGATAGTTCACAGCTTTTAACTTCTATTAATTCCATCATTAGTGTTTTAACTATCGCTTTAACCGGTATTGCGGCTATTTCCTTAATTGTCGGTGGAGTCGGTATCATGAATATTATGTTAGTTTCGGTTACAGAAAGAACCAGAGAGATTGGTCTTCGCAAAGCTATTGGCGCCTATCCTCGAGCTATTCTTATTCAATTCTTAATAGAAGCCATCATTCTTTCTTGTTTTGGCGGATTAGTTGGTGTAATTTTGGGAAGTCTTGGGGCTCTAGCTATTAATAGTTTCTTTCCAGCTGAAATCACTATTTCTTCCGTTATATTAGCTTTTGCTGTTTCTTCTGCCGTTGGTATAATTTTTGGTGTTGCTCCAGCCCGTAAAGCTTCAAAACTTTCTCCTATTGAAGCTCTCCGATACGAATAATTCAATCTGCTATTATTAATTAGTGAAACGTGAATTAGTCCTTCATTTATTGCCAACTTTTATTGTTTTTACAATAGTTTCCCTTTTTTGGGTTATATTTGGAGTCTCCAATCTTGAAATTTTTCATCTTTTTATTGGCCTGTTTTTAGGAACTCTTTTCCTTGACATTGATTATTTTATCTATTGGTTTTATCGAAAACCTAACACTGACGAAAGCCGAATAGTTAAAACTACAATTGAGAATAAAGATTTTAAATCTATTTATAAATTAGTCAGAGTAGCTAGACACAGTCACGATAATTTAATTTTTCATCATTATTTTTTCAAATTAGTCTTAACTTAATTTCTTTCTTTATCTTTATTTCTTATACAAATACTCTCATTCTTTCCTTTCTTTTAGCTGTAAATTTACATCTATTAATTGATGAAATTACAGATTATTTTAATAATCCCAAATTTCTTCAAAATTGGCTCTTCGCCAGGGAAGATAAACAGATTCCTCTTAAATATTTAAAAAAATATCTAATAATTTTCAGTCTTTTCTTCTTTATATTTCTTTTTCTTCTTGTAAAATCTAAAACATGATCATGTCATCACCCCAACTTTTTGACGATGCTAAAAAGTTTTTAACGCCACACCAGCAAAATTTATTAAATGATGTTCAAACCATTATTCAAAAAATAAACACTGATGATCATATTTACGATTATGCTTTTTTTGTGGCTCCAATTTCTAAAGCCTACGAAGGATTTTTAAAAGATTTTTTCCTTAAAATAGGAATAATCTCTGATAATGATTATGAAAGTGATCGCTTTCGTGTCGGCAAAACTTTAAACCCATCGCTCCGTTATAAAAGATTTTCTGTTTTTCAAAAACTATCCGACATTCATGAAAACGGTGAAGAATTAGCCGAAAACCTTTGGAATGCTTGGAAATTTGGGCGCAATGAAATTTTTCATTATTTTCCTGGAACCTCTCAAAACTTATCCCGAAACGAAGCAGAGGATAGAATTGACCTATTATTAAAAGCTATAATCAAAGCCGGTGAATTTCTGATTAAAAATCAGGACATTATTAATCGATCGAAAACCTCTTTCCATTAAAATCTATTATTGTCTTTTTACTTTCCCAAAAATTTAACGGTACCGGAATTTTATTGGCATTAACTGGAACATCAAAAATCAAAGTTGGGCAAGCTAATCCGGAAAGTGTTTTTCTTAATTCCGTCATTATTTTTACTTCTTTTTCAAAAGGTACAATAAATTTCTCTATACCTTCAATTTTATTACATTGATAAATATTGTACGGTCTTACTCCTATCTCCACTAATCTGGAAAAAAGTTTTTTTAAAACTTCCACAGAATCATTAATTCCTTTTAAAAAAACCGATTGGGAGTATAAAATTACGCCTGTTTCTCTTATCTTTCTAATAGCTGACTCTACTTCTGAATTTAATTCTTTATCGCTATTAATATGAATAGAAAGATAAATTATTTGTTTATATTTTTGTTTTAAAATTTTTAGAAGTTTTTCTGAAACCAATACCGGAGAAGTGACCACCGCTCGGGTATGAATTCTAAAAATTTTTATTTGATCTAATTTTTTTAATTTTTCAATTAAAAAACCCATTAAATCAACTACCATTAAAGGCTCACCGCCAGAAAAAATTACTTCTGTAATTTCTTTATGTTTAGAAATATATTCAACGATTTTATTTGCTTCTTCTTTAGTTAAAGTTTGTCTTTTTTCTTCTTTTTTCCATTTTCTAAAGCAAAACTCACACTCCACCGGACACTTCATTGTCAACTCAATTAAAACTCTTTTTTGGTATCTTCTAATCAAACCTTTTACTGGCGTAATTTTATCTTCAAAAAAAATATCTTTCATATTACTCAATCGAAATTAACTTTAATTCATTAATGCTTTTTACACCAGCAAAAATCATCGCCAATCTGTCTACACCGATCGCAATTCCGCTACATTTTGGCAGTTTTTCCAAAATTTTAATAAAATCATCATCAGATTTGTAATCTATTAATCCTAACTTTTTACGAATATCAATGTCTTTATAGAACCTTTCTCGATATTCTTTGATAATTACTCCTTCATTACCACAATTACCCAATTCAATTCCTTCAATATAAAATTCAAATCTCTCAGCAATATTTCTTTCGTTTATTTTAGTAATTGCTGCTAATTCAGGCGGGTATTCATAGATAAAAGTTACTAAACCATTTTTCCCTAATTTTTTTTCTATTTCTATTCCATAAATTTGTGACCATACATCAACATAATCCATATTTTTCACCCGATAACCTTTTTCTTTTGCCTGCTCAAAAAATACTTTATGATTAAAAATATCAGTTATCCCTGCATATTTTTTAAAAGCCTCAGCCACTGTTATTTTTTCAAATTTTTCTAGATCAATAGTTTTGTTCTGATATTTAATTTTTTCTTGGCCATATAAATTTTTGGATATAAATCGAATTAAATTCATGACATCTTCGGCAATATCAAAATAATCAGCCTTCAACCTATAAAATTCCAACATTGTAAATTCATATGAATGTTTTTTTTCTACCGGCTCATTATTTCTAAAAGATTTTACCAAAGCATAACAATCACCAATTTCATCAACTATTAATCTTTTTAAAAACAATTCCGGTGATGGAATTAAATAGAGTTTTTCCTTTTTATCAGAATACAAATTCTCTGTCTCAAAAATTTCTAAATAGGATTCTGGGATTAATTTAGGGGAAAGAAGGGGAGTATCTACTTCTTGAAAACCTTCTTTTTGTAAAAAAACTCCAATTAGTCTTTTTACTTCCAAAAAAATCCGATGGTTCTTTAAATTATTAATTTGAGACTTAATTTCCATAGAATCTTATTATATCAAGTAAATGATATTGACATAGAAACTAAATCAAGTAATATAAAAGCATGTCTAAAATAATACTTGATCAAAATAAATGCATCGGTTGTAATACTTGTCCCATGATGGATCCAGACCATTTCGAAATGGATACTACTATCTATAAAGCTAAGGTAAAAAAACAACCGAAAGAAATCAATGATGCTGTCAAATCAGCCGTTGACGCTTGTCCAGTTGGGGCCATTAGTGTTGAACAAAATTAATAATTTAAAAAAATAATGCCAAAAAAAATAATCACTAAAAAGATCTTAAAAGAAAGCACTAATAATTATGTAAAAATTCCTTTGGTTGGAACCATTGTTTTTTCATTACTACTTGCTACCTCTTCATTTTTTGCTGGTGCCGCTTGGATAAAAATTAAAAAGAATGGAAGCACTTCAAATACTAAATTGACTTCCCAAAATGTTTTTACTGCCGCCAAAAGTAATAAGCCTGTACTAGATTTCTATGTCATGAGTTTTTGTCCATATGGCAACCAAATGGAAACTATTCTTAGACCAGTTTTTGATCTTCTTGGTAATAAAGTAGAACTCAGACCTAGATATATATTTGACAAAATTGAAGGCAACCTAGCTACTTATTGTAAAAATAATAATCCAGACCCAGCTCAATGTGACACCTACGTTAAAAACAGCGGTGGTCAACTCAAAGATAAAGCTGATTGTCAAAATCAAATTGCCACCATGGTCAGAAATTGTAATGATGAAAGTAAATATCTAAAAATAGGCAACAATCTTTATTCATCCCTCCATGGTCGAGTTGAAGCCAACCAAGATGTTAGAGAAATATGTGCTTATAATTTAGTTGAAGACAAAAAGCTTTGGTGGAATTTTGTTGAAAATGTCAATAATAATTGTAGCTCCACCAACGCCGACACTTGTTGGGAAGAACAAGCTAAGAAGGCTGGTTTAGATACTAATAAAATCACTGAATGTTTTAATAATGACGCCGCCAGTTTAATCGAAAAGGAAATCGCTGATACTACTAAAAATAAAATTCAGGGTTCACCTTCTTTAATGATTGGCGAACAGGTTTTCCCTCCAGAAGTTGATTCTGCCTCAACTGACCAAAATCTCAAAATTGGTAAAAAAGTTTTCAGTTTAAGCCAAGTTAGAACTCCAGATGTTATTAAAGAAGCTCTTTGCAGTGCCTTTAATAAAGCTCCAAAAGAATGCAAAACTGTTTTAATCGATCCTGCTGCTGAATCTGGTCAACAAGCCGATGCTAATGGTGGTTGCTAACACAACTTTATAATTTAAAAACCCTCCAATTTTTTGGAGGGTTTTTTGTTATAATTTAGCCATAAAATCTACCTATGAAATTAAATTCTCACCAAATCCGCAAATCAAGAATAGGGGAATCACAAAAATTACAAAAAGAAATTAAACGTAACCCAATTGTTTTAGTATTAGACAATGTTTTAGATACTTATAACATTGGTTCCTTTTTTAGATTAGCCGATGCTTTGGCCGTCAAAAAAATTTATCTTTGTGGACCAGTTGTCACTCCTCCCAACATTAAAATTCATCGAGCCTCAATTGGTACCTGGAAATGGGTTCCCTGGGAACAATGCCAAAATACTAAGGATTGCATTCAACAACTTAAAAAAAATGGCTATCAAATTGTTGCTTGTGAACAAACCAAGGATAGTGTTAATTATCTAAAAGCTAAATATAAATTTCCCGTTGCCATAATTGCCGGTAGTGAATCTTTTGGAATCTCAAAAGAAGTTTTAAAGTTAGTTGATAAAGTTGTAGAAATCCCTATGTTTGGGATAAATATTTCCATGAATGTTTTAGTTGCTACTTCAATTATCAGTTTTGATGTTATTTCTAAATCAACATCAAAAAATGCCTAATTTTAGGCATTTTATATATAGTAATTTTACCCTAAAGATACGTATTATTTGCTTATTGTAAAGCTGTTTTTCTCTGCTAGAATTGAAATATGTCCGATTCAAATACATCTTATACAGGCGAACAAATAATAGTTTTAGAAGGCCTTGAACCAGTTAGAAAACGCCCAGCCATGTACATTGGTTCCACCGATAGTAGGGGATTACATCATTGTTTAACCGAAATTGTCGATAATTCTATTGATGAAGCCCTGGCCGGATTTGCTAAAAACATTTGGGTTATTATTCATCCCGATAACTCTGTCACAGTTGCTGATGATGGTCGTGGAATCCCAATCGATATCATGCCTAAGTACGGCAAACCGGCTGTTGAAGTTATTATGACCACTCTTCACTCTGGTGGAAAATTCGAAGGTGCTGCTTATAAAGTTTCTGGTGGTCTTCATGGTGTTGGTGCCGCCTGTGTTAGTGCTCTTTCTAAGCTTTATCAAATTGAAATCCGCCGTGATAACAAAATAAATTATATCGATTTTTCAAAAGGTTCCACAAAAACTAAACTTACGGAAATTCCTGAGACTAAAATTGAAAAATTAAAAAAATTAATTCCCAAAGAAATTACCGGCACTACTGTAACTTTTTATCCTGATCCAGAAATTTTTAAAGAAACCCTGGAATTTGACGACAAAGTAATTATCAAATCAATTAAAGATCGTGCCTATCTTACCTCCAAAATTTTCTTCCATTTTTATGATGAAAGATCTGAAACCCAACACCATTATTACTTTGAGGGCGGAATTCTCTCCCTTCTTCGTGAACTAAATAAAAACAAAGTTGTCAACCATGAACCAATTTATATTCATCGTGAAGATGAAGGAATCGATGTTGAAGTTGCTATCCAATATAATGATTCCTTCCAGGAAATAACTCCTTCCTTTGTTAATATTATCAACACCCACGAAGGTGGAACTCATTTAACCGGTTTTAAAACTGCTCTGACTAAAGTCGTTCGTGATTACGCCACCAAAAAAGAGATGCTGAAATCTAAGGATGATACCATCACTGGTGATGATGTTAAAGAAGGCTTAACTGCTGTTGTTTCCATTAAAATGGGATCTAAGGATCTCCAGTTTGAAGGCCAAACTAAAGGTAAATTAGGAAATAGTGAAGTCCAACCAATTGTCAATAAAATTGTTCGTGAAGAACTCGAAATTTATTTTGAAGAACATCCAGATGTTGCTAAAGTAATTGTTGGCAAAGCTCTTTTAACTATCCAAATTCGAAAAGCCGCCAAAGCCGCCCGAGATGTCATTATGCGTAAAGGCGCTTTCGAATCTTTGGGTCTTCCAGGAAAATTAGCCGATTGTCAATCAAAAGATCCAGCTGAAAGTGAAATTTACATCGTTGAGGGAGATTCTGCAGGCGGCAGTGCTAAACAGGGAAGAGACCGCAAATTTCAAGCTATCTTGCCTCTTTGGGGAAAAGCTTTAAATACCGAAGGGATGAGACTTGATAAAGTTGTTGGTTCAGATAAACTAAAAGATTTAATTGTTGCCTTAGGTATGGGAATAGGCGACACTATGAATTTTGAAAAACTTCGTTATCATCGAATTATTTTAATGTCCGATGCCGATGTCGATGGTGCTCATATTGCTACTCTTTTATTAACTTTTATGTATCGACATTTACCAAATCTCATTGAAAGTGGATATGTTTACATTGCTATGCCACCACTTTTCAAAATTAAACAAGGGAAAATAGTAAAATACACCTACACCGAAGACGAGCAAGAAAAATTTCTCAAAACCATTGACACTTCCAAACCATACGACGTTCAACGTTATAAAGGTTTAGGTGAAATGAACCCACAACAGCTTTGGGAAACTACCATGAATCCTGAAACTAGAATTCTCAAAAGAGTTACTGTTTCCGATGCTGTCAAGGCTGACGAAGTTTTTCGAGTTCTTATGAGCGAAGATGTTCCACCTCGAAAGAAATTTATTCAAACTCATGCCCATTTAGCAAGATTAGATATTTAATTTAAAATATGGCTGACGAAAATAAAATCATTGATATTCAAAAAAATAATATTGGCAAACTTATAGAAGTTGACATAGTTCCAGAAATGGAAACATCCTATTTGGATTACGCTATGTCGGTCATTGTCGCCAGAGCTTTGCCTGATGTTCGAGATGGTCTTAAACCAGTTCACCGCCGTATAATTTTTGGCATGGATAAAATGGGTTTAGGAAGCGGTGGAAAAACCTGTAAATCGGCAAAAGTTGTTGGTGATGTTTTAGGTAAATATCATCCTCATGGTGATATGTCTGTCTATGGTGCTCTGGTTCGTTTAGCTCAAGATTTTTCTATGCGTTATACCTTAATCAAAGGTCAAGGAAATTTTGGTTCTATCGATGGCGACCCTCCGGCCGCTATGCGTTACACCGAAGTTAAAATGGATAAAATCACCACTGAAATTGTTGCTGATATAAACAAAGAAACCGTTGATATGATCGACAATTTCGATGCCACCGAAAAAGAACCATCCGTTCTTCCAACTAGAATTCCTACATTGCTTTTAAATGGTGCTGACGGTATTGCTGTCGGTATGGCCACTCGTATTCCTCCCCATAATCTAAAAGAAATTTGCCAAGCCATTGATTTTATTTTGGATCATAGCCGACTAGAAAGAATTAATTCAGAAAGTGAATTAAATAATCTCTTAGCTTCACCTAAAAACACTCAAGAAATGGTTTTAAGACCAGCTTACGAATTATCTAAAGAACATTTTAATTTTGAGACTACAGCCAACGTTGAAGATCTAATAAAATTTGTCCAAGGACCAGATTTTCCAACTGCTGCCGAAATTTACGGAAAAAGTGGAATTACTGAAATGTATACCACCGGCCGAGGTAAATTTATTGTCCGCGGTAAAACTAACATCGAGGAAACTAAATCCGGCAAGGTAAGAATTATTATTACTGAACTTCCATATCAGGTTAACAAAGCTGAATTAGTTAAAAAAATTGCTGACTTAGTTCACGATAAAAAAATTATTGGCATTTCTGATCTTCGTGATGAATCAGACCGTCATGGTATTCGCATTGTTGTTGAAATTAAAAAAATCGGTAAACCCAAATCTGTTCTAAATAAGCTTTTCAAATATACCTCTCTTCAATCATCATATTCTGCCAATATGTTGGCATTAGTTGATAATGTTCCCCAAACCTTAAACCTCCGCCAAATGTTACTCCTTTTCTTGCGCCACCGAGAAAATGTTGTTCGTCGCCGAACCATTTTTGACCTAAAAGGCGATTTAATGCGAGCCCACATTTTGGAAGGTCTCAAAAAAGCTCTCGATGTTATTGATGAAGTCATTAAAACTATTCGTGGCACTAAACCAGATGAAGATCCAAAAATTAAATTAATGGAAAAGTTTGGATTCACCGATCTCCAAGCTCAAGCCATTTTGGAAATGCAGCTTAAAAAGCTTTCTGGACTTGAAAGACAAAAACTTGATGAAGAATATAATGAAATTGAAAAAACTATTGCCTATTTAACCAGCATTATTACCAAACCAGAAGTTATGATCAGTGTTCTTAAGCAAGAAAATAAAGAAATCATGGAAAAATATGGTGACGTCCGAAAAACCAAAATTTATGCCCGTGGATTGGAAGAATTTAGTGAAGAAGACCTAATACCCAACGAAGAAGTTTTAATTGCTTTAACCAAAACTGGTTATATTAAAAGAGTTGCCAAAGAAACTTATCACACTCAAAAACGTGGAGGAGTCGGCGTTGTTGGTATGACCACTAAGCAAGAGGATGAAATTGAATGTATGCTTTCAGTGGATACTCACGACGATTTATTATTCTTTACCAATCGTGGTCGTGTTTTCAGAACTAAAGTTTGGGATATCCAAGAAGGATCACGACAAGGTAAAGGTCAAGCTGTGATTAATTTAATTAATATTGTTCAAGGTGAAACCGTTCAAACAGTTTTACCTATTGGTAAAAACACTAAAGCTAAATTTATTTTACTTGCTACTAAAAACGGAGTCGTTAAAAAGACTTCAATTGATAAATTCAAAAATATTCGCCAAACCGGGTTAGCTTCAATAAAACTAGATCTTAACGATCAGCTTATTTGGGCTAAGTTAACCGAAGGTAATAATCATATATTTTTAGTTACTGCCAATGGTAAATGCATTCGCTTCGATGAAAAAGATTGCCGACCTATGGGCCGACAAACCCGAGGTGTCCGTGGAATTCTCTTAAAAGAAAACGACACTTTAGTCGGTATGGATGTTGTTCCCACTGGTCTTGATAAAAAGGAAAAAGGAACCTTTAGACATCTCCTAGTGGTCACAGAAAATGGTGTCGGAAAGCGAACTGATGTTTATCTCTATCCGTCACAAAAACGAGGTGGTATTGGCATTAAGGTGGCTAACCTAAGTACTAAAACCGGTAAAATTGCCGCCGCCCAAGTCGTTTCTGAAATTAACGACCAAGTTGTCTTAGTTTCCAAAAAAGCCATAACCATTAAACTACCTTTAAAAAATATCCCTACTCTTAGCCGCAATACTAAAGGTGTTATCCTTATGCGTTTTAAATCAACTGATGATAAATTGAACGCCATGACTATTCTTGACAAGAATGATCCTGAATCAGAAGCTGAAAATAAAACGAAATAAGATTTGTTCTCAGCTGATTTTTAAAGCTATTATAGGACATACACATTAAGTAGGTATCAGTTAGCAGACTAGATTAATGATTGCTAATATACTAGCATTTTTCAATTTTACCGTAATTTAGGGATAAATTTTAGATGGTCTAAACCAAATCTGGTAAAAACAGACCAAAAAGGGGATTTTGAGTAATTTACCGAAAATATAGGGTATTATAGAATTAAATGTAGAGACGCCCCGCGGGGCGTCTCTACATTATAAAAACAAAAGGGGATTGATATTAAAATTATTCGACATCAACCAATTTTACAAAATCAATTTCCGGTTCCTCGTATGGATGAATTATTTTAATAGCTTCTTTTATTGCCTTAGCTTTTTCTTCAGGACAAATCATTTCAATTCTAACTTCGGATTCATGAGAAAATTCTCCAACTTTTCCAATTGTTGGATTTGATCCTTCTTCTGATTTCCAATTTCCAATTCCTTTTGTATAAAAACATGTGTGTGTATAATTTCCCATTATTCCAGCGCCAACTCCAGCCACCGCTTCAATAATGTCAAAAATAATTTTCTCGTCATCTGGACAAAACACAAACATTTTATACATAACCGATTATAACAAACATGTAGAGACGCGATTAATCGCGTCTCTACATAGACAAAATTTATTTTTTAGGTTGATTGCCGCTATGAAATTTTTCGTGAACCTCGCGTAATCCTGCATTGGTTACGTGGGTATAAATCTGCGTCGTAGCAATGTTTTTATGACCCAAAATTTCCTGAATCGACCTAAGATCGGCACCTGACCTTAACATGTCAGTAGCCATTGAATGTCTTAAAGTATGAGGTGTTGCCTCCACTGGCAAATTGGCCAACTTTACATAATGCTTTACCAACCTTTGCACTGACCTGGCTGTTAATCTTACAGCTTCATCGCTAACTGGAATTTCATTTGTTCTTAAAATTCTTATAAATAGGGGCTTATACTTATCTTCTCGGCTCATTAAATATTTTGCGACATGATCAGCCGCTTGTTTTGAGATGAAAACCACTCTCGCTCGACCACCTTTACCGATCACTCCAAATTCTCTCGTTTTTAAATTAATTTGATCTCGATTAAGATGAACTAACTCCGAAACACGTAATCCAGTTGAAAATAAAAGCTCTAAAATTGCTCTGTCTCTAAAACCATTTTTTGAGGAGGGGAGAGGTTGCACTAAAAGCCTGTTCATCTGATCCCCGTCTAAAAACTTTAAAGAATGATCCTTAACTTTGGGAACATCTAATTTTTCCGGCTGCAACACTTTATAGTCGTTTTTTATTAACCATTTTAAAAATGACCTTAAAGCAATAACATAATAACCCTGCGTCACCAATTTCATTTCTCCAATACTTCCCTTCTGTCTAGCTAAAAACAACCTGAACCTTCTCACTACGTCTGAAGTTATGCAGTTCACTGTTAATCTTTTTTCCTTATTCTCTTCTGATAAAAAATGAACCAAAACTTCTAAATAATGTTGATAGTTTCTAATTGTTAACCTTGAACAGTTCTTTTCAATTTCCAAATGTTCTAGAAATCGTCTAATCAAAATATCTAAATCATTTTCCATAAACAATCTTACCATGATGGACAGTTTTGCCAAGACCTTACAAACAATTTAATAAATAAGAGGTAAAAGTATCCGGTATTTTTTAGATCTTCATTTCTAGGGGCTCTGGTAGTGTTTTAGGTTCATTTTGCCTATCTTTAGGCACAATACCCAAAGTCTCCCGCCTTAAAAAGGTATAGGGGAGTCAAATTTTAAAATTTCTTCTTAATAAATCCAAAATCCAAGCCGGAAGGCTAAATGGGGAATTTAATTAAATTAATAAATAAAAATAATCAAATAAAAACAGAGACTAAAAATTGGAAATTTAAAACCAAAAATTAATTTACTAAAACAGTACTCCCCCTGGTTAAATCTTTTAATAGAGTCGCAAAAGATACATTGTGCGACATAGCATATTTAACCTCCTTCTGCTAGGAGATAGGAATTAAAACTACTATCCTCCCTCTGTGTATTTTTATCTAATTATTAATTACTAAACTATTAATTAACTTCTAATTAATCCTTCCTCCTCCCTCTCGTCAGGTTCATTTTGATACACTCGGCTAAAAATAAGTTTTCCACAGGGACTATATCATACTGTATCACCTGCTCCGTGAAAACTATAGGATAATTCGTGAAAATATTATAGGATCTTTTACATATTATAGGACTCCCCTCCACCCTGTTCCTTCATCTTTTTTTTGAACCTAACTTAGCTTCAAAATATTCAGTTGATTTAACCTTTAAACCTTAGCTGTATTTTTATTTTTACATATATTTAAAGACCCATATATGAAACTAAAATATTCCCCTGTCTTCCCCTTCTCTAATTAAATATTGCCTATTTTTAGGATAAATTACAACATAAACCTAATTTAATTAAATTAAGATATACTATCTACATGAATCCGATTATTGAAAATATCTATCAACAAGCTAAACAAAAATATAAAAAAATTGTTTTACCAGAAATAGACGATGATCGAATTATCGAAGCCGCTAAAATTATCCGAGATCAAAAAATTGCCGATATTATCACTAATCTTCCCTATTCCCAATATCAAGATCAATTCACCCAAACCCTTTTTGAACTCCGAAAAGAAAAAGGATTAACTTTAGATCAAGCTAAAATTTTATCTAAAGATCCTCTATATTTTGGCACCATGATGGTTCATTCTGGCCTGGCCGATGGTATGGTGGCTGGTGCTAACCACACTACCCTGCAAACAGTTCTTCCCGCTCTTCAAATTATTAAAACTGCCAAAAATTCAAAATTAATTTCTAGTTTTTTTGTTATTGAAACTAATAATCAAAATTTAGGTGAAAATGGGCTATTATTTTTCGCTGATTGTGGAATAAATGTTAATCCAAATGCCGAAGAACTTGCCGAAATTGCCATTCAAACCGCCAACTCATTTAAAGACCTAACTCAAAAGATTCCCAGAATCGCCATGCTTTCCTATTCTACTAACGGTAGCGGCAAAGGAGAATCCGTCGATAAGGTTAAACAAGCTACCCTCATTGCCAAACAAATAAACCCTGATTTAATCATCGAAGGTGAATTACAATCTGATTCTGCTTTAGTTCCTCGCGTTTGTGACCTTAAATTCCCCGGAAATTGTATTGGCGGTCAAGCTAATATCTTAATTTTTCCTAATTTAGACTCTGGCAATATTGCCTATAAATTAGTCGAAAGAATTGCTGGTATTAACGCCTGCGGCCCTCTTACACAAGGCATTAAAAAACCCATAAATGATCTCTCTAGAGGTTGTAATGTTCAAGACATTATTACTACCGTTGCTATTACGTCAATCCAGTCAAAATAATTCCTAAAATTGTCGCCACTCCCACCCAAACAAAAATTAACCAAGTTTTTTTAAACAATCTGTCTCTCAATTCAGCATGCATCAAACCACTAAATATATAAACCATCATTACCAAATAAATAGACCCTTTAAAAATTCCAACTGGCCAAAAACTTAAAACCAAAGCCACTTCTGACATCAAAAGCGACGGAGTTATTATGTAATACCAAATATTTTTATCCTTTCCATCATCCGGCAGTTCTATTGTTACACTAAAAAATACATATATAAAAATCACCATTGAAATCACTAAAACCAGCAAAACATTTAACCAATAAATAAATTTGAAAGAAAAAAGGCTGTCAAATAAAAAGAAAGAAGTTAATAATAATAAAATTAAACCAACTGTATAGGCTGCCCTATATAAGGGCGGAGTTCTAAATCCAATTGCCACCAAAAAAACATTTTCTACTAAAAACATGACATAAAGTATTATGCCGAAAAATAAGCTATAAATTAAACTTAAAAATAAAGTCTGTGGTAATAACGTCACAAACAAGGCAAAACCTACAAAAAAACCCACCGGCAACACAATTGAGATTAATCTGATAAAAATACTTTTATCAAAAACAATCCCCAATCCAAACCAAAAACAGAAAATTATCAATACTATCCCTATCAATAAACCGTAATAATGGGATTCATATGGTAAGGCTAAAAAGAAATAAAAACCAACACTAGCTAATAATGATGAAATAAAATATTTGAGTCTTTTTGACATTAATTAAATTATACCTTCTTATAATCAAATCCGGCAAAAACATTTACTACGTCATCATTATCTTCCAATTCTTCAATCATGTCCATAATTTTAGCCACTTCTTCCTCAGAATTAAGCATAATTGGGTTAATTGATCTCATTGATAAGCCAGACCTTTCGATTTCTAAACCCATTTCTTCAACTTTTTTAACCAAATTATTTAAATCTGCTACTTCGCTTAAAATAACATTTTCTTCAAAATCAATCGCTCCTGCATCAATTAAATTAAGCTCCATTTCCTCCGTTAACTCTTCTTTTAACTCTATTTCCCCTACCCTCTTAAACTGAAACATAACAGAGTTATTTTCACCTAAATTTCCACTATAATTTCTAAAAATCAATTTAATTTCTCCCAAAATTCTATTTTTATTATCTGTTTCCAATTCAATCACCATCGGCACTCCAAAAGGTCCATAACCTTCCATTGTCACCGCTGTCAAATTTGCTTTTCTCTCTTCAAACTTGGCAATTAATCTATCAACATTTTCATTGGGCATATTAGCCTCTCTTGCCTTATCAATTGCCGATTTTAGACCAGTTCCAGTCCTAAGTGCCGTCAATATATCTCTTGACACTTTAGTAAAAGTTTCACTTCTTTTTTTGTCCTGGGCTCCTTTTCTATTTTTGATATTTGCCCATTTGGAATGACCTGACATAATTTGTCTTCATTTAATAATTAGAGTATTTTATCATCGAAGCTAAATTATCGCCAAAATATATTTCTAGTTCATTTTCATTCAAACTCTCATCAAATCTTTGCTCACAATCAAAAATCTTATTTATCATTTTCCAGCCATAACTTTTATCAACCATCTTTCCATAAATAACCAAACAGTTGTCAATTTCTCTAAGGTCATTATCAGTCGAAACCACTGAAAAACCCGACCATTCTAATCTTTTTGCCATAAAACTAGCCAAACCACTTTCATCAGTATTATTAAAAACGGATAATCTTAATTCTTCATTATTTAATTTACTTTCCGAAAAATCTCGAACTAAAATCTCATCTAGAACCAATCCGTTATCTTTCAATAACCCATTTATCTTTTCTTGCTTTAAAAGCATCTTTCCATAATTTTTTTTATATTTTATCCAATTTAAAAACCCTAAATTTTTAATTAAAACATCATTATTTTTCCAGCTATTAACCGAATCTAGGTTTAAAATTTTATCTGGAAAAAATCCAAAGTTATACCAAAAAATATGGTTGGTTATTTTTTTATCCTCTTCTTTTTCCAAGACATTTTTAAATTGAGCAGAAGCTTCATCGCCTAAATTTAAAACATTAATCATTTTTCTTTCGGTAGAAATTGACACTAAAGTAATTCCGTCATTTGCAATTATCCCCAATTTATAGTCTAAATTCTTGTCATTATTTTCTCTTCTTAAGAAGTTAATCGACATTAAAATTGCCAAAAATAACAACAAAATTATTCCTAATATCAATTTCAGATTAATTTTTCTTTTTATCTTAAAATTTTTCATATTTATTTAAAACCTCAGTTAGATCTTTAGGTAAATCTATTTTTATTTCCACATCCCCCTTATTAACTGGATGTTTAAAAATTATTTTATAAGCATGTAAAAATGGCCTTTTCAAACCATTTATTTCTTCTCCACCATAAGTTTTATCCCCTACCAATGGCCATCTTAAATAACTTAAATGAACTCTAATTTGATGAGTTCTACCGGTCTTTAAATCAATATCCAATAAGCTGTAAATTTTTTCACCACTTCTATATTTTCTAACCAAGGTAAATTTAGTTAACGCTCGTTTACCCTCTTCATTCACTCCAAACTTTGAAAAAGAATATTTTGATCTGGCGATCGGCATATCTATTTCTCCTTCAAAAGGAGTTTCTCCTCCAACTAAACAATAGTACTTTTTTGTCAGAGATCTCTCTTTAAATTGTTTTTTAAGACCCAAAAATGCTTCTTCTGTTTTTGCCACCATTATCAATCCAGAAGTCCCCTTATCCAATCTATGAAGAATCCCATTTCTCGGTAAATTATTTGGTCTATTTTTTTTAAGACAATCTTCTAACGTCCCATTTTCTCCTTTTTTTTCCTTAGTTGTTGTCATTAATGGCGGTTTTTCCACCACCATTAAATCCTTATCTTCAAAAACTATTTTGATTTCTTCCATAGCAAATCTTTTAAACAAAATAAAACTCCTATTCCAATTATCCAATCATTAATATTATTGTAAAGTCCTAATCCTAAAAAATTCCAATAATCTCTGACATAACCTAAAATTATTCTCTCAATTAAATTAGCTAATCCACCTATAAAAATTAACCAATACCCTCCTCCTTTTTTAATACTTAAATAGAGAAAAAATAGAATAAAAATTATACTCAATACAATAAAAAATAACCCATTTATACCAAAACTTATACCATAATTTTTGACCATAAATATCAATTATTCTTCTCTTTTTTTGCTGCACTTAATACACAAAGTTGCTTCTGGATGGACCGCCAATCTGTCAGTGTCAATCATCTTTCCACACTTCTCACAAATACCATATTTACCAATTTTCATTCTTGTTAAAGCCTTTCTGAGCTGAACAATTTCTCTACTTAAAAATTTAGTTTTAATTTCATTATCAAAATGACCAATTTGCTCGTCTAAATCATCCTCAAAGGCATTTTCATTAGCCCTATTTTCGGCAAAAAACGGATCATTCTTTTTTAATTGTTTCTTCCCTTTTTTAAGAGAAACCAATCTCTTCTCTAAAAAAACTCTGATTGGCGATAATAATCGGCTGGGAAAACTTAAATTCGTCCTCTTTTTTTCTTTTATCATATTATCTCCTCTTATTAATTAATAAAAAATTAAATACTTCACCTAAAATACACAATCCCACCGCAGAAATCAAACTAATAACCCAATATAAAATTAAATAAATCAAATTAACTTTTAAATAAAGTCCCAAAAATCCCAATATTAAAAACCCGATAAATCCAGTTGCCAAAAAAGCAAAACCCTTCTTACCACTTTTATACCAAACCAAAGATCGATATTTTCTTTTAGCCAAATTTACCAAAAAAACCATCAAAATTATAAATAGTAAATAAATACCCACTTTCAAATCAAACCGGCTTCTAAGAAATTCATCCACCAATAAAAATAGAAATAAAAACAACGAATTAATTAAACCATCCTCACAAAACGGTATAAATTTCCAACTATTTACTTTAGAAAAAATAAAGTTAACTAATATCAAGGATAAAAAACCACCAACATAATCCATTCCTGGTTTATCCCAGACCGACAACCAACTTAACCAGCTATCGTTCCAAACACCAAAATTAACCAAACCATAGGTAATTCTTCCTCCAATAAAAAACGCTAATAAAGCCACCCAAGAATAGGTTACGATTTTATCTTCTTCGTAGCTATTTCTTAGATTTCTCCAAGTTAAATAGGCAAAAAGTATTATTCCCACTATTCTAAAAATACCTAAGTTCATACTTTATTTTAACATTTAAAAAACCACTAATTAGGTTATAATATAGATTAATTTAGCCGAAGTGGTGGAATGGTAGACACGCACGCCTCAAGAGCGTGTGGCAGCAATGTCATGGGGGTTCAAGTCCCTCCTTCGGCACAGTTTATTGTTTCTTTTCTACATCAAAAAAGCTGACCTGTTTTCCATTAAAATACAAATTAAAACTTCCTGTTGGACCATTTCGATGCTTTTCCACACTACAAGTTACCAACTCTCTAACTTCTTCGTCCTCTCTCGACAAAAAGAAAACCACATCTGCATCCTGTTCGATACTTCCCGATTCTCTTAAGTCTGATAATCTTGGTTTTCCTCCCCTCGCCTCCATGGCTCTAGAAAGCTGAGCCAATGCCAATACTGGTACTTTTAATTCTCTAGCTAAATTTTTTAACCCTTGTGAAATTTCTGAAACTTCTTGGACTCTGTTGTCTCGAGTTGATCCATGCATTAATTGTAAATAATCGACAATTATAAATTTAATTCCCTTATCCACCTGCAATCTTCTTGCCTTAGTCCTTAACTCAGTTACTGTTAGCCCCGGAGTATCATCAATATAAAGCGGTGCTTCAGCTAAAACTCCCATAGCTTCCGATAATGCATCAAAATCAGTTGCCGACAACTGCCCTGTTTTTAATTTCCAGGCATCAATCAAACCTTGTCTGACTAATAAACGATCAACTAATTCCTCTTTACTCATTTCCAAAGAAAACATACAAACCGGAATCTTTTGTTCTACTGCCACATATCTGGCGATATTTAAACCAAAAGCAGTTTTACCAACCCCTGGTCTAGCTGCCAAAATTAATAAGTTACTATCCTGCATTCCCGCCAAAATATTATCCAAACCTTTAAAACCACTAGGCACTCCCCTCAATCCTGTTCCCATTTTTTGCAGTTCATCTAATCTATCGAAACTAGCTGTCAAAACCTCTTTTAATGATGTTGGAATCGATTTTAAATGTTTTTGGGATAAGGAAAAAACCTCTTGCTCGGCAATATCTAAAAGTTGATCAGCTGGTAATGTCGGATCGAAAGCTTTTTCACTAATTCTTCCCGCCGCCGAAATTAACTCCCTCTTGGCCGACAATGACTTAATAATATGTCCGTAACTTTCAACATTAGCCGCAGTTGGCACTTCACTAGCCAATCTAGTCAAAAATCCTTTTCCTCCAATCTTTTTTAAGATATTAAGTTCCTTTAATTTTTCTGCTACCGTCACGATATCAATCGGCATTCTATCCTCATAAAGCTTCATCATCCCCTCATAAATCTTTCCATAATTGGAATTATAAAAATGTTCTGGTCTTAAAAATTCCGACACTGCCAAAATTGCATCATTATCAATTAAAATCGAACCTAGTACACAAACTTCAGCTTCTTCAGAGCTGGGGGGCAGTCTGATAGCATCTGTATTCATACGTTATTATACCTTTTTTAATACTTTCAACTCTAAGCCATCTGGAAGATCATCTTTATCTACTTTTAAAGACTCTACTGCTTCCAATCCTTCTTGATCTGCCTGATCCAAAAATTTATCTAAAGCCTCTTTATTTTCATCATAGCCAACAGGAATTAAATAATTTACTCCCCATTTTTTAGCCCACTCTAAAACTAACTTTCCACTAGCACTTTCTTTTATCAAAACTGGAGCTATCAACACATCAGCCGAATCTATTTTTTCAATTCTTTTATCACTTAAAGCTTCCTCCAAATCTCCTAAAAATACTACTTTAATTCCATCTATATATAAAACATAAAGCGTATTACTATTTCCTGAATTATAACCATTTATTTCCACCCCACCAACCTCATATTCGCCAGGAGCCCTAATCAATATTTTATCTCCATCGAAACCCATTCCGTCGTATTTTTCTGATGTAAACAAAAATATCCTTGATAAATATTTACTATCATTTCTTATCTCTTTAGCCGGATTAATCAAAACACTCTCTTTTTTACCCTTTAAATAAATTGATTGATTTTCTAGATTTTTTATTTCCATATCTTCAATTCTATCATCAACTTTTGACTATTTGTGATATCATCTATAATAGTAAAATGATTAAAGAACTTATTTTAGCCATCGCTCTCGGATCAATTCTAGGATTCGGTATTACCGGAGCTTTTTTTGCTCTCAATAAAAATAAAAGCGTACCTAGACAAAATCAAACCGAGACTATTCCTACCCCAACCATCACTGATTTACAAATGTCAACCCAAATTTCAACTACTCCCAGCGTTTCTAAAACCGAATCTTCCATCAATATTACTTCCCCAGAAAACAACGCCGTTCTTTCTAATTCGAAAATTAGTATTAAGGGCGACAGTAAACCAAATAGTTTAATCATTATTTCCACCCCAACTAAAACTTTTAGTGGCAAAAGTAATGCCAACGGCGTTTTTAGTATTAGTATTGAGCTAGATAGTGGTCTTAATCTAATTAAAATTGACAGCATAGATTCTGAAGATAATCAAAGCGAAACTGAGTTAAATCTTATTTATTCCACTGCTAAAATTTAATTTTATGTATTTATTTTTATTCATTCTTTCTGTTTTTTTCTCTTCACCAGTTTTTGCTCAGGAAGTCACCGCCGTCCCTACTATTGCTCCTAATAGAGAAGTTTTACAAATGGTTCAACAAAAAGTTAAAGACCTACTTCAAAACACTGATTCTACTTCCGTTGAGCCAAGATCAATTATTGGTACCATTACCCAAATCGATTCCAGCCAAATAGTTGTTAGCTATAAAAACGAATCTAAATCTATTACCATAACCGAAGACACTGTTTTTATTGATATTAAAAGAAATAAAACTAAAGTTGAAAATATAAAATCTGGACAAGATATTTTAGCCATGGGTTATTTAAATCAATATGGTAATTTTGAGGCCAAAAGAGTCGTTGTCACTGACTTAAAAACCATCCAAAATAAAAATGAAATAGTTCTAGGAAAAATTGTCGATATTTCCCAATCGTCACCTGTTTTTGTTCTTATCCCTATTAAAAATAAAGAAATCCAATATCAAATCAAAACCGACGCTAAAACCGAAATATTAGATAAAGATAACAATAAATTAGCCCTCGACAAATTAAAAGCTGGCCAAAAAATCGTTGTAATTATTCAACCAGACGCCAAAATCGCCAAAACTTTCTATGTTTCTAAGATTATCACTATGGATTCTGTTACCGCTCAAGCTTCAAATACTTCAACAAACAACTAAATACTTCCCTTCATGTTAAAATAAACCACTATTTTCTTCTGACATTCGTCATAGGAAATTACACCCAATCTCATGGTGGTATTAGCTCAATTGGTTAGAGCGCAGCTCTGTGAAAGCTGAGGTTGTCGGTTCAAGTCCGATATACCACCCCAATCATTTGCCTTAACTCTATTTTTGTTTTTGGCTGCAACATTGATTTTTCACTTCCAAAATAATTTTCGTCCTTTTCCATGATTGGTTCTACACAAAAATAATTATTATCAAAAATTTTATTATTTCCCTCCTCCAAAAAACCAGTCCACAATTTAGCATAATTAAAACCTATTAATTGCCATTTAATCAGAGGCTTTCCTGGAATATCAATATCATTTAACTGACGTAAATTATTAAAATCATTATTTTTTATTCCCATACTCAAATCAAAACCATTTAATGTTGCTCCTTGCCAACCCAATTCACTTGACCAATAGTTATGAATTGCCACATTTACCGGTTTTTCTTCATCATTTTTATTTTCCACTGTTAATTTCTGATTAAAATATTCTTTATTTAAAGAAAAAATTTGATGGACATCAAAACCCATTGTTTCGCAACTTATTTCTAATAAATTTTCTGTCTTTTGCACTAAAACCCATGGCGCATTTCTAAAAAATCCATGAAATGGCAATCCATATTTTTTAACTCCATCATTAGCAAAATTTGGCACACACACATGAGTATTACCCCTTTTCCCATCAATTCTTTCAAAACTCCCTAAAATTAATATTCCCCTATTTTTAAGACTATCAATTCTTCCACCTTCCAAATCTACAGTTAATTCCCAATCATCAAAAAATAATTGCACCATATTCATTACTCTATTTTACTTCAAAGTCGCTTTCATTTAAAATACATCATGATCAAACCACAAACATTAAAAGGTTTCAGAGATTTTTTGCCTAAAGACATGGGTATCCGTAACTATGTCAAAAATACCTTAATTGATATTTTTGAAAAATATGGTTTTTCCCCGTTGGAAACCCCAGCTCTAGAATATGCTTCGGTTTTAAAAGGTAAATACAGTAACGAAACTGATGACAAATTAGGCTATTTCTTTAAAGATAATGGTGATCGCGAAGTCGGTCTTCGTTACGATTTAACTGTTCCCGCTTCTAAGGTTTTAGCTATTTATAATAACGAAATTCAACTTCCTTTTAAACGCTATCAAATTCAACCAGTTTGGCGAGCTGAAAACACCCAAAAGGGCCGTTATCGAGAATTTGTCCAATGCGATGTAGATATTTTTGGGACTTTATCCCCTATCGCTGATGCCGAAATAATTTCCATAATTTATGCTGGCGTCCAAAAATTGAATTTTAAAAATACTATTATCTCCATAAATAGTCGTCAGGTTCTTTTTGATATTTTGGCCAAAAGTGGCATTGAAAAAGATCAAAATAGTATACTTCAATCTCTTGATAAGTTAGGGAAAATAGGTGAAAATGGAGTAAAAGATGAGCTCAATTCTAAGGGTTTAGTACAAACCCAAATTAACAATCTCTTTAAATATATCAAAGAAGCTCAACCAGATGAAAACTTAAAACAAGTCTTAGACAAATTAAAGATTTTTGGACTCCCAGATAATGCTTATGTTTTTGATCCAACTCTAGTTCGCGGTTGTGATTATTATACTGGAACCATTTTTGAAGTTAGTGTGTTGGAACCAAAAATTGGTGCCATCGGTGGTGGTGGTCGTTATGATAATTTAGTCTCCACTCTTGGTGGACCTAATATCCCCGCTGTTGGTTTCGCTTTTGGATTTGAACGGGTTATCGATGTTATTAAAGAGCTCGATCTTCTCCCAGAGGCCAATAAATCAAAAACGAAAATTTTAATTGCCAATTTTGGTCCAGAAACAGAAAGTAATATCTTAAACTTAAGTTCAACTCTCCGACAAAATAATATTTCCTGCATTGTCTATCCTGATCCAGACAAGCTTGGCAAACAAATAAAATATGCCGATAATTTAGGTGTTAATTACGTAGCTATCATTGGTACCGACGAAGCAAAAAATAATCAAATTACAGTTAAAAATCTAGCTACTACCGAACAAAAATCAGTTGGATTAGAAGAACTGATTAGTATGCTATAATAAACCCTATGAAACAAGGAATTCATCCTCAATATTTTGACAATTGCCAAGTCACTTGTGCTTGTGGCAATAAATTTACTACTGGTTCAACTTTAGAAAAAATCGACGTTGAAGTTTGTTCTAAATGTCATCCTTTCTTTACTGGTCAACAAAAATTTGTCGACATTAAAGGTAGAATTGATAAATTCAACGAAAAAGTTGGTCAGGGTAAAAAATACGCCGCTGATAAAGCCGCTAAAAAAGAAGCCAAAAAATCAAACTAGGTTTTGCTTACATGCCAACAATTAATCCCAATATCGCCATCATGGAATTTCACCCAGGTCCGGGAGGTCAAGAAGCATCTCTCTGGGCTCAGGATTTAATGAATATGTATGTCCGCTACGCCAATAAAGTCGGTTGGAAAGTTAGACAGATTGATGGTTTTATAATCCAAATTTCCGGATTTGATGCTTATAATCAATTAAAATATGAGGCCGGTACCCATCGTGTCCAAAGAATTCCCATAACTGAAAAACGTGGTCGTCTTCAAACTTCTACTGCTTCTATTGCTATTATGCCCCAGATTGAATCAAAAGAAATTAATTTTAGTATGGATGATGTTGTCATCACCGCCAGTCGAGCTGGAGGCAATGGTGGTCAAAACGTCAATAAGGTGTCCACTGCCGTCCATTTGGTTCACAAACCAACTGGATTAATGTTTGATGTTCGTACAGAACGCTATCAACAACAAAACCGCGAAATCGCTTTAAAGCTTTTACAAAATAAACTTTATCAAATAGAAGAAGAAAAAAAACAAGCTCAATTGGCCGCCGGTCGATCCGGTATCAGCCAATCAGGCCGAGCTGATAAAATTCGAACATACAATTACCCAAGAAATCAAATAAAAGACCATAGAATAGACAAAACCTTCAATAACTTGGACAGTATCTTACAAGGCAATCTAGACGATTTACTTCTCGAACTCACTGTCCTCGACCAACCAACTGAAAAAAAAAGAAAATTAATTAATTTTCTTTTCTAAATTTACATCAACTATTTTTTCCGTTTTTTCTCTTTGAATTTTTATATTAATTATCTGTCCTATTTTTTTCTGATTGATTATTTTTACCAAATCCCCATTATCGCTTTTATTTATTTTTTGTCCATCAATTTCAATAATTATGTCACCGATTTTAATATCTGCCTTACTTGCCGGACTATTTTCCAAAATACTTTCCACCCAAGCCCCTTTTTCCATCATTTTATAACCCACTCCCAAATAAGGTCTTTCAAACTCCCCTGTTTCCCTAAAATAGTCAATCGATTCTTTAACTAAATTTATTGGCAAAGCAAAACCGATATTTTGTCCGCTTTGTGACACGGCTACATTAACTCCAATCACCTGACCGCTAGAGTTAAATAATGGACCACCAGAATTACCAGGATTAATTGCCGCATCAGTTTGAATTACATTAGTTAATTTTTCCACCTCACCCACTTCGCCTGCCGTAATTCCCCTCCCTAATCCCGAAATCACTCCAGTCGTCACTGTTGACCTAAATTCACCCAAAGCTGTCCCAATGGCAATCACCGATTGTCCTACTTTTAATTTATCAGAATCACCAAGATCAACTTTATTTAAATTATTTTTTTCTATCTTTATAATGGCCAAATCATTTAAAGGATCCCGGTAAATATCTTTAACCTCAATTTCCTCTTTATCAATTATCACTTTATATTTAGTCCCAATATCAGCCACTACATGTTTATTAGTCACAATTAAACCATCAGAACTAACTATAAATCCCGTTCCAATATCCCTTTCAGTTCTTATTGTTACTACACTTGGAGTTGCTTTTTCAACCACTTCTGTCACCACCGATTCTTCATCGATAATCTCTTTTTTAATTTTAATAGTCTCTTTTTTATTTAAAAATAAAAAAAACAGACTCATTACAAAAACTCCCAAAAATAATCCTATCACTATTCCTTTTTTCATAAAATCTATTTTAGAATTACTTCCAAAGCTTTATTTAGCTGTAAATCTATTTTGATATCGTCACCAGACTTAATTTCAATATCTGGTTCGATTCCTACTTTATGAATATTTTTTCCACTGGGTAGTAACCACTTAGCGATGGTTATATGCAAACCACTGCCATCCTTAAAATCCTCCGGTTGTTGGACCGTCCCTTTTCCAAAACTTTTTTCTCCAACTAATTTTGCTCTATTATAGTCTTTTAAGGCTCCAGCCAAGATTTCCGATGCCGACGCTGAACCGCCATTAATTAAAACCACTAATTTTTCATTCAACAGATTTCCATTCCCTTCTTCAACCTTATAGACCTCTTTCTTTCCGTCATAAGATTCTTGGGTCACGATTACTCCTTCTTTAACAAAATCAGAAGCCACCAAGACACTGGCCTGTAAATATCCACCCGGATTATTTCTTAAATCCAAAATAACTCCACCCAAATTCTTTTCTTTTTTAATTTCTTGAACCATTTTGGGCCAATCAGTAAACAATGTCTCACTAAATTGACTTAACTGAATATAAGCTATTTTTTTACCATCCTTTTCTTTCCATTCTAAAGTTATGTTTGGAACCACAATATTGTCTCTTTTTAAAACCACATCAAAATAATCACTCTTGCCTTCGCGATACATTTTTAAAGTCACTTCGGTACCAATTTTACCCCTAATTAAACTCACGGCTTCATCTAAGGTAATGTCGTTAGTATCTCTATCAACCTTATTTAAGGTATCGGTTATATGGACAATTAAATCACCTGCCTTTACTCCTGCTTTTTCTGCCGGTGTCCCTTTTAAAGGAGACACTACCGCCAATACTCCATCTTTGTATCCCAAAGAAATTCCTACTCCACCAAATTCCCCGGCTAAAGTTTCATTTGTGCTTTTATTTTCCTTTGGTGTCAAAAATACCGTGTATGGATCATCTAACGCCGCCACCATTCCCTTAATCGCTCCATACTCCATATTTTTGTCAACTAATTTATCTTTTTCCAAAAACATTTGGCTTAATTTATCTTTTACTTGCCACATCAAGGATAAATTTAATCCACCACCATTAGAATCAATTACTTTTCCACTGGTATCTTGGCCAATTTTAAAACTAACTAAAGAAACTACGGATAATAAGGCAAAAATTACAAATAAATTTCTTATATATTTAAATTTCATCATCTATTCTAACACTAATAACAATTTCTCTTTCGAAGCATTTACTAACATCTTTCTCTTTTTACCTAGGTTTTCTTTCATAAAATCCTCCCAAACTTTTTTTTCTAATCTCAACACCGGAATGTTAATGTCCACCTCTTTAACATCCTCATTAGGGGTTACCACTGCCCTAACTCCAATAACCTGTGCTTTCAATAAAAAGGTTTTATCTAAATTTTCTGTAAATAAAACATTATCATCCAACTCAAAATTTAAAAGTTTAATATCGTCCACAATTTTAATTTCCCCGTTACCCCAAGCCTTCAACTGATTTAACCCAGTACCACTATATTCTTTTGCTTTGAACTCTAAAACCATCTTCCCCTCCTCTATTTTACTTACTTTAGCTTCAACCGGAGACAAAATCTCTTTTTTGTCTTCTTCTATCTTTTCAATTCTCAAATTTTTAAATTCATCCAAACCCAAGCATAAACCAGTCAATGGGAAAAAAATTTTATTTTTAAAAATTCCTAAATCACAAAACATATCACCAGAATTCACCTGTTTACCTCTAATAAAATTATCTAAATCCTGCCTTTTAGTTTCATCCATTTTTGACAATGGACCACTATAATCAAAAGTTTCTATCTTGTGGCTACTAAAAATAGCTAACTTTTGATCATTATCAACCTTATCGCCAACCTTAACCAATATTTTGGCTTTAGACGGTAATTTAATTACCCAAATAGCCTTATCTTTCGTCTTCATTGTTAAATTATATCAACAAAAAACCTCCCTTTTTAAGGGAGGTCTTGTTTACGGTTTAACTTTATTTAGTTGTAAAAGGCATCAAAGCTAAATGTCGAGCTTGTTTAATTGCCTTAACTAATTTTCTCTGATGGTTGGCACAAACACCACTAAACTGAGCTCCTAATATTCTCGATCTAGCCGATAAAAATTCACCCATTTTTTCATAATCTTGCCAACTTGGAGTTGTGTTAGTTTTACAATAAGAACAGCCCTTTTCTCTACCCCTTCTTTTTGCTGCTAATATATTGTCTTTTTTGCTTTTTTTTATCATATCTTCTCCTTAAAAAGGCATTTCTTCATCTTTTTTTTCTTCAGTAACCGGGATTTCTCCTAAATCATCTGGAATCACAATATCCTCAATTGGAGCTTCGTGTTCACCTTCAGCTACTGGCATTTCTGCTTCACCACTCAAATCTCCATTCACATTGTGATCATTGTTGCCTTTATTATCAAGAATAATCATATCGTCAATTACTATTTCTGTAATTTGCTTTTTATTATTTTCTTGATCATTGAATTCTCGGTATTGAATTCTACCATCGACATAAACTCTTCGACCTTTGGATAAAAGCTGTGAACAAAGTTCAGCTAATTTATTCCAAGCTACAATTCGATGAAATTGAGCATCTTCTTTTCTTTCACCTTGTTTGGTCACCCAAACTCTATTGGTAGCTAAACCAAAAGAAGCTACAGCCATACCAGCTGGAGTATATCTTAACTCTGGGTCACGAGTTAAATTACCGATTAACATTACCCTATTGAGACATCTACTTGGCATAATTCCCCCTTTTTACTTTTTTAATATTAAATAACGAATAATATTTATTTCTCTATCCAATAAAAGATTGAAACCTTTTATTTTTAAAGGTTCTTTAGACTCTACATCTAAAACCCAAAAATCACCTTTATCGTGATCTTTTATTTCATAAGCCAATTCCTTAAGACCCATGTGGTCTTTATTAGAAATTTCAGCTTTATTACTTTCTAACCAAGAACAAGCTTTTGTTAAAACTTTTTCTTTGTCTTCGGTTTTGGGGTCCAAAACCATTATGATTTGATATTGATATTTACTTCCTTTCATGAACCTTTTAGGTTAACATATTAAGCGTAATTTGACAATTACTTTATTGGTCTTATTTTACAGGTATTTCCTAAATCTTCAACTAGATAACCTTTATTTTTAATAACTTCTCTCAATCTATCAGATTCACCCCAATTTTTAATTTCTCTTGCTTGGTTTCTCTCTTCAACTAATTTTAAAATTTCTTCAGGAATTTCTTTGTCTTCAATTTCTTTATTCAAATTTAATCCTAAAACTTTATCAAAATCCAAAATTGTTGCCCATTTTTCTTCCGGACTTAAATCTGATTTAGCCACTTTCCATACCAAAGCCAAAACCTCTGGCATTGCCAAGTCATCACTAATTTTTTCAATAAATTCATTTTTAAAAGTTTGATTTACACTTGATAAACTTTCAACTTTATAACCTTTTAACTTATTAAGGGCAGTTTGGGCCATTTTTAAATTTTCTAAAGAAAATTCCATCCCTTTTCTGTAATGTGAACCCAAAACCATATACCTAAAAGCCATTGGATCAAAATCCATCTCTATTAAATCTTTAACCGTAAACAATCCTCCACTACTTTTACTTATTTTTTCACCTTTAAAAGTTATAAAAGCATTGTGCATCCAATAATTTGCTGTATTATGACCAAAAGCACCGTATCCTTGGGCAATTTCATTAGTATGGTGAATATTAATATGATCTTCTCCGCCTGTATGTATATCAAAAGTTTCACCTAAATATTTAGTCGACATGGCCGTACACTCAATATGCCAACCCGGGAAGCCTACTCCCCATGGGCTCTCCCATTCCATTTGTCTTTTTTGGTTCTTAGGAGAAAACTTCCATAAAGCAAAATCCGTCGGATTTTTCTTTTCTTTATTAATCTCCACCCTGGCTCCTTCTTTTATTTTTTCCAAATTCAAATTAGTAAATTTTTTATAATCAACAAATTTAGAAGTATCAAAGTAAATTCCGTCACTTGTTTTATAAGTAAAACCATTTGCCTCAATTTTTTTAATTAAATCAATCTGTTCTTGAATATGATCAGTTGCCTTTGGCATTTTCCAAGGCAATTCAATATTCAATTCTCTTAAATTATCCAAAAACTCATTTTCATATTTCTTGGCAATTTCCCAAACCGTCAAACCCTCTTTTTTTGAACCTTTTTCCATTTTATCCTCCCCAACATCTTCATCGCTAGTTAAATGCCCAACATCAGTAATATTTATTACATTATTAATGTTAACCTAGATATTTTAATATGTCCTTACCAATACATCCCAGCAAACATAAGCATACATATTTCCAATATGAGGACTTGAATAAACTGTTGGTCCACAAGAATAAATACCCACTTCCTTTTCTTTTATTGGTTTAAATTCCTGTTTTTGTCTAGTTAAAGTGTTGTAAAGTTTCATCTTTTAATCAATTTTACCCTTAAATTCAGTTGTTTGCGACATCTGACTTTGGTCTGGTTGACTTTTTTTCTTATGCACTAAAGCACTTCCTCTACTTTTCTTTTGTTTTGATGGATTTGTTGATTCCACCATTAAACCATTATATTCCGCCTCTTGTCGTTGTCTTTCCCTTTCTTTTTGCTCTTCCACTTGTTCAAAATATTTTTCCTTTTCTTCTTCCTCTTTTTCTTTTTGTCTTCTAATCTGTTCCATTTCATTTTCCACAGGTCTGCCTGACATCTGAGATTTTACGTCCGCAATCTCCTTCTGTTTTTTCCTTTCATCTTCTGCCTTTTTTTGAGCCATTTCTTGATCATCTAATGGTCTAATATCTCCCAAAAGTTCTTGTGCTGTAATTATCGACTCCGCAATTTTTCCTGCATTCTCAACCAATTTTTCGGCTGTCTCCTGACCTAATTGTTTAAATCCTTTTCCAAAGTCATTCACAACTTGATTCATAATTTATTATAGCTCTCTTCGTCCTTCCATCGCCCTACTCAAGGTCGCCTGATCTGCGTATTCCAAATCAGCTCCCATCGGTAAACCACTGCCAATTCGAGAAATTTTAACATTTTTCTTACCCAAATTTTCAATTTTTTTCTTAATATAAAGAGCCGTTGCCTCCCCTTCCATTGTCGGGTTAGTTGCCAAAACAATCTCCATATCATCAGTGATTCGATTTATTAATTCATCAATTTTTAAATCATCAGGGCTCACATGTTCCAACGGATTAACCACTCCACCCAAAACATGATAAACACCATTAAAACCGCCGATATTTTCAATTGCCATAACGTCAATTGCCCTTTCTACAACACAAATTATTTTTTTATTTCTTTTTTCATCTCCACAAATCGAACAGATTTCACCTTCACACACCGAAAAACATTGCTTACAAATTTTTATTTCTTTTTTAATCGCTAATAACGATCGGGCCATTTCTGCCACATAAGATTCCGGCGTATTAAGTAAATAAAAAACCAATCGACTGGCACTTTTTGGACCAATACTCGGCAATCTTTCAAAAGACGCAATTAAATTTTTAATGCTTTTTGGTAACTCCGCCACAATTATTAATTATTAATTATTAATTTAAAACAAACCCTCAAGCCCACCCATATCTTTCATTCTTTTTGCCGCCATCTCTTGTGATTTTTTCATTGCCTTATTTATAGTGTCAACCAAAACCTTATTTTCCATTCCGTTTACAGATAAAAATTTAATTTTTTGATCACCAGTCACAGTTACCTTAATTCCATTCTCCTCAATCTCAAAAGATTCAGCTTCAATTGCTTTCTTTAATTTATAAGCTTGAGCTAACATTTTTGCTTTATCAAACATAAATATTTTTATTAATTCTTAATTATTAATTATTAATTGATATTATATCTTATCCAAATATCTCTTTTGCTACATCATAAATATCTCCGCCAGCCTTTTCGCCTTCTTTACCATCTACTAACTGTTCGCTAATATTTTTAATAGGGGTATCATTTTTAATAATTAATGGCCCCTTTCTGCTTTTTCCCAAAATACATTCAAAACATAAATCGATTCCAAAAACCTTGGACATACATTCTTCAACTATTTTTCTATTCTTTGCCTCTTCCAACCTATCTTTATGAAAAGGATAAAAAACTTCCAAAAGCAAAGTCTTTCCTCTAATTGATTTTGGTCTAGATGCTCTTAAAAATGCTTCAACTGAGTGGTTAAAAGGTTTGATTGTCATCAATAAATTTCCCCATTTTTCCTCAACCGTTTCCACCCCTATCGAACAATCCGATTCTATTGTTACTATTTCTTCAATTTCTTTAGTTTCTACCTTTTTTTCTACTATTTTTTCCTCTTTTTTAGATTCTTCCTTTTTGTCTTCTTGATCCCGACTTCTAACTTCTGACACTTGAGATCCTTTTTGTCCCGCAAATTCTATTACTGCCAATTCCAACGGTAATTGATCTATTTCTACTTCTTTTTCTTGTTTAGATGCTTTGACTAATAAATTTATTAAAAACTCCGATTCTTCCAAATTTAAATATTTTTTTTTATCTTCCCCGACTCCATAAAATGACAAAATCTTTTTTTGAAAATAGTTCATTAATTTTAATCTAAAACTAGAAAAATCAATTCCATCTTCCGCCATTTTTTCCAATTTTTCCAAAATCAATTTTGTATTTCCATCATTTAAATCCTTGTCAAAACTTTCTTCGTCATAACTTCCACTTTTATCTAAATAAAATTTAAAAACATCATCTGTCTTTAATTTTTTTCCTAATTGTAGATAAAGTTCATTAAAACTTCTTTGTAAATTTCTAAAACTGCCGTCACTTCTTTCGACTATAAATTCAATAGCTTCCTTGGCAATTTCAATTCCTTCCCCATCAATAATTTTTTTAAGTGAATTCATTAGTTCATTTTTTCCACCCTTTCTAAAATCAACTCTTACTAATCGTGACAACACCGTTTCCGGAATTTTTTCTGCATCTGTAGTGCATAAAACAAAAATTGTATGCTTTGGTGGTTCCTCAATCAACTTTAAAAGTGCATTAAACGCATCTTTAGTTAACATATGAACTTCATCTATAATAAAAACTTTTTTATCCAATTTACTTGGCAACAAATAAGCTTTATCTTTTAAACTTCTGACATCTTCAATTCCTCGATTTGAAGCCCCATCCATTTCAATAATATCCATAGCCCCGCCTTTTATTATTTCCTTACAATTATCACATTCTCCACAAGGCTCACCGTCTTTAAGATTACTACAATTTACTGCCCTGGCTAAAATTCTGGCCGCTGAAGTTTTTCCAGCCCCCTTAGGACCGGAAAATAAAAAGGATTGCGGAACATCTTTAGCACTCAAATATTTTTTTAAACTATTCGCCACATCATTCAAATCAAGATCAGAAAACTTAATTGGTCTATATTTTAAGTGAAAAACTGACATCAAACGATTAAACCAAAATCCAGTCCCATTTACAATATTCGTAACTGTATCATTATTAAAATAATTTAAATTTGAAGTCACAATTTTTTATGGCCTTGAACGTGGGCGACCACATTCACCAGACATAAAAAATTCTGTGACAAAAATTTAAAACTACTTTAATAAATTTTCAACTCCATGAATCAACCAACTGTATAAAACAGTATCTAAATTCGATTTTTGAAATTTTATTTCATACTTTAATTTTTGAGTACAAATTACAATATCACCCAATCTGATTATTCCATCCGCATCTTTTTCTTTTGACATTGGAAAACCCAAAACTTGAGGTATATAGCCCATCTTTCGATAATTTACATTTAAATCCTTAGCCTTTTTTCTTCCTACAAAATAAATACTCAGTTCAACATTCTGTTTAAATCCCTTTTCTTTAAGTACTTTTTTTGCCAGTTCTTCAACCAAACTTTCATTCAAACCCCAATTCTTATTATGATTTATCAAAATTAAATTATCCATTAATCTTTTCTTTTACAATTTTTGAAATCACTCCACCATCTACAGCTCCACCCATTTTTATCATCACTTCCTTCATAATTAATCCAAAATTATTTCCTTTTTCCGCCATTACTTGTTCTATTATTTCAATAATTTTTTCTTCACTAACTTCTGCCGGTAAATATTCCTTAACTATTGTTATTTCATAATCAAGTTGATCTACTAAATCTTGTCTAGCAGCCTTTAAAAACATTTCTCTTGACTCTTCTTTGTTTTTTAATTCTTTTCTTAAAACTCCAATTTCTTCAGCTTCTGTCATACCACCGGGTGGCAGTTGTAATTCTTTTTTATCAATTAATGAAATTAAAAATCGCAACACATCCACCCGCTTGTTATCACGGTTCTTTAAAGCATCAAAACTGTCTTGTTTTAATTTATTTCGCATCGTGTCTTCTGGAATTTTTTGCTTTTCGGCGGCATTTATCTCGCCAAACAATTATTTTCTTTTTAGCGTATCTTTCTTCAGATGGCTTTACATAAGAAGTTCTTTTTCTTACTTCTTCTGTAATATCCTCTTCTAAACAAAGTCTTCTAAATTTACCGATAATATCGTCTTTTGATTCGCCTTTCTTTTTCTTTACTATAATTGGCATTAAACTCACACCTCCTTTAATTTAAAGTTTCTTATTTTACCTATCTTTTGGTCTCTTGTAAACACTTTATTCTATCAAGACTATTAGTAACTCCATCTTTATTATAATCACCAGCACACACATCACTGACTCCAGGAGTAATTGCCCCTTTAGTACAAGAAATATAATCTATGCTGTTAACAGTCCCATCTTTATTATAATCAGTAGTTCTATCACAAGCTGAAGAACCACTAGAAGACGCTGCTATCGTTGGAATTAAGGTAGGCTGAATTGTAACTACGGGTTCTAAGCTAGCATTAGTTTTGAAGTTATACATTAATCCACCATTATCAAAAATATTATCGTTATCTATCACTATTTTGTAATAATAAGTTGTGTCGCTTTTTAAATTTGTTAATAAAATATTATGATCAATTGTTGCCTCTATATCTTCAGCCATTAAAAGTAAGCTAGCCATATTAGTTCCATAAAAAATAGATGCTCTTACTTCTTTATCAGTTGTCCAAGAAACCACTGCTGTTTTTCCATCCTCTTTAGGAACGGCCATTAAATTTTGTGGCTCATAATCAGCCGCCGCTCCACTTATAAAAGTCTTGGCCGTGTTTACCACCAAAACAGACAGAATAATTACTAAAACCAATATTGCCAGAATAATAATCGTTTTTAAATTGACTTTACCCTTCATAAGAATTTTAAAAACAATGCCGAAGCTAAACTAATCGCTCCAAAAACAATCAAACCCAAGGTTGTTGCAATTCCTCCAGTCTGAGGTAATTCAGTTGTTGTGGTTGTTGTAGTAGTTGTTGTTGAAGCTTTTATTGTCGGAGTTGGAGTCGAAGTCACCGTTGAAGTGCTAGATCCCGCAGAAATTGTATAAGAGCCACTGCCATTAGCTGAACAAACAATTAGATCTTTTACAGTTGCTGATTGAATTATATTTGAATCACCAGCTCCTCCATTACAAGTAAAATTAACATTAGCAGTTCCAGTTGTCTTGGCTTTAAAAGTCAATACTGCTAAATTTCCACTAACTGCTTCATCGCCCGAACTCATATTAGAGTAACAAGTAATTGAAAATTTACCACTGGCCCATTCAGAACTACTGCTTGGCATACAAGAACCACCAGTTTGAGTTGAATTAAAAACCATATCCGTCGCCGCATTTAACGAAGTTAACTCTAATATATTTGAATCAAAAGTACCGACTGCATCAGCAGCACCAACCACCTGGCCAGCTGAATCTATTGCTATAGTCACCGTAAAAGTATCATTCACCTTATAATTTCCAGTGGCTGGATTTAATGAAAATCTTGGATCTGCTGCTGCTGCCACCTTAGTAGATAACAATAAAAATGCGCTTAAAATCAACAAATTTTGGACAGTCCTTTTCATTTTTATTTAGTTACATTAATTTCTAATTTATTACTTGAAAAAGGCAAAGCCTTAACCGAAGTAGTTTCTATAAACATAGTAGCAAATTTTTTATCTTCATTACCAGTAGCAATCTCAAATTGATAATTACCAGCTGTTTTTGCTTTAACATTAAAACTAACCAAAGAAATAACATCATTAACATTAAAAGTCATCCCCTGCTTAGTCTCTATTAAATATTTAACTACTATCATTCCATCAGTTTTTAATACCTGACCAATGAACGGCTTTGGTAGTTTCTCGTCAAAAACTAAACCCGTGATGTCTAGACTCTTAGCGTCATATTTAATAGCCACATCAATGGCATCTATTGTTCTTTGTTCTTTAACTAAAGCCTGTAGCTTAACTTGATAATTTTTTTCAACTACCATTTCTTTTTTATCAGTTGAAAAAACCAAATCAAAAGCATTATTAACTACCTCATTTTTTTTCACTTCAGCCGAATTGGTTGATTCTTTGACTACTCCACTATTTTTTTCTAAGCCAGAAACCAACATCACACTTTCAAAAATTACTATTACTGCAATTATCGGGATAAAAATTTTGAATATTTTATTATTTTTTTCCATATTTTTTTATAAACATTTAAAATGTTTTTTGGGCATATTGTTCTGCATTTGCATTCTTCAAAATTTGTAAATCAAAAGTATCAACTCGGCAGTCTCCATTTAAGTCAGCTTCTAAATTCTGACCATCACTGCAAGTCTTTCCCCACTGATTTTTCATATGACCAAAATCAGCCGCATTAACCACTCCATCTTGAACTCCCAATTGACCTACTTGTCCAACATCTCCATTGAGAACTGGATAGCCAGAGAAATCCAAAATAGCGCCATTGCTTAAGCTGGAAACCAGTATTTGGCTGCTATTTAAAGCTCCAAATCCTCCAACCTGGTTATTCTTACCATACAAAGTCGCCAATGTTTTCTTTCCGGAGACAAAAACCTTAATTTTATCAGTTAAGGCATAAGTATTATCCAAAGCAAAATTACTAATTTTAAATACTTGATCACCTAAAGAATTAAATTTATTAGCCACGACTGTAGCTGTTACATTTCCAGTCATTCCATCTTGACCATCCTTAGCTACATTAACTTTGAAACTAAGATCTCCAAAACATGGATTAACTGCTTTAACTCCAGAAACGGCAAAGAACAGATTTAAACTTGGAGCTGTATAATCAGTCGCTCTACAAACATTGGTTCCAATGGCATCATTTGTACAAATCTGTCCAGATGGACAATTAGTTGTTGAGGTTGACCATTGACCACTATTACAAGTAAAGTATTTGTTTGTCGCAGTACATTTTTGATTACCGCTTATACAAACACTAGTTGGAGTAACAGGGGTAACTGGAGTAGGAGCTCCACAAACAAAACCTGCTATATTACCACTTGTACAAACTTGTCCAGTAGGACAACTTTGAGGACTAATAGTCCACCATATTGTTTGATTATATGTAGGATTACCTAAATAATTATTAGTATCTATCTGACAATTAACGTATTTATTATCTCCAATACATTTTTGCATTCCAAGTAAACCAGTACAACTATCTACAGGAGTGGTAGGAGTACTAGTAGATTTGACACAACATTGATAATTTTTACCTTTTGTATTAAGACATCCACTAGTTGTAGATGCTGTTCCCCCATTAGGACAAACATTTTGACTTAATCCTAAGTCATAACAGATACCACCCTCCTGTACACATGCATAAGTATTTGCGCCCTCTGTAGGATCAGAAGCAGGGTTACAACAATAATTACCAAGTATAGGACACAAACCATTACCTACATGTTCACCATTAGGACAAACATTATTGCTTGATGTTAAATCTCTACAAGTACCACCTTCATTTTTCTTACATGTATCAACTATGCAATAAATTGGATTTGATGTATTTGTACATTTAGTCGTTCCGGAAATAACCGTACCATAATTAGCACGACATGTATCACTACTGTCAACACAAACTGCATTCGTAAAATCATAAGTAATATCTGTAACAGGAGTATTTATAACAGGAGTATCAGTAGTGGATTTTGGTACACAACAAACCTTTCCAATAGTAGAACAAGTAAAACTAGTATTTATCGTTCCACCATTAGTCCCTCCACTACTACCAGTACAAGTAAGACCATTTGTCACTCCACTATAAGAATTAATACAGGCAGCCCCAGTTTGACTATCACAAGTACTACTAATAACAGGTTGAGGATTAGGATTAGTTGACGGAACACAACACTGATAACTATGATCAGGAATTGTAGTACATAAACCACCGTCTATATACGTTGTATAACCACTACCACACGTATCATTTGAAATAGTTTTACAAGTACCACCTTTATTTATACATCCTTGATCAGATCCAGTAGGATTAGTAATTGGTGGTTGATCTCCTGAATTTTTAACACAAGAATAATTATTCCAACTCCAAGTACAACCAGTTTGATAAGAACATTCAAGTTGGTTACAACCTTTACAATCAGAAGAACAAGTTGAAGCTGGAGGCGGTGTAGATTTTGTATATGTACAAGAACCTGTTTTATTTCCACTACAAGTACCTCCTTCTAATAAAGAGTTATCATCGCAGGATGATTCTCCCCATTTATCTCCAGAAAGTGATTTAAAACTTCCATATTCACAAATTTGCACCGCCCAATCCCAACAACTAATTTCTCCACTAACAATAACTCTGTTAGCATCCCGATCGACACAATCATTTTTAGAACCAACACAATACATATCTTTTTGAATACCACTTTTACAACTCCCAGGGAAACCAATTATAGAATCATGAATACATTCGAAACCATTCTCAATCAAATTGTAACAATTACCGCCATTAAACCAACATTCCTCTTTGTTTTGTAAACACGTTTCTTTATTAAAAATAGTACAATCAAATGTAGCCGCTTTACTTCTATTCTCTTGACTCTTTTTAACTAAATTTGTTGTTATTGGAAGTGCGATTGCCAAAACTAACATAACAATCATCACTGCAATTTGGGAAATACCTTTTTGTTTTTTCATTTTTTATAAAAAATATCTTATAGAAAAGTAAAACACTTTTAAAAAATTAAGTCAACGTATCAGTTACTAAAACAACTGAAGATAAACTGATTTTTATTTTCCCAACACTCTGCTTATATCCCCCACTGTTATCAACAAAATTAAAGTCAATAATAATATCATTCCAATATTATTCACTACCATTTCTAATTTCTGGTTAGCTTTTTTCTTGGTAATCATTTCATATAACACAAAAATAATTCTGCCTCCATCCAATGCTGGAAAAGGCAAAATATTTACCACCGCCAAATTAACCGACACAATTCCAAAAAAATGAACCACTGCCAAAAATCCCTGATTTTTATTAATAGAACTAGTTGCTTCATACATTCCAATCGGACCACTAACATCTTTTGGAAGCTGGCCCATAAACAATCCTCCAATCATTTTAAACACTCCACTAGCTATAATTTTACCCCAAAAATAGGCTTCTTTAAAACCAGCTACAATTCCTTGATCAATTCTATACCAAGGCATCTTGACCATTTCCGTATTAGAAATGGCAATTCCCATTGACCCTTCCCCTTCTGGCGGGTTTTCTCTTACCTCAACACTTATTTCTCTTTCAACTTTATCAACTTGATAAACTTTTAACTTGATAAACTGTCCTTTATATTTAGCCACCTCAGCCGTCAATTCATTTGGATCTTTAATTTCTTTATCAGCCACTTTCAAAATGACATCCTCTTCTTTTAAACCAACTTTTTCCGCCGGCGAATTTTTTGAAATTTCAATAATTTTTACTTTATCTGTCTGTTTTGGAATTCCCAAAATTGTGTAAACCACACTAAAGATTAAAATTGCCAAAATCAAATTCATTAATACCCCGCCCAAAACTATTATCAATTTCTGCCACGGTTTTTTATGATTAAAAGCTTCTCCGCCTTTTCCATCACCATCCTCACCATATAATTTACAAAAACCACCAATCGGCAACCAATTTATACTATATATAGTATCTTTAATTTTTTTACCAAATATTCTAGGTGGTAAACCTAAACCAAATTCCTCCACTTTCACTCCAGTTCTTCTGGCTGCAAAAAAATGTCCAAATTCATGAACTAAAACTAAAATGGAAAGAGCCACTATAAAAATTATTAAATCCATAATTAGCCCCTTATTTCTAATTCCTTCTTCTTAGCAATTTCTTCTAATTTATTTATATAAAGGTCGGTTGTTTTTTGTAGTTCAGTTTCATCTTTCTTAAATTCATCTTCGGAAATAGTTTTATCGTTTTTAGCTTTTTGTAAACCATTTCTAAAATCGCCTCTAGCATCACGAATCATTACTCTAGCTCCTTCTAATTTTCTCCCTAAAAGTTTTATATAATCCTCTCTCTGTTCCACTGTCAACATTGGCAAACTCATTCTAATAGTATTTCCATCAACTGCTGGTGTCATTCCAATATTAGCCGCCGCTATTCCATTAGCAATTTCTCTAGTCAAGGTTTGATCCCAAGCTTCAAAAGTTAAACTACGAACATCCGGCACCCCGATCGATCCTAATTCGATTAATTTCATTTTTTGGCCACCATAAACAGTCACTACCACATTTTCAATCAATCCTGGGGTAGCTCGACCTGTTCTTATTGAAGCAATGTCATTAACAAATAAACCACTAATCTTTTCCATTCTCGTTTTTACGTCGGTGAAATTTATCATATGCTTAAATTATACCAAAAACCCTCCGATTTCTCGGAGGGCTAAACTAATTAAATTTGAAGTCATAATTTTTTATGGCCTTGAACGTGCACCGCACATTCATCAGACATAAAAAATTTGTGACGAAAATTTATATTTCTAAATCTCAAATCTAGCAAAACGGTTGATTTTCATATTTTCGCCAAATTTAGAAATCAAGGTTTTGACCATTTCTTCAATAGTTTTACTTGGATCTTTAATAAATTCTTGCTTCATTAAATCTTCGACAGTTTCTGGATTCATAGCCGCAATTTGCAAACAAAGGTCTTTGGTTAAGGCCAAAAAATCTTCATGTTTAGCCACGAAATCAGTTTCACAAAGTAACTCCACCATGACACCGATCTTACCAGTAGCATGAGTATAAGTTGCCACTCTTCCTTGATGAGTTTCTCTTTCAGCTTTACTTTCTGCTTTTTTAAAACCTTTTTCTTTTAAAATTTCTTTGGCTTTTTTTTCATCACCATCCGCCTCTTCTAAAGCAGATTTTATTTCCATAATTCCCAAGCCTAATTCAGCTCTAATTTTTTTAACTAATTCAATTATTTTATTGTTATCCATACTTTTAACTTTATAAACTTTATAACTTTAAACTTATTTAACTCCTGCTGCTTTAATTGCCTTTCCAATTTCTTCCACAATTAAAGTCACACTTTTAACACTGTCATCATTTGCTGGGATTGCAAAATTGATTTTAAATGGGTTAGTATCACTATCAACTATTCCCACGGTTTTAACATTTCTAATACTGGCCTCTTTAATGGCAGTTTTTTCAAAACCAGCATCAACTACAAATAAAATATCAAAAAATTTATCAACATTAACTAAACCACCAACTATTTTTTCTAATCTAGCAATTTCTTTATTGATTTCTGATATTTCTTTTTTGGTTGCCTCAGCAAATTTTCCCTTTGAAATACCATCTCTAAGATCAGTTAGTTTTTTAGTATTCTTTTTAATTTGTTCCCAATTAGTAATTGTTCCACCTAACCATCTGTCTGTGACATAAGGAACCCCAGCTTCCATAGCTACTCGTCTAACAACTTCTCTGGCTTGTCTTTTTGTTCCCAATAAAACTATCTGTTTACCATTTCTTTTGGCATTATAAATAAAATTGCAGGCTTTTTCTAAAGCATCAAGGGTTTTAACTAAATCAAAAACTTGAACCCCATCTTTTTGGGTATAAACGTTTACCAAAGATTTTGGATGAGTCTTAGAAATCTTGTGTCCTAAATGGCTTCCAGCATTTAATAAATCTTTTAATCCAATAGTTAAATTGTATTTTTTATCTTCTTTGACAACTTCCTTCTTAACTGTTTCCACTTCCTCGTTCTTTTTATTTGCCAAAGCTTCCTTTTGCGCTGCCACTTTTTCATTCATCTTTTTGATGTTTTCTGAAGTGATATTGCTTTGAATTTTAGTCTTAACCACTAAAGCTTTTTTAACCAAAGATTTTCCACTTCGGTTAACGGTTTTTACCTTGATCTTTTTTTTGTCTACCATTTTGTTTTTCCTTATTATTGATTTTTAACACAGGGAATAATTTGCCCAGGATAAATAAGTGTTAAAAATTTAAAAAATATTAACTTGGAAATTATATCACAAAAACAAATCTCTGTAGTTTCATCATTTTACTTAAAATATTGCTAAAATAGTTTTATGTCTGACACTGCCAGTCTTTCAATTTTTGAAGTTCGTCTACCTCAAACCAATGAACACACTTTTGAATCGATGTCTGCCCTTTTATCAAATTTCACCCAATTTTCCAATCTTTCGTTTTTTGAAAAAATAATTGGCAAAAAGAAAACCATTGTTTCGTTAGAAATAGTTTTGAAAGATGGCCAAATTCATTTTTATATCGCCGCCCTTTCTAATAATAGTGAGTTTCTTCGTTCCCAAATCCTCGCCCAGTATTCCACTGCTATTTTACGAGAAACCAAAGATTACCTTTTAGAACTCGATCCTCAATTACCCATTAGTTTTACTCAGCTTGGTTTAGGCCGATCTTACGATTACCCCACTAAAACCGCCAAAGATTTTAAAGATACCGATCCTTTAACTTCCGTTTTAGCTCCCCTTTCCAGGTCTAATAACAATAAAGATTTTTTTCTCTTCCAAATTCTTTTAAGCGGTGCTCCCAAAAATTGGCAAAGTGGAATTATTGGCACCATTCAAAATGGCATTTTGGTCGATAAAGAAAGAAATATTCGTACCGCCCATCCTGACAAAGCCATTTTTGAACAAAAAATTCAATTTCCCGGTCTTTATACCCAAATTAATCTTTTGAGCAATAATCCCGGACTTATTTCTTCAGTTTCCTCTTCTTTTGGTGCCTACACCAACCCTCGTGGTAATTTTATTAAAAATTTTACCCCTGTTTTCTTCACTAAAAAGAAACTTCGAGAATCTATTTGCCTTCGCAAATTTAATTCCAAGTTAAAAAGCCAAATATTTAATACCGAAGAATTAGCCGCCATTTGGCATTTTCCCAACCAAAATACCAAGCTTCCCAATATTGCCTGGGGTAAGAAACTTTATGCCGATCCGCCAGAAAATCTTCCAATTGCCGATAATCTCACTCCTGAACAAAAAAATGAAATTACTTTTTTTGCTAAAACTGAATTTAGAAATAAAGACTCTATTTTTGGTATTAAACAAGGCGAAGATCGCCGCCGCCATACCTACATTATCGGTAAATCTGGTACTGGTAAAACAACTTTAATTGCCAATATGGCCATTGACGATATTCGTAAAGGTCGAGGCGTTGCTGTTATCGATCCTCACGGTGATTTATGTAATACCATCCTTGATTACATTCCTAGTAATCGTATTAACGATTGTTGTTATTTTAATCCAGCTGATCCAGAATATGCCTATCCTCTCAATGTTTTAGAGGCCAAAAATGAAAATCAAAAAGAATTGATTGCTTCTGGTGTTCTTTCAATTTTTAAAAAACTTTATGGCAATATTTCTTGGGGTCCTCGTCTTGAACATATCTTAAGAAATGCCGTTTTAACTCTAGTCAATATTCCAGGATCCGATATGACCCATATCGTTGAAATTTTAACTAATAAAAATTTCCGCCAAAAAGCAGTCTCTCAATTAACCAATCAAACCTTAATTAATTTTTGGCATAATGAATTCGATCGCATGGATCCTAAGTTCCAAAACGAAGCTGTTTCCCCTATCTTAAATAAAGTTGGCCAGTTTATTTCTTCAACAAATATTAGAAATACTGTCGCCCATGCTAAATCAAAAATAAATATCCAAGAAATAATGGATCAAAAGAAGATTTTAATTGCTGATTTATCCACTGGTCGTCTTGGTGAAGATAATTCTTCTCTATTAGGCGCCATGTTAATTACTCAAATCCAACTCTCAGCTATGAATCGTGTTTTTCAAGCCAGTGAAGATCGTTCCGATTTTTATCTCTACGTTGATGAGTTCCAAAATTTTGCCACTGAAGCTTTTATTAAAATTCTTTCTGAAGCTCGTAAATTTAAATTAAATTTAATCGTCGCCAACCAATATATGTCACAGCTCGACAAAACTATCCAAGACGCCATTTTAGGCAACGTCGGTTCAATTATGTCTTTTGTAGTTGGTAATCAGGATGCTTTTATCTTAGCTAAAGAATTTGGACCTGCCTTCCCTCCTGAAGATTTAATTAAAATTGGGAAATATCAAATTGTCTGTAAACTTTCTATAGACTCAGAAACTACCGAACCTTTTTATGCCACTACTTTAGCCCCACTTTCCTGTAAAAATCAACAACGAGCCAAACTTATAAATACTTCTCAACAAAGATGGGGCAAAAAAATAGTTTAAAAAAATTTCTGCTCTATCTTTTTCGTTGGCAACTCAGCACCCCTATTCTTTGGTTGGTTGTTAAAAATCTTGGCACCGGGATAAAAGCCACCATTTTTGCTAATTTAATTGGCGGTTTAATTTTCTTTTGGGTCGATAAATTAATTTTCAAGTCTGACTGCACCAAATGTTCCCAAGAAAATCTTAAAAAACTGAATCTAAAAAACGATTAAGGTTTTTTCCACCCAGCCCATTTACAGGTCGGATATTTCGAACATCCATAGAACTTTCTACCAGTCTTAGTTTTACGAACCACTCCATCAGCTCCACATTCTGGACATTTAAATCCAGCCGCTTCCTGAAACGGTCTAGTATATTTGCAATCCGGAAATCTGTTGCAAGAAATAAACTTACCAAATCTTCCTAATCTAATCACCAACTCTCCTTCGCCACATTGTGGACACTTTTCCCCAGTTTTTTCTGCTTCCACTTTTACTCTTTCACTTCCACTTTCAGCTAGTTTCAACTCTTTTTCGAATTGTTTCCAAAAATTTTTCATCATCTCTTCCCACTCAATCTTATTCAAGGCAATTTTATCCAAGTCTTCTTCCATTTCAGCTGTAAAAGGTAGAGATAAAACATTGGCAAAATTCTTAACTAAAAACTCATTAGTCGCTTGACCTAAAACTGTCGGTTTAAATTTACCTTCTTCTCTTTCCACATATTGTCTTAATAAAATGGTTGAAATAATTGGTGCATAAGTTGATGGTCTACCAATTCCTTGTTTTTCTAAACTAGAAACTAAACTGGCATCACTATATCGCGGCATTGGATTAGTTTCCGACTCTACCGACCAATTTTTTTTACCATTAATTTTTTCATTTTCTTTCAACTCTGGTAACAACTGATCCTCATGTTTATCACCAGTAATTTTTAAAAATCCATCGAACAACATTCTTACTCCTTTTGATTCAAAAATACCGTTTTTATTGGAAAATAATACAGTAGTATTTTGCACGATTGCCGCCGCTCCTTGAGTGGCCACTGCCCTTTTCCAAATCATTTCATACAATTTATTTTCTCTAACATCACCATCATCAATAAATGGTTTTGATACATTTGTCGGTCTGATTGCCTCATGTGCCTCTTGAGCATTTTTTGAAGTATTTTTATAAAATCTAATTTTTGGAACTAAATAATTTTCTCCAAATTTTTCTTTAATATATTTTCTAAATTCTAAAATTGATTTTTCTGATAAATAAACAGAATCGGTTCTGTGATAAGTAATTAAACCTTTTTCATAAAGTTTTTGAGCTACACTCATTGTTTGCTTACCCGACCAACCCATTTTTCTTGATGCCGCTTGTTGTAATTTTGATGTCGTAAATGCTGGTAATGGCAATCTGTGAACTTCTTTCCCTGAAATTTTAGTTATTAAAAAATCCTTTTCTAAATTTTTAATATATTCTTCTGCATCATTCTGTGTCTTGAATATCGAACTGGTAAAAGAATATTCCCCGTCAAACAATTTTATTTTGTCGGTTTTATAAACATTCTTTCGATCAACTTTAATTAATTCAGCATTAAATTTTTCTCCGTTTTTTTGCAATTCACTATAAACCGAAAAATATTTTTCTTTTTTAAAAGCTTCAATTTCTTTTTCTCTTTCACAAATGAGTCTTACTGCCACTGACTGAACCCGGCCAGCCGATAATCCTCGTCTAACTTTTTTCCATAAAAGAGGAGATAAACTATAACCCACCACCCTGTCTAAAACTCTTCTACCCTGTTGTGCTTGAACCAAATTCATGTCAATTTCTCGAGAATTCTTTATTGCTTCCTCTACTGCTTCCTTGGTAATTTCATGAAAAGTCACTCTGGAAATTATTTCTTTTTTAACTGGTTTTTTGGCATTTAATAAAATCCAATTTACATGCCAAGAAATAGCTTCTCCCTCACGATCAGGATCGGAGGCAAGAAATATTTGGTCGGCGCTTTTTGAAGCCTTTATTAACTCATCAACTACTTTTTTTTTCTTAGCATCAATGACATATTCCACTGTAAAATTTTTCAAATCCACTGCCATTTTATTAGTCGGCAAATCACGAATATGACCTACAGTTGCCAATACTTTAAAATCATTACCTAAATATTTTCCAATAGTTCTAGCTTTAGTTGGTGACTCTACAATTAATAATTTTTTCATTTTATCTTTCATTGTCATCTATAATATCACCCCTTGTCAAGCCAGATAAAAATGCCATCTCATTCAGCTTCTTGTCTATTTTTAGTATATCTTGGCACTAATGTGTTTGGTTCTTCAAACCATTCTTTTAAAATATCTCCCACAATTGGCGCCGCCACATCTGATCCCTCTCCGCCTCTTTCTACCAAGACTGTAATTGAAATTTGAGGATCATCAGCCGGAGCAAAAGCTGTCAACCAAGCCTGTGTATCTTTACTCCCATCACCAACTTCAGCTGTTCCAGTTTTACAAGCAATTTCAGTTTTAAAATTAAATAAAGGCCAAGCTGTTCCTCCACTTTTACAAGCCGCTTTCATACCCTCAATAATTGTTGACACATTCTCTTTTTTCAGTTTTAAATCTTCACATTCAACCTTACTATTCTTCAAAATACTCATTTTACATTTCATTCCTTTATTGGCAATAATATTTGTCATTTGATTAACTTGCAAAGGAGTAATACTTAAGCCTCCCTGTCCTATTGATAAATGATAAGTATCTCCCAAAAACCAATTTTCCCCTTTAACCTTCTTTTTCCATTCCGAATCTGGCACAATTCCATCTAATTCTCCAATTAATTCCACTCCTGTTTTAGTTCCATAACCATATTTTTTAGCCCAATCAACTATTCTATCCAAACCTAACATCTCTCCTAATTTATAAAAAAAGATATCGTTTGATCTCTTAATTGCTTTTACTATACTTACCATCCCATCACTAATTCCACTCCAAGTTTTATAAGAATAATCTCCAATCTTTATTATCCCAGTGTCTTCAATTTGTGTCTCTTTATTTATTACTCCACTTTCTAGACCAGCCGTTGCTATTACTATTTTAAAGACCGACCCTGGACTGTATCTTCCAGAAATAGCCCTGTTCATCATCGGTAAATTTTCATTATCATTCAAATATTCTTTAATCTTTAGCGAATCCACCTCATAAGAAAAATCATTGGCATTAAAACCTGGGCTAGATACTAAACTTATTATTTTTCCGGTTTTTGGTTCACTAATAATTACTACCGCTTTTTTACCATCCAAAAGTTTATAAATTTTATCCTGCCAATAGGCATCTATTGATAGATCTAAATCTGGAGATACTTTCGGTTCTTGTCTTCCCAATTCTCTAACATATTTTCCTAAAGCATCAACTTCCACCAATCTTCTTCCATCTTCCCCTCTTAATTGACAATCTAAAAACGATTCCACCCCGCTTCTGCCTATTATTTCATCATCATCTAATTTTATTCCACATTCATTCTTATCTTTATCGCTTTGGTTAACTTTTCCCACATAGCCCGTTATAAAAGACATCGATTCTCCATATGGATATGTTCTTTTAAGCTCATAAGCCAAATCCTTTCCTTCAAATTTATATCCCTGAAAATCACCGACCCCTTCATAAATTTTATTATCTCCATCCATTCTAAAATATTGATAAACACTTTTCGCCACCACTCTTCCTTTTCTGTCTTTTATTATTGCCCTAGCCGCCGGAATTTTTTTTTCCATCAACTTATTCTCTATTGCTAAATTTTTGTAATATTTACCCTTAATTAAGGTTAATTTGGCAATTGAAACCAAAATTATTCCCAAGGAAAATATCAACCCAAATTTCATTATCCAATATTTCCAAGAGCTATCATCTATTTGATTCATTCTTTTAACCCTGACACCAATTTAACTTGTCTTAAAATTTCTCTATTTTGAATCAACTCTCCACAACCCTTAACCACCATCATTCCAGCATCATCTAAAACTTTAGTAAAAATTTTTGTCTCCGCCTCTATTAGAGAGGCTAGTCCACTTATTTTTCCCCCATTTCCAACTATTACGATCCCTCTTTTTAAAATATCTTCCATTAATTCTGGAGGTGTTTCATCCAAAACTGTTGATACCAACTTAACTATCTTTGCCAATTCCATTGCCATCGCCTCTCGTACTTCGTCTTCTGTAATCTTTATTGTTTTTGGTAAACCGCTTTCCAAATCTCTTCCCTTAACCAAGGCTGTTTTTTTATCTCCACCCTTACTTGAGCCCATCTCCACTTTTATTTTTTCGGCACTGTTTGGACCAATCAAAATTCCATATTTCATTTTGACATAATTAATAATACTGTTATCCAAATCATTTCCGGCTGTTTTTATTCCTCGTCCCACCACCACTCCACCCATCGAAATCACACTAACCTCAGTTTTCCCTCCGCCAACATCAACTATCACTAATCCTGACGAGCTATCAATTGGTAATCCAATTCCAATTGCGGCCAAAACTACTTCTTCCAAAAGAATCACTTCTTTTGCTCCAGCGTTTAAAAAAACCGATTTTACGGCTCTTTTTTGTACCTGATTGATTGAGCTAGGAACTCCTACAATTACTTTCGGCTTAAAAATTTTTGGATATTTAGAAGGAATCTCATAAACTAATTTTAAATAGTAAGAAATTAGACTTTCTAAAGCTTCCAGATCAGAAATCACCCCGTTTTTAATCGGCGAAACTACTTCAATTTGTTTTGGTTCTCGATTTAGCATTTCCTTTGCTTTAAAACCAAAAGCAATCGGTCCACTTTTTTTTGATTTCGGCGCTGATAATCCTGTCCATCTTTTCTTTTTTTGCCTGGCAATCATTGTCGGCTCCTCAATAATCACACCCCTATCTTTTAAATAAATCAAAGTATTACTGCTTCCTAAATCAACTCCAATTTCCCATGAGAAAAGTCCTAAAAAATTAGTAATTTTATTTTTTAATAATCCAAACTTGTTCACTACAAAATTATACTTTATAACTTTGTAACTTGATAAACTTGATAAACTATATCTTATGAAGTCCTTTACCAAACCTCTTCGTTTTCTTTTTTTAGTCCTCTTTTTTTTAACACCTCTTATTTTTACTCAATCTAATTCAGAGCTTTTTGAACTTCCCAAGATGTACTTCGTTTATCTTTTGACTATTTTAATAACTACCTTCCATTTAATTAATGTTTTTCAAAAGCAAGTTCCTCTCATCAAAAAGAACTTTCTTCATATTCCCTTAGCCCTTTTTTTAATTTCTCAAATAATTTCTACCGTTTATTCCATTGATCCACATACTTCTTTCTTTGGATATTATTCCCGTCTCAATGGCGGTCTTTTATCCCTAATTTGTTACTTTGTTTTATATTTGATCTTATCTGTCTACATCAGCGGTGATTTAAAAAAACAAATCATTAATTTTTCACTTTTTTCAGGTTTATTTGTTTCCGTTTATGCAATTGCTCAACATTTTGGCATTGATAAAAATTGGTGGGTTCAAGATGTTCAATCTAGGGTATTTTCCACTTTTGGACAGCCAAATTGGTTAGCTGCTTATCTTTGTGTCCTTATTCCCTTCTCTTTACATAAAATTTTAAATTCAAAAATAAAATCATTAGATTTTTTCATTGGTAATTTATCATTAATTATTTTTTATCTGTCCCTCCTTTTTACCAAATCTAAATCAGGTATCATCGCTTGTTTAATTTCCTTAGTCATCTATTTTCTTTTTTCCTTTTTCAAAAATAAAAATTCCCGCAAATTATTAATTCTCAATTATTCATTACTAATTATTTTATCTTTACTAATAAGTAATCCAATCAAAGATAAAATCTTTTCACCTAAATCAGAAACTAAAAATTCAACACCAGAAGTTAGTAATAAGTTAAATATTACTTCTAGTGGTGATATCCGTAAAATCGTTTGGACTGGTGCCATTGATCTTTGGAAAAAATTCCCCATTTTTGGAACAGGAGTAGAGACTTTTGCTTATTCTTATTATTGGACCCGCCCGGTCGAACATAATCTCACCTCCGAATGGGATTATCTCTACAATAAAGCCCACAACGAATATATAAATTATCTGGCCACCACTGGAATTATCGGATTAGTTACCTATTCCTTTTTAATTGTCTCCATTTTATTTCTATTATTAAAATCTCAATTTTCTAAAAAAGATTTAGATGGATTAAATCTAGCTATTTTAGCTAGTTTTTCCAGTCTTTTAATAACTAATTTTGCCGGTTTTTCGGTTGTTATTACTTCATTATTTTTCTTTCTTCTTCCAACTCTTTCATCCCCAGACCAAAAAATTTCTCCCTCAAAAAATAAAAAAAATATTTTAATTATTCCCCTCTTAATTCTCAGTCTTTTTCTTGTCAGTAAAACTATTCTTTTTTATCTAGCCGATATCTCCTTTGCTAAGGCTGAAAATTACGATTCTATTAATGATTATCAAAAAGCCATGGATTATATTCAAACCAGTCACAAATTTAATCCCCAAGAACCTTTATATGCTGACAAAATTGCCAGTATTTATTCCAAAATTGCTTTAAATAGTGAAAAGCAGGAAGATGTTGATCAAGCCGTCAAATATTCTAATTTAGCTATTCAAATTTCTCCCGCTAATATCAATTTTTGGAAACAACGCGCCCAAACCTATCTTTATCTTTCTGGTGTTGACTCAAAATATTTTTCCGAATCCATATCTTCCCTTTCTAAAGCTAGCCTTTTAGCCCCAACAGATGCCAAAATTTATTATTCTATTGGCCAATTTTTAGAAACCGCTAAATTAAAAAAAGAAGCCATTCCTTACTACCAAAAAGCCATCGAGTTAAAACCAAACTACGATTATGCTTATTTTGCCCTCGGAAAAATTTATTTAGATCAAAAAGAAATTAAATTAGCTAAAGAAAATCTCCAAAAAACTATTGATTATTCTTATCCCACCAATCTCGAAGCTGAAAATCTACTTAAAAGTCTCAAATAAATTCCACTTCTCCATTTTTCCACCAATATCCTTAAAAAACTTTCCACCTTCTTCCTTAATATGATCAATAAAAACTATCCCCTCCAAATGATCCGACTCATGCTGCCAAACAATCGCCTCAAATCCAGCTAAGCTTTTATTTTTTCTTACCAGTTTTTCTTTTTCAATTTCATCCCAAGACACATCTATTTTTAACCATCTTTTTACTGTTCCAAAAAATCCTGGAAAAGATAGACATCCTTCCAAAAAATCTTCTTCTTTATTATTTTCGTCAACAATTTTTGGATAGACCTTTTCACCGTAAACTCTTTCAATTTTAGGATTAATAAAAACTAAAACATTTCCCTTTCCCAATTCTTTACTGCCAAAAAATCTTTTATTTGAACCAATTTGCGGCGCCGCCAAACCAGCGGCATTATCGCCAACCTGCAATATTTTTTTTAAATCTTCAATTTCTGACAACAATTTTCTATCGACGTTTTTAGTCTCCCCTATTTTTCGTTTCAGTATTTCTGCCGGATAAAGGACAATTTTTCTCATAAGCTATTTTAGCAAACTAAAATTAGTTATAATTCCCCTATGACTAATCTTATCTTTTTTGGTTCTTCAGACTATTCCGTCATCATTCTTAAAAAACTTCTTGAAATTAAAAGTTTTAATATTTCTGCTGTTGTCACTAAAATCGACAAACCCGTTGGTCGTGATCAGCAAATAACTGCTAATCCAGTTGCCGATTTTTCTCGCCAAAACAAGTTAAATCTTCTTCAAGTCGAAGAATTTACTCCCGAATTTAAATTAAAAATTAAAAATTTAAAACTAGATCTGGGTTTATGTGTTGCCTTCGGCCCTCCTTTTTTTGATCAAGAAATGATTGACATTCCCAAATTGAAAATTATTAATATTCACCCGTCACCATTACCTAAATATCGTGGTGCCACTCCTGGTCCTTGGCAAATTATTAATGGTGAAACCAAATCCGCCGTCACTTTTTTCCAAATTGATGCTCTCCCAGACCATGGCCCAGTTGTTGCCCAAATCACTTTTGATATCGACCCCCAAGAAACCGCCGCCAGTTTTTATCAAAAAGCCTTTAATCTAGCCGCCAATGATCTTGAATCTATTCTTAGTTCTTATATCCAACACCCAACTCAACTTACCCAACAAGATCACACTCAAAAAACCTATTTTCCTAAATTAAATAAAGATTCGGCTCAAATTGATTGGTCGTGGGAGTTGCCGAAAATCAACCGCTTTATTAATGCCCTAAATCCTTGGCCAATTGCCTGGACTTTTGTCGTTAATCACCAAAATCAAAAATTAAAAATGAAGTTTTTTACCCCAACTTTAGTCCAAATCGAAGGAAAGAAAATTACTCCTTGGTCAGAAATTAGTAAATACTATACTATAGATAAATCCGAAAAATAGGCATAATTTAAATTGATTTTTTAAATTTATTGGAAAACTTCACCATTAATGAATTGTCTTTTTTCTGTAAGCTTCCGTCTTTTTATGATTTATTTTTAATTATTAATTCTTAATTATTAATTTTTAAAAAATAAAATTTACCCAAAAAATAGGAATATTTTATTAAATTTTTTGTAAAAATTATCTCAAATTTAATTTTTCTAAAATCAAATTTACCCAAAAGATAGGATTTTGTTTTTTTGACATTTTTTTTAAATCCTTTTTAATTAATTCAAGGAGGTAACAAAATGCCAGTCAAAAAAAAGAAAGCTGTCAAAAAAGTAGCTAAGAAGAAAGTAGTCAAAAAGAAAGCTACTAAAAAAGTCGCCAAGAAAAAGGTCGCCAAAAAAGCTAAGAGAAAATAAAAGGCGAAATTTCAAACTCAAAACGGTGCTTATTTAAGTGCCGTTTTTTGTTCAGTAGCTTCTTTTTTGATTCTTTTCAAACACTTGGTACAAAAATTACCGCTAATTTTATCTTCACCCACAACTAAAGTAACTTTTTGAATATTGGCCATAAAAGTTCTAGGTGTTCTGTTTTGGGCATGAGATCGGTTTTGACCAATCTTGGTTCCCTTATTGCATAAACTACATGTTCTCATAGTAAGGTATAATATCAAATCAACTTATTTTTTGAAATATGGTAAATATTTTTTCTTTTATTGCTTTAATTATTAGCATTACAATTCACGAATTTTGCCATGCTTTTGCTGCTGACCGTCTTGGAGATCCCACTCCCAGATCTTTTGGCCGATTGACTTTAAACCCTCTTGCTCATGCCGATCCTATCGGTACTATTCTTTTACCTTTATTAAGTGCTTTTACTGGAATTTCTACCATTGGCTGGGCCAAACCAGTTCCAATTGACCCTTATAATCTTAAAAATCCCAAAAGAGATGAAATTTTAATTTCTTTAGCTGGGCCTTTCGGCAATATCTTACTTGCTCTTTTATGTTCCCTAATTTTTAAAATATTTGGCATTCAAAATATTCTTCTTTATCTTCTAATCTTAATAAATGTTTCTTTGGCTGTTTTTAATCTTTTACCTATTCCCCCGCTTGACGGTTCTAAAATCTTTCTAAATCTTCTGCCTCAAGAAAAATCTCTTCAATGGCAAGAAGTTTTTGATCGTTATGGTTTTATTCTACTTATTATCTTAATTTTCCTTCCAATTGGTGGTGCTCCTATTTTTCAAACCATCATGTCACCTATAATCAAGTTTGCTTTATCTTTACTTCTCTAATTTTTTATTAAGTCCCTCAACCATTTTTTCGATTTGACTCTTAGTCATACCGTGTACTAAAGCTCCTTGTTCCAATGTTTCCATTGATGCTGCCATACAGCCGATACAATGAAGTCCATATTCCTCTGTTAAGACTTCCACTAGGTTTGGATTCTGCTCCACCAAGTCAGAAATTAAAATATCTTTGGTAATTTTGGCTTTATTTTTCATGTCTAAATTATACCAAAAATGTTATAATGTGTAGTCCTATCAAAAGCAGAACTTTAAGAAGGTGTTTTTTCTAACTATCCATCTGAAATGGAAAGCATATTTTTAAGGTTTGCGCCTTAAAAGAGTTTTCCACCATTTTCTAGTATGGAAAAGCCAATATTGAAGAAAACTTTTGGTGGGACTTTTTTATTTCAAATCCTTTTTCACTCGGTCTAAAATTATTTTTAAACTTTTTTGATTATTTAAAGCCTCTTCTTTAATTGATTTTTTAAATTTATTTTCAAAATATTTTGGGTCGTCAAGATATTGATATAAAAAATTTACCAAATCACTACTTTTTTCCCTAACCCACCCTAAATTCTTTTTTCTTATTAAATCAATATTTCCATCTTCTTGACCTCCAACATGAGTAATTGCCACAAATGGTTTTTGACAAGCCACTACATCAAATAAAAAATTTGGACCGGCCTTTCCAAAAATAATATCCGAAGCTCCTAAAACTTCTGCCATATTATCAATCCACCCCATATTTTTTATATAAACAGTATCGTCTTTTCTTAACTTAGACAAAACCTTTATATAATTCTCAACCATTTTATAAGCAAATTTATCCACTCCCGTATTAATTACAAAAGCAACTTTTTTCTTAATAAAAATTAAAGTTGGTAATAATTTAATTAAAGAATTAGTCCCTAAGCTTCCCCCTCCTATAAAAATCACCGGTCTATCATCCTTAATTCCCAATTTTTTTCTAACCTCTTGTCGGTTAATCTTTTGATACATTTCTGGTCTAACCCACCATCCAGTTTTCAAAATCTTATCACCCTCAATTTCATAATTTTGGGCTAAATCTTGGCTAATTTGGTCATAAACTATATTCAAATCACAACCCTTAACAAAGGAAACTGGATTGATAGTCCAAGGATCGGCCACCACCGTCCACAATTTAAACTTTTTATGTTCTTCTTTTCTCCAATCAACCAAACTATGTGAATGAAAAAAATAAGCCGAAATTATTAAATCTGGATTTATTTTGTTAATTTCCTTTTTTAATCTGGGTAAATTAAAGATCGAACTTTTTCGTAATAAATCTCTGGCAAATTTAATATCAAAAACTTTAGTCGCCCATCGATTGGATATTGGTAAATATCGGTAAGCAAAGGTGTATAAGTCATCACCAAAACCAGTTTCTGCTTTTATTTCAGCGTAGGTTACCTCATATTGAGAATCTTTTTCATTAGCTTTAAGATAATTAAATATTGCCTTGGCTATGGATCTATGCCCCCAAGGCATATGATCAGTCAACACTAAAATTTTCTTTTTTGTCATTTCTTATTTTACCCCAAAATATTTCTTTTATTTCTCCCATTGCCCCTATTAAGATTTTTGTAAGTTGAAGTTAGACTGTGGCAGTTTGGACATAAAAGCCTCAAATTATCAACCTTATTATTTCTAAAGTTACCATCAATATGATCAACTTCTAAAGGAATTTTATGAGTTATTTTATTTTCCTTTCCCCAACCACACATACAACATCTATTTTTAAATTTTTCAAATAAATATTTTCTAATAAAAGGTTTTGAAATTCCATTAGTATTTAGTGAGTTTATTTCTCCACTCAACCATTTTTGAATGTTCCTTTTAAATTCAAATTCGTGTTGACATTTATTGGAACAGAATTTATGAAAACTATTTCTAGACGACATATGTTCTTTTCCACAATTGATACATTTTATTAAGTAATTTTTCATACAATTAATTATAATATATAAAATGTTTTTCTTAATAAATTTGATATAATTCGATTACTTATTTTGCCCTCCTAGCTCAATGGTAGAGCAGTGGTTTTGTAAACCTCAGACGCAAGTTCGATTCTCGCGGAGGGCTCAAAACACATATTTTCTGATAAAATATCAGGATTATGCCCAGATAGCTCAGTTGGTAGAGCATCCCCTTGGTAAGGGGAAGGTCTTGGATTCGAGTTCCAATCTGGGCTCAAAAACAGAAACTTTTTGGAGGGTTGGCCGAGTGGTTTATGGCGCCAGTTTTGAAAACTGGTGGGCGAAAGTCCTCATGGGTTCGAATCCTATACCCTCCGCCAAAATCTTGCTAAACTTATTTAGTGACCAAAACTAGACTAATAATTTATATTTCTATTCTTCTTTTAATTGTTTCTGCCTTGGTTGTTTGTATCTTTAAACTGGCTCAAAAAGCTAAACCAACCAACCCCAAAACTGTCGAAGAAATCACCCCCTCTCCCATTGTTGAAATAACCTGGCCGGAAGCTGTTAATTTAATTCAAAATTGTCAGATCAAAATCGTTTTTCAAAAACACAGTCGAGAAATTACTCTGACAAGTAAAGATAATTCTGTCTACAAAACTACAGAACCAAAAATTGACGATGTTTTTAACGAAACCAATCATCTCCGCTCCGATTGTAACGACGTAATTCAAACCATCACCGAATAAAAAATGGTAAAATATATTAGATAAGAATTAAGTGCCAATTATTAAGTTATAAGTTAAATAGGAGATCTATATGAACATACAGATCAACGGTGTTAACTTAAATATTTCCCAAAGTATCAAGCATATGGTCGACAAGAAACTCGGCCGTAAAATTGATCAACTTTTGACCAATTTCAATGAAGAAATCAGGACTGGTTCTCTTCATATTAAAAAGGATAAGTATAAACATTTTCAAACTAAATTTGACCTATCCTTGCCAGGTAAAGACGGCCATCTTTTTAGCGAATGCCAAAATATTAAGCTAGTTTCCGCCATCGTTGGTATAAGAGAACAGTTAGAAAAACAAATCAAAAAATACAAGCAAGACAAGGTAAATTACAGTCTTGGCTAATTTTAAGAAACTTGATAAACTACCAACATGTCTAAATCTAAAAAAACACCAAGAATTTTGGTTGCCTTAGTCTGTTCTGTTTGTGGTGCCCAAAATTATTTAACTGAAAAAAATAAAACCAATACTCCTGACAAGCTAAAATTTGTCAAATATTGTAACTGGTGTAAAAAGCGAACCGAGCACAAAGAATCAACTAAACTAAAATAATCAATTATTATATAATTGAATTATATGAGTAGATCTTCGCAAAAACCCAAAAATGATAATAGGTCAACTATTACCAAAGGTTTTATCAAGCCAGAAATTCCTAATTTCCCTGGAAACAAATCCCCTGTCAATTTTAGACCTAGTGCTCGCATGGGAACCATCAACCGCGGTCGTCGTTAAATTCTAATCTTTAGTATTAATCTAAAAAGAATATTTTATCTTTTGGCCTTTTCACTGTAACAAATTCGACTCCCGCCTCTTTTAATAAATCTTGAACCCCGCCAATATCAGGATAGTCACCGTAAGTAACAAATCTTTTTATTCCCGCATTTATAAGCATTTTGGTACAAATAATACATGGAGAATGAGTGCAATAAATAGTTCCCCCAGAAACATTTTCTCCGTTTTTGGCTGCTTGAATAATGGCATTTTGTTCCCCATGAATCGCCCGACAAATTTCATGCCTCTCGCCAGATGGAATATTTAACTGATTTCTCAAACAACCCAATTCCAAACAATCTTTAGTGTTAGCTGGTGCGCCATTATAACCAGTCGCCAATATTCTTTTATCTTTTACAATAATCGCCCCGACATGATGTCTTAAACAATTTGATCTTTCCGAAACTAATGCCGCAATTTTAATAAAATATTCATCCCAACTCGGTCTTTTATCTGATTTGGTCATAAATTTCCTCAATTTGTTGATTCAAAAAATTAATATCTTTATTATTTATAATTGTAAAATCCGCCATGGCAATACATTTTTTTAAATTTTGTTTATTTGGGTCTTCCGAATTCATTTCTCGTTCTTCATCTGCCAAAAATTTTTCAAAATTTATATTATCTGTTGTCGTTAATCTCTTAATTACTCTTTCGTATCTGATTTTTGGGTCTGCATCTACTGCCAATAAAGTGAAATTCCCTCTATCTTTTAGAGATTCTATTTCCCCTACTGTCCTTAAACTTTCAATTATGCAATTTTGTCCGGATTCTAAGGCTCTCTTAAATAATTCATCGGCCACAAAACTAGGACTGTTTTTTTCTCTTAATTCATTAGCTACTACCACCATATTATCTCTATTATTCTCTAAACCTCTCCTTTCAATTTCTTCAACAATAAAAGCTCTAGCCGAAAAATGCTTAAATCCTTTTTTTCTAACTAAATATTCAACAATAGTTCCTTTACCCGACCCATTAGTTCCTGTAATCCCAATTATTATCATCTTTTACTTCCCCCGCCTTTTTCCCATTTAACAGCTCCAAGAATCTGTCCATATAAATCATCTTCCATTGAAATTGCCATTTCCTCTAATTCTTCTTTACTCGGATCTTTATCCCTAAATTCAACAAAAGGAACATCTTCAATTATCACTATTGGAGTTTGTTCATTCCCCTCACCCATCACTAAAACAGCTGAAGCGGCAAGTGCATCAGCTACATTAACTTTTTCCACTCTAAATTCTTTCCCAAAAATATCTTTAGTCCCAATATAATTATTCAAAGCCCTAAATCCAGAGTAAGACATAGCCACGCCAGTAACCCCCCATCTTAACGGAGTCGTCTTACTGTCAACAATAATTACCCCTAGTTTGTCTAATTTAAATTTTTTAGAAAGATATTCTCTAATTAAATTAACAGATTTTTGTGGATATTTTGGCCATAAAACATAATTACCATTTCCATTCGATTCGTCAATTCCCGCCGAAGGAATCATAATATTATTTTTAATCGACAAAAAGAAATTATATTTATTTTTTTCCGGAAGGTAATAATCTGCCTGATCTATTATCAAAGAATCCTTACTTTTTTCACCCATCTTTACCACACTACCTTCACAAATTGAAACAATTTTTGAAGTTACCGCCACCACCGAATTATTTTTAAGTTCAACAATACTTTCATCAAGTATTTTAAATAATTCATCTCCTGCCACTATTGGTTTAGTTTTTATTGGGTTTACTTTCATATTAATTAATTATCCTTCTGGCAAATACCAGTTTATAATATTCGCAAAATTTATCTATCGACCACAAAGATGTTCCTTTAGATATAAAAGAACTGTGCCAAACAACTGGCTTCTTAATATCCATTTCATTATATGACAAAGCAGATAATATTTCGCTCGGTTGAACTCCCAAATAAACCCCCATATGCAAACTAGTTAGCCATTCATTTTCATTATTTACTCTTTTTTCACTTAAATTGACTCTTTTACCAGTGCTGGTTTTAATCTTTTCCCCATAAATAATATCCCCTTCTTTAAGATTATCTAAAAAAACGCTTTTGTTTTCATTTTCTACAAAAATCCCTTTATTTTTTGCTTCTGGAAGAACTATCTCATTTTTACCGAGATAGATTCCATAATTTGTATAAAAATAATCCTGAACCGCCAAACGACAATTTCCACTAGTTATTTCCACATTTAAAACATCTTCTGTCACTGGTCCACGAAGATATTCATAACCAAAATTATGTAATTCTCGCAGTTTCTCTGATCCACTCATGTCGCAATTATATCAAACAACAACAAAACGAAGTGCAGGTCCGCCAGGAGTCGAACCTGGAAAAGCAGTTTTGGAGACTGCTGTGATACCATTTCACCACAGACCTAAAGTATTCCTATTTTATCAAAAAATCTTGATTTTTACCTTTTAAATCCATTTTTTATAGTTCTACAAACTATTTCTTGTGCAGAATTGATGTCAATACTTTTTAAATCTTCACCCCCAAAAGCCCTATCATTTGCCCAACATCTTGCTTTAATATTTCCACCAATATCGTCACAATAAAATTCACCAGAAGCATAATCTCTAGCATGACATTTGATCAATTTATGTAAATCATCAACCTCACCATTTAACTTTGTAGATCCATCCAAGAATGCACCAAATTGCAATCTAGTTGGATTATAAAAATGACCATCTTCAATTTTACCTAAGGCTAATCCAATAATATTTCTGTATTTATCTCTAATTATCATTCCTGTTGATAATTCAAAATCCAAATCGACACTTTCACCTTGGTTAACTGATATTTTTTCCCATTTGTTAATTCGCTGTTGTTCAAAAACAGAAACAACTTCCGCCCCATTTTTTAAAAAATTAGACACCAAACCATCATAAATATCATTTATATTTTCTCTTCTCATTGTGGACCCAAGGGGACTCGAACCCCTGACCTTCCCCATGCCATGGGGACGCGCTACCAACTACGCTATGGGCCCTGAAAGGTTTCTTATTTTACCAAAAATTTTTTTATGCTACCATTGGTTTAATATGTCTAATATAACTAAAGCCGTTATTGCCGCCGCTGGCCGTGGCACTCGTTTCCTTCCAGTCGTTAAATCATACCCTAAAGAGCTTGTTCCAATTCTTTCTAAACCAAATATTCAATATTTAATCGAAGAAGCCATTGGTGCTGGTATTACTCAAATCGCTATTGTCCATCGTTTAGGCGAAAATTCTATTGAAAAATATTTCACTCCCGATGCAGATTTAGAAAAATATTTAACTGAAAATAATAAATTAGATTATTTAAACAGTTTAAAAGACATTTGGTCTAAAGCTAAACTAACTTTCATTGCTCAACCCGCCAATCTTCCTTACGGTAATGGCTCCCCTGTTCTTGCTGCTAAAGATTTTATCGGCCAAGATGATTTTGTTTATATGTTTGGCGATGATTTAACCGTTGAACCTGTTCCTGGTCAATTTTTATCCAAAATGTTGGCTACTTTTGATCAATATCAACCCACCTCAGTTATTGCCGTCAAAGATGTCGGCAAAGAAGAAATTTCCCGATATGGTTCGGCTCAATACGTTGAAGATCCTAAATATCCTCATCGTATTTCCGCCATGCTGGAAAAACTTCCCGCCGATCAAGCTCCTTCTACTTTTGGTCAAGGCGGCCGTTTCGTTATTTCCAATAAAATTATCAACATTTTAGAAAACCAATCCACTGGCCTTGGTAACGAACTTTGGTTAGCCGATGCTAACAATAACATGGCTAAAAACGATGTCGTTTTAACCCAAGCTTTTGAAGGTGCCCAAGATTGGCTCACTACCGGTGACCCCCTTCGCTGGCTTCAAGCTAATATTACTGTCGCCCTTAATGATCCTAAGTTCAAAGACGATTTATTAAATTTTTTAAAAAATATTAATAAAAATTGACGAAGATAATATTTTTCCGCGCGCAATCATGTGAGTGGATTTTACGAACGCGTGAGCACGGCAAAAATGTTATCGAGTCAATTTAACCAAAATGATAAACAAAGCTGTTATTGCTGCTGCAGGCCGAGGTACTCGATTTTTGCCCGTCGTCAAGGCCTACCCTAAAGAACTTGTTCCCATTCTCTCTAAGCCAAATATTCAATATTTAATTGAAGAAGCCATTGGCGCTGGTATTACCGAAATTGCTGTCATAATTCGTAACGGTGAAACTAAAATTCAAAATTATTTCTCATCGGATGAAAATCTGGAAAAATATCTGTCTGAAAACAATAAAATTGAATATCTAGACAGTCTAAAATCGATTTTATCTAAAGCCCACCTCACTTTTATCCAACAACCAACCAATCTTCCTTATGGCACCGGTTCCCCGCTTTTATCCGCTAAAGAATTTGTCGGTTCAGATCCTTTTATTTACATGTATGGTGATGATTTAACAGTTGAACCTGTTCCTGGTCAATTTTTAACCAAAATGATCAATACTTTTGAAAAGTATCAACCCGACGAAATTATTGCCGTTAAAGATGTTGGTAAAGAAGAAATTTCCCGCTATGGTTCGGCTCAATATCAAGATGATCCCAATTACCCCCATCGATTACTAGCCATGCTCGAAAAACTTCCTGCCGATCAAGCCCCTTCTACTTTTGCCCAAGGCGGCCGTTTTATTGTCACTTCAAAGATTTTTAGCATTCTGGAACAACAAGGTCTTTCCCGAGACGGTGAACTTTGGTTCTCTGATGCTAGCAACAGTCTAGCTAAAACTGGCATCGTTTTAACCCAATCTTTCGAAGGAAATGAAGATTGGCTTACCACCGGCGACCCTCTTCGTTGGCTTAAAGCCAATATTATTATTGGTCTTCAAGATCCGAACCTAAAAGACAGCCTAAAACAATATCTCCTTCGTCTTTAATTTTTTTTATTTTTAGTTCAATACACCTTAGATACATATTTTTATATAAACCACATTATACCCATAACTAATTTATTTATGTCACTTAAAAGCACAAATTAGCTTCAATTTACTTATTGACACAGTCCTATAATAGATATATAATTAAACTATAGAGTTAATAAATTTAACTTTAATACTTTAAAAACTAGTAAATTGTTCAAAGGAGAGATTTGGAGTGTGGCTCCTCTAGAGTTTCGCACCCCGTTTCTCCTTTGAACAATTTTTAAAGCCAAAGGAGAGATTTGGAGTGTGGCTCCTCTAGAGTTTCGCACCCCGTTTCTCCTTTAGCTTTAAATTAAAACCCCGCACTTGCGGGGTTTTTTAATGTTTTAATCCTATAACATTGACAAATTGGCACTTTTATTATAGTATATGCATACTAGCGTTTAGTGAAAGCAGGCATTTGCGCTTACCTTCCCTCTTCGCAGTACTTTAAAAAACCGTGATTTATTACCCTAAAGCAAGTCTGCTATGTGTAAACTAATTTTTAGTTTTCAGATACCAGATTTGCCGTAAGGTATTTTTGGATTTGTATAGAAGCATGGGAAACCATAAGGTAGGCCCGCTTCGGAAAGGAGGATAACATGGATGGCTACGAAACCAGCTAAAGAATGCCTTTATTGTCATTCTGAAACCAGAAACACAAAGGCCCGGTTTTGTTGGAACTGTGGGAGACCATATGACCGACAAAACCTAAGAGATCTAATCATCTATCTAAAAGAAAAGATACTAGGAGGTATCGTTATGTTTAAGAAATTCGTGTTGCCGTCATTCGGAATCCTGTTGGCTATCATCGTCGGCATCATCAGCCTCACCGTCCTTCCGCTCATCATGGGCGCCTGGACAATCGTTGTCCTGGTCGGTGCCATCATCGCCATCATTGGTCTGGGTTTTTTCATTGTCGCAGCTGCCACAAACGGTCACTACGCATGGATGAAACCCACTAAAATAGCGACATTTTTTACTGGCCTAGGAATTATCGTCTTGGCATTTGCCATCTGGGGAACAATCGCTCTTTCCTCACAAACCACCCAAGCCGCTCCAACCACTGTCTCAATCACCGCAGCCACAACCACCGCAACTCTTGCTGTCGTTGATCCTGCTCTCGAGCATGGTAATCTTCCGCAAGAACAAATCGGCCACCCAAATTGGTACACTGAAACCGGCACTAATGACGAATACAAGTGGACATTTGAAGTAAAAACTGGTGAAGTTGGTATCGTTGGCGGCTTAGTCGTTGATGGAAAAAATGGCGGTGTCTATAGAGCATATGCTCCTGGGATCTATACTGTTCAAATCCAAAATGGCTTTGCCTTAACAACAAAAGCCGAATGGGCTCAAAACGAGTTCGAATTCAGACTTGGTCAAGCAATTCAATACAACTGGGCCTATGGCACAGTTGACTACGGTCCCCTGACCCCACCCACCCAATCCAAATAAATCACGGCTGATGAGCTGAAAGAATATGAATAGTTTGAAGCACTTTTGCTTTTAAATTACTTCTCTATTTTTTCAGCTCACTCCAGTCTATCGATATTGTCGATACTGATGAGTCCAAAAGGACGAAACTGGAAAAAACAAAACTAATGAAAAATATTAAACCACTTATCACCATCTACATGCCTGTTTTCAACGCTTCCCCTTATCTTGATCAAGCCATTGAAAGTATTTTAAATCAGACTTTTTCTAATTTCGAATTTATCATTGTTGACGACGCTTCTACCGACGATTCTTGGAAAATAATCAAATCATTTGCCAAAAAAGATTCTCGTATTATTGCTATTAAAAATCAAATTAATTTAGGAGTTAGCTTAACTTCCAATATTGCTATTTCCAAAGCTCGTGGTAAATTTTTAGCCCGTATGGATGCTGATGACATTTCTTTTGCCAATCGTCTTGAAAAACAAATTCAGTTTTTAAAGAAAAATTATCAAGTTGTCGCTGTTGGTGGTCAATGTGTTGTTATTGATGAATTTAATAATATTATCGGTAATAAAAATTTTCCTACTCAAGCCGAAAAACTTAAAGATATGATTTTTTGGGCTATTCCTATGCAACAACCATCAATGATGGTCAATCTTTCTAAATTACCTAAAAATTTTATCTGGTACAAACCAATTCAATCATCGGCTGAAGAAATTAATTTAATGTTTAGATTTATGCTTCACGGTCAAATTGCCAACCTTGAAGACAATTTACTTTTCTATCGTCATTTAAATGGCAGCCTTTCTCATAAAAATCCCAAAGCTACTTTTAAATTAACCATCAAAAGCCGTTTTGCTGCATTAAATCTTGGTTTTAGACCAAGTTTAAAAGCTATCGCTTTAAATTTAATGCAAATTACTGTTGTTAGTTTAATCCCTAACCATCTTATTAACGAAATCTGGTATCGTATTCGTGGCATCAAAAAACCTAACGGTCTTACTGTTGGGACTTTTGCTCAAGCTCAAGTATAATTTAATTGATGGTTTTAATATCAAAGTTTAAAAGCCACTTCGATAAAATTATTTTAGCTTCAGTGCTTTTAATTTTATTCTGTCAAAATTTTTCTCCTCACACCTGGCTCGTTGGTTGGGATAATCTTTTACCAGAATTAAACATTTGGCTTAATCTAAAAAGATCCCTTTTGGCTGTTTGGCAGGAATATCAAGGTCTCGGATTGGTTGGCGGTATGGGACACGCCACTGAACTAATTAGACAATTGATTATCTTGCCTTTCACTCTTATTTTACCAACCAATCTAATTCGTTATCTTTGGCAATTTTTAATGCTAACTTTAGGTACTTTTAGCCTTAATATCGGCCTTAAAAAAATTTTTAACCTTTCCAAAAATTCCAGCCTTCTTGCTTCTCTTTTTTATCTCCTTAACTTTGGCACCGTTCAATATTTTTGGGTAACTTTTGAACCATTTGCTACTTTTTGGGGATTTTTTCCAGCTCTCTTTTTTCTTCTCTGGAATTATTTAAAAACTCCAAACCGTAAAAATCTAGTATATTTAATTTTAATAAATCTTCTGGCCATTCCTAGTTTCTATGTCCAAACAATTTTTATAGTTTATTTTATCTGTTGTTTAATTATTTTAATTTCCAATTTAATTTCTAATTTTAATAAAACTACTCTCAAAGTTCATTTTGTTTTTCTTATAAATCTAATCCTTATTAATTCTTTTTGGTTATTACCACTGGCCTATTATTTCAAAAATGATCTTAATAACACCATTCAAAGTTTTGGCAACTACATGGCCAATCAAGAAACCTTTGACCGTAACCAAAATCGTGGTACTATCGGCGACTTCTTAATATTAAGAAACTATTATGTTGATTTCCCTAACAATTACGATACTCTTTTCCCATCATGGAATGTTTACTTTTCCAATAAATACAACCTTATTTGTGGCTATTTAGTTTCCATTTTTGTCATTATTGGTCTAATTTATTTCATTTCTAAACTTAAAAAATCACCCATAAAAATTTCTCTCGTTTTAATTTTCTTATTATCTTCAATTGCTTTACTTTCCGCTACTCCTGTTTTTTCTCAAATAAATTATTTTATTCGTCAAATTCCTGTTTTAAATCAAATATTTCGATCTCCTTGGACTAAATTTTTTGTCCCCACTGCTTTTGTTTTTTCTGTTTTTATTGCTTTTGGATTAGAGAGTTCTTTTAATTTTTTCAAAAAAATAAAATACTCCCCTAGCTTTTCTAAAGCTATATTAAGTCTATTTTTTATTTTTTCTTTATTCAAATTTATTTTTCCTGTTTTCCAAGGTCAATTTTTTTCTCCTCTAATTAAACAAAATATTCCCAATGATTATTTAGAGTTGATTAAATATTTTAACCAAATTTCTCCAACCGCCCGAATTATGAATCTTCCCCAAGGTTCTTTTTGGGGTTGGACCACTTATCGTTGGGGGGTTAAAGGCTCTGGTTTTCTCTGGTATGGATTAAAACAACCAATTTTAGATAGAGCCTTTGATGTTTGGAGTCTCAAAAATGAAAAATATTATTGGGAATTAAACACCGCTATTCAACAAAAAAATCCTCAGGCTTTAAATAAAATTATTGATAAATACTCAATTGAATATGTAATTTTTGATCGAAATATTTATTTTACCGACGAACTAACCTATGCAAAACTTAGTTCTACTCAATTCGAACTATTAAATCAAATCGACAATCTTAAACTAGTTAAAAATATTGGTTCCATCTATATTTATCAAAATATTAGACCTAGCCAAGTTTATACCACTAACAATATCGAAGAAGAATATCCTATCAGTAGTTTCGATCCAAATTTTTATCCAAAACAACTACCAGATTCATCTTCTGTTATATATTCTTTAGAACATGGAGCACTGACCGAAAACAAAACTACCAAAGTTATTACCTCTAATCAACTATATTTCCATTTCGAAAATAAATTTTCCCACAACCTTTTAGGATTTAACTTCCCTGACATAAAATTTGATCAAGATTATTTATTAAAAATAGAATCTAGAAATACTAAAGGTCAAACTCCCATCATTTCTGCTTTTGATAATCTTAACCGCTATTATTTTTTCAAAAACCAATTAAAAAAATCTGACGAATGGCAAACCAGTTGGTTCTTAATTCCTAAAATGGAAAACTTCTCATTTGACACCGGGTTAACTGTTCTTTTTGATAATCCCAGTTTTAATCAAAATCTATCAATAAATGATATTAAAAATCCAGAAATTTATCCTTATCAAAATAATATTTCTCTAATTAATGATTATCAGTCACCCAATAACAATTATTTGTCTGCAAAATCAAATATTTTTTATTATAAAGTAAAATTCAATCAAACTAACAATAAATATTTAGTTCTCCCTCAATCTTTTCATAAAGGTTGGATTGCCTTTTATTTTCAAGGTTTTAAACCAGTCTTTTTAAAAAACCATACCTTAGTCAATAACTGGGCCAATGGTTGGCAAATCCCCTCCAACAACCCAACTACTGTTTATCTTTTCTTCTGGCCACAAATCTTTGAATTTCTCGGTTTCATCCTTTTAATTCCTGCATTTATTTTTATATTTAGATCAAACAAAAAATAATTCTGCTATAATCAATTAATTATGAATAATATTCTTTCCTTTCTAAGCCAACCTCAGTTTTATCTTCCTCTTTTAATCTGGACTCTAGTCTGGAAAGGTCTTGCTCTTTGGAAATCTGCCAATAAAAGACAGCTCATTTGGTTTATCCTCTTACTAAACGTCAACACCATAGGTATCTTCGAAATAATCTACATTTTCTTCCTTAATCGCTGGGACATCGACAATGGCAAGATTCTTGCTTTCCTAAACAAAAAATTCAAGAAAGATAAGAAATAAACTTAGAGTTCACAGACGTAATTTTAAATCCGAAGTTGCAATTTTTTATGGCCTTGAACGTGCACCGCACATTCACCAGACATAAAAAATTTGTAACGAGAATTTAAAATTTATAAATTCTTTATTATCCCTGCAATTTTATTTCCTAATTCCTCGAATTCTTTTTCTTTCCACCCTCTGGTTGTCATGGCTGGAGTTCCAATTCTAATTCCAGATGGTCTAAAGGGACCAGCTGTATCATGAGGAATTGTATTAGCATTAACCACAATCCCATTTTCTTCCAATTTTACTGCCGCATCTTTGCCTTTTTCAAAACCCACCTCCACCACCATTAAATGATTTTCCGTCCCAAAAACTTTTAACCCATTTTTTCGTAAAGTTTCAGCTAAAACTTTAGCATTTTTAACAATCTGAGCCGCATAATCCTTAAATTCTGGCGTATCACATTCTTTAAAAGCTACCGCCAAAGCAGCTATTTGATTTTCGTGTGGACCGCCTTGTAAACCTGGAAAAACGGCTCGATCAATTTTTTTAGCCAAATCAACATCTTTTTCCATTCCTTTTTTAGTAATTCCAATCACTGCCCCCCGTGGACCTCTTAAACTTTTATGAGTTGTAGAAGTAATAACATGAACATATTCATTTGGACTCGGATGAACTCCGCCAACCACTAGCCCAGCAATATGAGAAATATCCGCCACCAACCAAGCTCCAACTTTATCAGCAATTTCCCCAAATCTTTTGAAATCTAAAATATAAGGATAAGCCGTAGTCCCGGCTATAATCATTTTCGGTTTTTCTTCTAAAACCAATTTTTCCAACTTATCATAATCAATTCGTCCATCTTCTTCCACATCATACTGCACACTTTCAAAAAATTTTCCTGAAAAAGTAATTTTTGGATGACCATGAGTTAAATGTCCGCCAGCCGATAATTTCAATCCACAAATTTTATCCCCTTGTTCCAATAATGCCATTTGAACAGCACTATTAGCTGGACTTCCAGAATATGGCTGAACATTTAAATGTTCCACTCCCAACACCTTTTTACCCCTCTCAATAGCCAAATTTTCGATTTGATCTATAAATTCGTTGCCCTGATAATATCTTCTGCCAGGATAACCCTCGGCATATTTATTAGTTAAACAGCTTCCCAACGCCATTCTAACTTCATCAGAGGCAAAGTTTTCACTGGGAATTAAGTGAACTAATTTCTCTTGTCTTTCTTCTTCTTTTTTAATTAAGTCTCTAACTTGTTCATCTATCATAAAGTGATTTTACAACAAATTACCTTGTTCCTCTCATTTAAAGATCTTCTCCTAATAAATTCCTTTTTTTAATTTCTTCAAAAAGAATATTATTTATTTCTTCCCTTGATAATAATTTACCATCTCTACAACAGTCTATTAATACCCATCTTTCTGGCTCTTTTTCTGCCATTTTTTGATACTCTTTTGCTGATTCCATTTGGTGATTAAAATTTTCTTCCGCCTGGTCCATTCCCTTTCCTTTTGTATAATTTCTTTCTGCCTTTTTTAAAATATTTTCTTTACAAATCAAAGGATCCACTAATAAAACTATAATTAAATCTGGTTTTATAATTCCCATTTGGTTATATCCAGCCTCCCACAACCAATTAGCATAAATTTCTCTTTCACCCTCCGGCCTTTTAGCAATTTGATGAACATTAGAAGTAAAATATCGATTTGATATTACTATTTTTCCACTTTCTAAAGCCGGCCTAATTATTTTTCGACTTCCATCTTCCTCGTCTAACATATAAGGTAATACGGCTAAATATGGATTAATACTAAAAAGCTCTCCAAACTCCCCAGTTAACATCCTACCGACATGTTTTCCCCAAAAGCTAGTTTCATAATGGGGATAATCATCCACTACCACTTCCCTATTTTCTTTTTTGAGTCTTTCAACTAACAATTCTGTCTGCGTTCCTTTTCCAGCTCCATCAATTCCATCAATTACAATAAATTTACCTTTATTATTCATTTTCTTTTATCCTCTTTTTTAATTCTGCTCCTTTAATCGTTTTCCAAAGTCCGCAGCTCATATCTCCTTCAAAACATATTCCTTGTGACACACAGCTCGGACCTGTATTTTCAAATAAAATTGGTGCCTTTTTCTTTACCAATTTCAACATTTCGTTAGCCAATAACTGAATTTCCCATTGAGCTCTTCGACAACATCTTAAAGTAAGAAAATGAAGTAAAGCTCTGGCATCCATTGTCACCACCATCTTAGTTTTTAATGCCTGCGGTTGACAATATCTAGCATCTTCCGCCTTAATTCCTAAATCAATTAATTCACTGTAAAGTTTTTGAGCATTTTCAAAATGTTTTTTTACTTTTTTCAAAACATTCTTATCACTATTTAATATTGCCGGTGGAATCACATAAGAAGCTTCATTTCTTTTAACATATCTACCTGACTGAATCGAATAAGAACAACCAATTCTATGTCTAATTAATTGAATTTCCGTCACTCTACTAATTCCTTCAACAGCAAAAGTAAAACTGGCATGCTCCAAAGTAGATGTGTGACCAGATGCTATCACTTGTTTTATTAATCTTTCTCTCGTTTCTTTATTTGTTTTTTCTTTTAATTCTTTTGCTCCTATTGCCGCATAACATTGTCTAATAGCCGCCACAATATTTTGCTCTGGATTTACCGTATAACTCAATAATTTAACTTTTAATTTTTCCTGCTTTGCCATTTTGCATAGAATTTATAATCTAAGACAGGTTAAACTACTCCTAACTTTTAATCAATTAAACAAACTGGGTCAAATAAATAGATCAAAAGACATCTTTTTGTATATCAAAATATATCAACCACACAATGGACATTTGTCACCAGAATACCAGCAACCACATTTTTTACAAAAAGTTAATCCTTCTGTGCTTCCCATTTGATAAGAGATTTCTCCACTAGAATTAACCGAAATAATCATACCCCTATCACTATCTACTCCACCCCAAGAACTACCATGGCCACCCTCAGCATTAATTTCATTTCCCATTCTAGCCATAATACTTTCAAATAAATAGTTATCACCTTCTGCCATTTTCATTGCCATTCTCACATCTTTTTCCATTTTTATTTTATTTTCTACATCTTTCCCCTGTTCAACAAAATCCCAAATTTCTGAAAACTCCGGCATTAATTCCCTGCATTTTTTTATCCAATCATCAACTTCCTCTATTTTAAAAGCTATTGGTTGAGTTCTAACATCTTCTTTGCAGTTAATTTCTCTAAGTGAAAAACCATTGTTGTCTAATAATCTTTTTGCCAATTCAAAAGACTCCTTTTCATCACAAAGTAATGGCATATGTCTTCCATAAATTGCCCATTCTCTTTCCCCAAAAATAGGAAATTCCATATTCAATCTTCCCTCTTTATAAACTTTTCCCCCATCATCAGGACTTATCCAAATAACCAAATTATAACCCTTTTTCCCTAGTTCAAAAATATTAATTGTCGCCTCTCTTTCTTCTTCAGAGTGTTCGTTATATTCCCAATTATCCTTTTCAATTTTACTTTCTGGATAAAGATCAGAAATATTTATTCTTTTTCTTAAATCATCACTTGTTCCCTCTTCTAAAAAAGCCCCCGCCACTTCACTTAAATCATTTTTATTTATGTCGTAAAACTTTTTATTTTCTAAATTATTCATATTACTCTTGCTCGAAAGTTTTAGTTATCCGGCTATACGGTTGCGGCACAGCTCAGGATTTTAACCTGATTCCCTCTTGATAAATCTATTCTATCACTAAAATTTCGACCTCCACATTAAATTTAATAAGGATGATAATCGGTTAAAATATTTAAGTACATTTAGATCAAATTTCAGGTTTTCTTTTTCTTCCCTATCAATTTTTAAACTAACTAATCGTCTTTCTGCTTCTCGGCAATCCGTTCTACATAAATTTATTCTAGCTTCAATTTCATTTTCGCCTGGAATCAAAAATCCCTCAAGGTTACTAATCCTTTTTTTTGTCGATTCAATCTCTTTGTCTATTTGCTCTATTTTTTTATCCCCATTAGCCCAACTTTGACCCATGTATAGACTACCCATAATTTCATATAAATCTTTCTCCATTTGAGAAAATCTCTTTTTTTCGTCAGTGTTTGTCATTTTTACCTTAGCTAATCCTAGACTGGCTTGAAATCTATCAATCGAACCAACTGCCTCAACAAAAGGCGAATTTTTACTAACATCAAGAAGACATTCTCCTTGTGTTCTTCCTCTGTCACTTTCTTCACTCATATTTATTTATGAACATTTACTATAACCACAAAATTCATTAGTACATTTAAAACATCCTTCTTCAGCTCTTAAAGGACTACCGCAATCTGGACAAGAAATAGCCTTGCTTTCCAAATCGGCTTGTTTGACTCTAATACTTTCAATTGCTTTCGTATCAATAGAACCTTTTTCGCAAGCAAAAATATCTAATTGTTCACCTCTTGATACTTCTAAAAGTGATTTACCAACTGCGTCAAACATACTTAGAACTGTCCCCGATCCTAAACCCACTTTTTGGCCGCAGGCTATTCCCACCATTTCATCTGCAATTTCATCTAAACTAGCCCCATATTTTAAGGCTAAAGAGGCTAGTCTACCGGTCGCTTCAGCCGCTCCTGACATAAAACCACCACTTTTACCTAAATTAACAAAGACTTCCACTGGACCATCACCGGCTTCATAAAAAATAGAAGTATAAACACTTCCCAAATCACATTTTTTCTTTAATCTAACCCCTCTGGCCATTATTGGAGTGGCTTTTTTCTTGGGTTGAACATTAATTATTTTTTCTTCAACTTTTCCTTCTTTAGCTTTAACTTTTTGCATTGGCTCAAAAGATCTTGAACCGCTCCTGTAAATAGTAATTCCTTTTGTTCCTAATGAATAAGATTTTAAATAAGCTTTTCGTACATCATCAACTGTGGCTTCTTCTGGTAAATTAATTGTTTTAGACACCGCATTGTCGGTATATTTTTGGAAAGCTGCTTGAACCCTAATATGCCATTCCGGATCAATTTCCAAAGCGGTGATAAATAATGATTTTAAGTCTTCTGGTATTTCCTCTATTCCTTTCAAAATTCCCCCATTTTTAACAATCTTTTCAATTAATTCTTCACTGTAAATATTTCTCTTTTTAAGCTCTTCAACCAAAATTGGACTGACTATATACAATGTTTTACCTTCAACCGTATTTTTTTGATAACCCAAAGAAAACACTGGCTCGATTCCTGAACTAGTATCAGCCAACATGCTGATGGTTCCAGTTGGAGCAATGGTAGTTAAAGCCATATTCCTTGGTCTATAACCAGTGTTGAAATAAACACTCTTTTCCCATAATGGGAAAGCTCCTCGGGTTACTCCTAATTCTTGGGTTGCCTCTTTAGCTGATTCGGTTACAAATTTCATTATTTTCTCAGCCCAAGCAATTCCTTCTTCTGAATCATATTTAATTCCCAATTTAAAAAGAGCATCAGCAAAACCCATCACTCCCACTCCAATTCTTCGAGTGCTATTTACCATTTCTTTAATTTTTTGAACCGGAAAATCATTAATTTCTACCACATTATCCAAAAAGTGAACCCCTATTTTAATTGTTTCCTTCAATCCATTCCAATTTATGTCCGATCCTTCGACAAATTTACTTAAATTAACACTTCCTAAATTACAAGCATCGTAAGGCAAAAGCGGCTGTTCTCCACAAGGATTAGTTGCTTCAATTTTTCCTACGCTCGGTATTGGATTTGAACTAGATTCATTCATTCTGTCAATAAAAACCAATCCCGGATCACCAAATTGCCAAGCTAATCTGGTAATCAAATTAAATACTTTATAAGCATTTAATTTCATTGTCGACTGACCTGTCCTTGGGTTAATTAGATCATAACCCTCACCTTCTTTAGTGGCTTTAGCCCAATCATAGACTTTTTTAATTCCAGCCTCTACCTCTCTTAATCTTTCGTCGGCACTTCTGTTTTGCTCGGCAATTCTAATTTCTTCAACCGCTTCTTCAGGAATAGAATCGTCATCTGCAAATTTTTTATCGATTTCAATTCTTTCCATAAAAGAATTAGTCACTGCCAACGATATATTAAAGTTAGTCAAACTCCATTCATCAAGCTTTGCCACTGCAAATCGAAGTACATCTGGATGATCAATTGACAACATTCCCATATTAGCTCCCCGTCGTACTCCACCTTGTTTAATTTGAGCCGTTACATCGTTGTAGGCCTGCATAAAACTTACCGGGCCAACAGTTGTTCCACCGCTACTTTTAATATAATCCCCGCTTGGTCTAAGTCTTGAAAATGAAAAACCAGTTCCACCGCCACTTTTATGAATCAAAGCCATATTTGACATGGTTTCCAAAATTGATTCCATCGAATCATCTATTGGCAGTACAAAACAAGCCGATAATTGCTGATGGGTCTTTCCTGCATTAACCAAACACGGAGTATTTGGTAGAAATTTTTGTTCTGCCATTAATTGGTAAAAAGACTTGGCCTGTCTATCAATCTGTTCTTCATTAGCTCCAAAAACTGCATCTCCTTTGGCCACATTACTTGCTACACGCCAAAAAATATCTTTAACTGTTTCTATAGATTTTCCATCTTCATCTTTTCTAGAATACCTAGTTTCGGCAATATATTTAGCATTAAGTGAAAGACTTGGTTCTAATAATTCATTTTCATTTATGTTTTGCCTGCTTATATCTGTCATTTTTTATTTTTAAAACTGCTAATTTCAGCCATAGGCTGATCGGCCTTTGGCCGAAATTTTTCAAAACTAACTAATAAATCCTTAAAGTCATTTATTTCATTTATATCCAAATAAACAGTAGCAAACCTAATATATGCCATAGGATCAATATTTTTTAATTTTTCTAACACCATCATTCCAATTTCTTTCGAGGGAATTTCCACACTTGGCCAGTTTAAAAGTTTCATTTCAATTTCATCAATTAATTTATTTTTTTCCTCATCCGTCAGTTTCCAACAAGCCTTATCTATACATTTTTCTAATTTTTCTCGAGAATAATCTTCAACTCTCCCTGATTTTTTAATAACTTTTAGCTCCACGCTCCCGATTCTTTCATAAGTTGTAAATCTCTTTTTGCACTTTAAACATTCCCTTCGTCTTCTCGTCACTTTTCCATCTTCTGCCTCACGACTTTCCAAAACATTTGATTCATCAAAACCACAATATGGACACAGCATTTTGTAATTTTTATTATAATTAATAAAACACTATTTATAGTGTATGTTAATCATCATATCCACCACCACTAGTACGAGTCAATAGACTAAAATGTATCAAAATTGAATTTTGCAACAATTCCGCGGTGTTTAAAACCCTTCTGTCACTCATTTCATTTTGTGACATCTCCCCTTGATAAAGGGGAGAAGTTTTTCTTTTACTTTCAAAAAATCATTCAAAACCTCATCATTACTAAATCTAATTGTTTTAATACCTAAACAATTTTCTAAGAATTTATCTCTTTCTAGATCATAATTTTGTCTATTTAAATGAGATTCTCCATCTATTTCTATACATAACAATAATTTAGAACAATAAAAATCCAAAACAAATCTATTAATCGGTTTTTGTCTCGTAAATTTACAACCAAATTTATTTTTTCTTAAATGTTGCCACATTATAAATTCTGCTTGAGTTGGCTTACTTCTATTATTCCTTGCCACCTTTTTTAAAGATTCTAAATATCTTATGTTTAATTTATTAGTTTTAGCTTTAATATCAGTAATATATTTCACATTTTAATCTTATTATGTTTCTCCCCTTTATCAAGGGGAGATGTTGAGCGAAGCGAAACAAAGGGGTTTTGTTATAATACTTTCATGCAAAAAATCATTAAATTCTTTAAAGAAGTGCGAGAAGTTTTTCAAAGCATCTCATGGCCTAAAAAAGATACTTTAATTCAGCTTACAATTGTGGTAATATCAATCTCGATTGTAATCTCCCTAATTTTGGGAGGTTTTGATTATCTGTTTACCAAGTCTTTCGCCCTAATTGGTAACTTTAAAAATCAGACTCCGGCCACTGTTGAACAAGCCGCCGAACCTTCAATTATTCCTCTTCCAACGGTCGCTTCTACCACTGGAACAATTAAAAAATAATTATGCCAAAAACATCTACAAAAACTAACAAAAAAGAGTTTTTATTTAAACTCTCTCCTTTTGAACCTAGTATCGATGCCGCTTGGTATGTCATTAATACCTATTCCGGTCATGAATACAAAGCTATTGAGGCTTTAAAAACCAGAATCAAAACTATGGGAATTGAAGATAAAATCTTCCAAGCCATCGTTCCTATTCAAAGTAAAATGATCATTCGTCGTGGTCAAAAAGTTAAATCTCAAGAAAAAACCTTTCCAGGTTATGTCTTAGTTCAAATGGTTATGGATGATGATGCTTGGGTTACTGTTCGTACCACTCAAGGAGTCACTGGTTTCATTGGTATTGAAAACACTCCATCCCCTATTTCCCAAAAGGAAGTTGATCAAATTCTTCAAACTACAGAAGAAGACAAACCAAAATTTCAAACTCCTTTTGCTATTGGTGATGTCGTTAAAATTATCAACGGTCCATTTGCCGATTTTATTGGTACTATCGAATCTATTGACCAAGAAAAAGGTAAAATTAGAGTTTTGATTTCCATTTTCGAACGAGAAACTCCAGTCGAACTCGACTTCTTACAGGTTTCTAAAGAACTCTAACTTTATAACTTGATAAACTTTATAACTTTAAAACTAAAAAAATGGCTAAAAAAATAAAAACAATTGTTAAATTAACTATTCCGGCAGGTAGCGCTAATCCAGCTCCTCCAGTCGGTACTGCTCTTGGTCCTCAAGGTATCAAGATCATGGATTTCTGTAATGAATTTAATGACCGAACTAAAGAAATGCGTGGATCCATTATCCCTGCAGTTATCACTATTTTTGAAGATCGTTCTTTCGAATTCATTTTAAAACAGCCTCCAGTTTCTGATATGATCAAAAAAATAAGTGGCATCGCTAAAGGCGCTGGCACTACTGGCAAAGAAAAAGTCGGTAAGTTAACCATGGCTCAAGTCGAGCAAATTGCAAAAGCTAAAATTGTCGATTTAAACACTAAAGATTTAGAAGCAGCCAAAAGATCAGTCATGGGCACTGCCAAATCTATGGGTGTTGAGATTATCTAAAAAGTCTCCCTTGTCAAAGGGAGATTTAGAGGGATTTATTCCTTAATTATTTATTAAATAAAAACAAATGAGCAAAACCACTCAAGAAAACAAGGCTAAAAAAGCCAAAGAACAAACCAAAGTGGAAGAGATTGTCAAAACTGACGATACTCAAAAGGCCGAAGAAGTTGTTGCTGAAACCGCAGAAACTGCTGTTGAAGAAACTACTGCCACCACTAAAGTCGCTAAAAAGCGATCCAAAAAATATTTAGCTGCCAAAGCTAAAATCGATGTTAATAAATACTACCCTCTCGATGAGGCTGTTAAATTAGTTAAAGAAACTTCTTTATCTAAATTTGATGGTAAAGTTGAAGCTCACGTTACTATTCTCGATCTCGGTAATGTTGGTGAAATTAATTTCCCTCATTTAGAAACTGCCAGTAAAAAGGTTGTCATTTTAAATGACACTATCTTAGCTGAACTTAAAGATGGCAAAATTAATTTTGACATTTTGATTGCCACTCCAGCTACTATGCCCAAACTTTTACCTTTAGCTAAAATTTTAGGACCAAAAGGTTTAATGCCAAATCCTAAGAATGGTACTTTAACCGACAAACCAGAAGATTCAGTTAAAAAACTTTCAGCTGCAAAAACTGTTTTGAAAACTGAAAAGAAAGCTCCTGTTGTTCACGTTGTTGTTGGTAAAATTTCTCAAAAAGACGAAGAAGTTGTTGCTAATATTAGTGAACTAATTAAAGTTGTCAAAGCTAATAAAATCAGAAAATTGGCTCTCTGCGCCACCATGGGCCCTTGTGTTAAAGTAAAGATCGTCAACTTATAAATAAAAATAAAAAAGACTGCTAATTACTGTGTAAAATATACACAATTTTTATGCAGTCTTTTTGTTTGTTTTGTGATTATTTAATCTATTAGGGATAGAATCTTGACTAATGCCGCTTTTTTAACCGTAGTTGCTTTTTTGTCTCTTTCAAGTAAAATTTTTCCAATTTTTTCAGTCCTTTTTTTTCAGCCTCGCTGAGATAGGGACAACTATGACAAGCTTTCTCTACCTTCTCAAGCGTATTTGCTTTTCTCACCTCTTTTAAGGAAAGTTTTTCCCATTTTTTCTTTCCTTTTTTTTCAGCCTCACTACCATAAGGAGAATTACGACAAGCTATCCTTGCTTCCTCAGGTGTGGTTGCTTCTTCCACCGCTTCTAAAGAAAGTTCTTCCCATCTCTTCAGTGCTGCTTTTCCAACCTCACTGGAAATACTATATTTTCTGCAAAGTTGTTTTACTTTCTCAACCGTATTTGCCTCTTGGATTATCCTTTCAATATCACTTTTACTAAAATTTGCCATTTCAAACCACCCTTTCTTGACTTATCATCACAAACAAATTATAAAAGTACAAATCCCTGCTAGCGCAAATTAATTGCCAGCATTTTTATATACTAATATATAAAACAATATTAAAAAATATTGCGAGTGATTGTATCAATAATAATAAAATATAGCAATTATTCAAAAATCAGCCTAAAAAAGATTCCTATTATTTCAATGCCAGTCCAATCATCTTGTCCAACAATTCTGGATAACTTATTCCAGCTGCTCTTGCCTCTTTTGGTAAAAGTGAATTTGGAGTTAACCCTGGAATTGTGTTTATCTCTAAAATTACTGGTTCGTTATTTCTTATAATAAAATCAACCCTAGCAAAACCTCTGCCATTAATTAATTTAAAAACCTTTATTGAATATTCTTGAATTTTTTTAGTTATTTCATTAGATAATCTAGCTGGAACAATTTCTTCACATTTTCCATCAGTATATTTAGCTTCATAATCAAAAAAAATATTTTTTGGACAAATCTCAACCACCGGTAAAGATGTGGGGGTTTCGTTACCTAAAACACCACACGAAACTTCTATTCCATCAATAAATTCTTCTATTAAAATTCTATCGTCATATTTAAAAGCCATTTTTACTGCTTCACTTATTTTTTTAAAATCATCAATTATACTTATTCCTACGCTCGAACCCTGACTTACTGGTTTAATTACCAATTTCTTGGCTATTTTTTTTATTTCTTCCAAATCAATATTTTTATTTTTGACTATTTCTATTCCCACAGGAATTGGTAATCCACTTTTTTTCATTAATTCTTTAAATCTGCTTTTATCCATTCCTAAGGCTGAAGCTTCGCTTCCGCAACCAGTAAATCTAATTTTATTTTCCTCCAAAATTTTTTGAATTGTTCCATCTTCTCCAATACTTCCATGAATCACAATAAAGACTACATCTGGATCATTTTTTTTAATTTCTTCAATATTTATTTGTTTATTTTCCACCACCAAAGTTTTTACTTCATATTTATTCAAGTCGATATTTTTAAAAACTTCTCTTCCAGAAGACAACGACACTTCATGTTCAGTTCCTCCCCCACCCATTAAAAGTAAAACCTTTATTTTTTTCATAACGCTATTATAGCAGTAATTATTTTTAATTGCAAACACAAATATTATACCTAATTATTGACTTACAAAGTCAATATGTTATCATTAGTCATGTCTGAATACCAAACTTTAAATGAAATAACTATCGATTCTTCTGCTCTAATTAATAATTATAATTACTTCCAAAAAATCAATCCTAATTGCTATATCTGCCCCGTTTTAAAATCTAATGCCTATGGACATGGCTTATCTCAAGTAGCTCAAATCATTGACAAACATTTTAAAAACATTCCTTATATTATGGTTGATTCTCTTTACGAGGCTTATGAACTTTACAAACAGGACATCAAAACTCCTATTATGATCATGGGTTATACCGATCCCAAAAACTATCAAGTCTGGAAAAAACTGCCTTTTACCTTCACCGTTTACGATATCGAATCTCTTGAAGCTTTAAATAAACATCAATCTAACGCCAAAGTCCATATCAAATTGGACACTGGCATGTGTCGCCTTGGTCTTCAAAAGAAAGATATTCCCCAATTTATTACCACTCTCAAAAAATATCCCCATCTCAAAGTCGAAGGCATTTATTCTCATCTTTCTCAAGCCAGTGATCCCCAAAAAATAAGCTTTACTAACCGTCAAATTAAATTATTTAAAGAAATGGTTTCTCTTTTTGAAAAGTCTGGTTTTAAATTTAAATACAAACATATATCTGCCACTGCCGGTGCTTCTATTACTCATGATTCTTATTTCAATCTTGTTCGTCTTGGTCTTGGTTTTTACGGCTATTCCCCTTTTGGAAATCACACCACCGAAGCTCGCACTCAAAAATTATTTTTAAAACCAGCCTTAAATTTCACTTCTCGTTTAGCCTTAATCAAACAAATCAAATCTGGTTCTCAAGTCAGTTATGGTGGTAGTTATATTGCCAAGCAAGATGAACTTATTGGCATTATTACTGCCGGTTATTACGAAGGCATTCCTTATAGACTAAGCAATAATGCTTCTTTTTTAATTCAAGATACCAAATGCCCTATTGTCGGGAATATTAATATGAATATGACTATAGTTAAAATCCCTAGAACTATTGATGCTAAAATTGGTGACAAAGTTACTATTATTTCACCTAATATCAAAGACCCCTGTTCAGCTTACAAATTATGTGCCACTTTAGGTATTCCCATTCATGTTCTTATTTGCTCACTACACTCATCAATTAAAAGAAAAATTATATGAAAAAAAACATCTCACTCCTGGTTTTAAATTACATCAAGTTTTTTGCAAAACTTCAACTTTCTAAAGTTAGATTTATTCAAAAAATCAAAAAGAAACAATTAGATATTATTGGTATTACTGGCTCTGCTGGAAAAAGTTCCACTCTTATCGCCTGTAAATCAATCTTTCCTAAAAGATATAAAATAAAAACTAACAATAATTGCAACTCTGAATCTGGACTACCCTTAAGCATACTTAATCTCAAACCTAATAATTATAATTTTTTTGATTGGTTATCAATAATCGTTCTTTCACCCATAAGATATCTTACTAATTGGCAATCCTATGATGTTTTAATTTTAGAAATGGGTATTGATTCTGCTTCTTGGCCAAAAAATATGGAATATTTATTATCAATAGTCAAGCCAAATATTGGTATCTTTCTCAATGTTAGCTCAGTTCATCTAAATAATTTTGATTCACTCAAACAAATTGCTCAAGAAAAAGCAAAATTAGTTAACCAGGCCAAAATTGCCATTATTAATAATCAAGATAAATTAGTCCAAAAATATACCAAAAATAAAAATATAATTAACGTTACTCCAACTAAAATTAAATTCACTAATTTTTATCTTCCCGACGTTTATCAGATTAGCTTTGGAGCTGCCCTTAGCTTGGCTCAAGTTTTTAATATCAAAGCTAGTGATGCTATTAAAAATATTCAAGAAAATTTTTCTTTACCGCCATCACGTTCTTCTATTCTAGAAGGAATTAAAAACACAACTATTATTGATAGTTCTTACAATTCCTCCCCTATTGCCTGTTCCGAATTACTTAAATTTTTATCCAATTTCAAAAGCAAAAAAATTGCTGTTTTAGGCGACATGAGAGAAATCGGCCACACCACTTCAGAAGAACATCAAAAAATATATCAACAAGCTTTAAAATCAGCCGATCTAATTATTAGTGTTGGCTCAGAAACTACTAAATATTTTGGTGATAAATCTCAAAAATTCGATAACTGGTGGACTGCGGCTGAATTTTTAAAAGAAAAAATTACTGGTGGAGAAACTATTTTAGTAAAAGGTTCACAAAACACCATTTTTCTTGAAGAATTAGTCAAATCGATTCTTAAAAATCCATCTGATTCTAAAAAAATTTGCCGTCAATCTCCCTATTGGCTAAAAACTAAAAATAAATTTAGACAAAAAATTAATTCTTAAATTCCTTATCCTTTTTCATCTCACGATCGATCAAATTTCTCAAAAATACTGATCGGGGCAACATTTTTTTTGAAGCCACCCAATCTAAATAATTCAAAATTTTTGGACTCACAAAAAAATTAAATCTAACATCAATCAAACTATTAGCCTTTTTTAAAGCCTTTTCAATTACTTCTTCCACATCATTTTCTCCATATTCCGAAATTATCAATTTTTGATCACCAATTCCTTTAATAAACACCGGAATATATTCTTTTTTATGCAAAGCCACCACTGGTTTATTCATTTCCAAAGCTTTACTAATCAAATAACCCATCGACATACTATGACCAGTCACTTCCATCACTACAACATCTGCTTTTTTAACTGCTTCCAACGACTGAATATAATTTTCTTTAGTAAATTTAATCGGCGAGTTACTCACATCTTTAATTCCCATTTTTACCCATTTTATCACCTTATCACTAACCATTTTATAACCCTTGGACAGATAATTATATATTTTTGTATATAGTTTTGGATTAGCTCCAACTAATCGAGAAGATGCGATAAAGTATATTTTCATAAATTAGAAAAATTATAATTTTTATCTATAGGGTAGTATATCTTAAAATTACTCTTTTATAAACAAACAGTTGAAAAAAAATTAAACCAGATTATACTTCCGAAAGTTACTAAAAATAACCAAGCAACCCTGCGCTTCCAGTTATTTGCACCTTTATACCCTAGATTGTCCTTAGGTCTGTCCAAAACTCCAAAAATACGAAGAGAGGTATTATTTATGAGAGAAAAACCAGATCCAGAAAAAATGACCATCGCTAACATTGTGGGAGAATTAAGTTTTAACCATTTGTTAAAAAGAAGGAAAGAAAAACTCTGCCACGAAATTTCTCATCGACCCATCGACACCTTCAATATCCCAGACTGGATCTGTGCTTTCAGAATTTATCTACCCAAACCTATTTCTGCCCTAAATAATAGAATTCCCGACATAAAAGATTTTATCCTCAACAGATGTCGTAATCTTGTTTTGTTAGAATTAATTCTTCAATCACCTAGAAATCTCCCTCCAGAAATTATTGCCGCTCTCAAATCAAAAATAAGTCGATTATCAAATCCACAAAAAGAACAATCTTCGTTATAAACATCCGAGGTCTCGGGAAACAATTTAAACCATTGCTTCCCCAGACCTTCTTTTTTTAATTCTTTACATTTAAACTATTTCTTAGTACAATAAACCCATCAACCGAAGACAGCAGGTACAAAAATAAATCCCGCCGAGGCAAAACAATTTATCTTGTTTTACATTACCCTCGCACTTCGGCGAGGTTTTTTTATAAAAAAATATGACTACTCAACTAAAAATCAATCAAGTCGAAGACGTCGCTAAAAAAATTAGTGCCGCTAAATCAGTTGCCTTAATTCAATATCAAGGTCTAAATGCCGCTGACACTACTGATCTTCGTGCCAATGTTAAAAATACTGGTGGTTCAATCGAAGTTGTTAAAAACTCTCTTTTAACCAGAGCTTTAGAAAAATTAGGCATTACCCTACCAGAAGTTTTAACTGGTCCCACCGCTGTTACTTTTTGTAACGAAGATGAAATTGCTCCTTTAAAAGAAATCGATAAAGTTAATAAAGCTAAGGAAAAAACTACCTTCAAATATGGTATCTACGATAAAAAACTTTTATCCCTAGATGAATTAAAAACCTTTTTAACTCTACCTTCCAAAAGCACTCTTATTGCTCAATTTATTGGTGGACTCAAAAATCCTCTCCAAAGATTGGCTTATGCTCTCCGTTTTAACCAAACTCAATTGGTTTTAACTCTTAAAGCCATTTCTGAAAAACAAAAATAAGTTTAAAACTTGATAAACTTTTAACTTTATAAACTATTAATTATTAATTAAATTAAAAATCTATGTCAGAAGATAAAAAAGTAAGTGCTAAAATCGAAAAATTACTCGATTCTGTAGCCGAACTCTCAGTTCTTGAGCTTTCCGAATTAGTTAAGGCTCTTGAAGAAAAATTTGATGTCAAGGCCGTCGCTGCTGCTCCTGTAGCTGCTGCTGGTGCTGCCGTTGCTGGTGGTGCTGCTGCCGCTCCTGCTGCTGAAGAAAAGACTGAATTTGATGTCGTCATCACTTCTGCTGGCGCCAATAAAATTGCCGTCATCAAAGCTGTTCGAGAATTTAAACCAGAACTTGGTTTAAAAGAAGCTAAAGATATGGTCGATGCCTGTCCAGCTGATTTAGGTACCATGAAAAAAGATGCTGCTAATGATGCTAAAGCTAAATTAGAAGCTGCTGGTGCTCAAGTTGAATTAAAATAATTCTTTTATTTTAACTTTTTAAAACCCGCCATTTGGCGGGTTTTTTAGTTTAAATCAATTCGCTTCTATTTTCTTCTTTTAACTTATCAACCACCGTCCCCACTTTCCCTGTTTGATCCTTTTTAGTTATCAATAAACCATCAGCCGTATCTATCACAACCAAGTTTTCTACCCCAATTAAAGCCACATATTTTTTGTCTTTTCTATAAACAAAATTATTTTGGCTTTCAACTTCAAAAACGTCTTCTGGGTTATACATACTCTTTTCTCTCATATAATTGGCCACCGATTCCCAAGTCCCAAAATCAACCCAATTAAAAGGTAATTCCACCACTAAAGCCTCTCCACTTTTATAAACCAATTTTGTAACTTCTTCAATTCCTGCTTTTGGCATTTTTCCATATTCAGTCACCACATCACCATTAGTAGAAATAGCTACCAATGGCTCATACCATTCCGGCTTATATTTTTGATACATTTTTAATAAATTATTTGGTGTCATGGTGGTGTGATTGGCATGTAAAAGCAATTTATCACCACCCAAATATTCCTTAATTTTTTCTTCCTCGGTTCTATCTATATAATCAGCCACTTCAAATATTTTGACCCCATTTTCTTCACTAATTAAATTTCCTTTAACCAAATAATCCACCCCCCTAACAATAGTTTGTGGAGCAAAACCACCAGTAATATATTTATCGTTAGCTCCAGCTAATTTTTCCACTTCTCCAATCATTTTTAAAAATTCCTCATCTGGCTCTCTTAAAACATCTGCTTGGACCAATATAAAAGGTTCGTCTCCAAAGCCTCTTTTAATTAATTGAGCCGCCGCAAATCCAGTTGCCGGACCCTGATTTCTCATTTCTGGTTCAATAAAAATATTTTCTTCAATAATTTCTGGAATTAAATTTTTGGCAATTTTAGCTTGAACTTCATTAGTCTGTAAAAAAATTTCTTCTGGACTAAATCTCCTTCTTAAGGCTTCCCAATTTAATTGAAACAAAGACTTACCGTTAATCAACGGTAAAAAATGTTTTGGCATAGTACTGCGACTCATTGGCCACATTTTTGAACCTACACCACCGCAGATAATGACTGGTTTCATATAAATCATTATATAATATAAGCATGACAAAAAACCAGCTAATCGAACAAACAGAAAAATGGTTAGTTGATAATAAACTGGTCATTGCCTCTAAAGATTTAGAAAGGCCATGGGGTGCTTTTTGGCATATTTCAGCTGACTGTTTGGACACTTTTTTAAAGCTTTTCTTTCCTAATTTCCAATCTAACAATCAATTTATCAGTCCTAAAATCCTTATTGTCGAACCCGATAAAAAACTTTCTCTTCAAATTCATAATAAACGAGACGAAGAATGGTACGTAGTTCAAGGACCAGTTAAAGTTATTGCCAACGGCCAGGAATTTATCTTAAATACCGGAGAGTCAATTACCCTCAAAAATAAAGAAAATCATCGGCTTTGTGGCTTTAAAAAACCAGGTATAATCGCCGAAATTTGGAAACATCTAGATCCATCAAACCCATCAACTGAAGACGATATCGTTCGCCTTGATGATGATTTTAGTAGAAATTAATTCTTTAAAAAGTTCTTAATATTTTCAATCGTCGTTTCTACAATTCTTTCAATTGCTTCTTTAGTATTAAAAGCATTATGCGGCGTGAATATTACATCATCCCGATCTCGAAGCATATGAAAACTCAAAACCTCCTGTAAATCATCTTTAGTAATTTTTCTGCTCATCACCACACTCATACTTTCCAAAAGATTTTCTTCCTCGGTTACATCCAAAGCCGCCCCAGTCAAAATTTTATTATTTAATGCCCACACAATTGCCTCAGTTTCAATTACCGCTCCCCGCGAAGTATTAATCAGATAACTTCCCTTTTTCATCAATTTAATATTTTTCTTATTAATCATATGAAATGTCTCTGGTATAGCTGGCACATGAAGTGTTATAAAATCCGACTCCTGCAAACAATCTTCTAAACTTACATATTTAAAACCAACTTTTTTAGCCAAAAGATGATCTTGTTTACCATCAACTCCTAAAACCTTCATTCCAAAGCCTTTAGCAATCTTGATCACGTTTTGCCCTATTTTTCCACAACCTATTACTCCTAAAGTTTTTCCATACAAATCCACTCCAGTTAAACCCTCTGGATTGAATTCACCATCCTCCACTGATTGATGAGCCACTACTATTTTTTTAGCAATTGCCAACAATAAAGCAAAAGTATATTCCGCCACTGTGTTTGAACCATAAATCGGTACATTAACTACTTTTATTTTTCTCTTATCACACTCACTAATATCTATATGATCCATCCCCGTCGATCTGGTAGCAATCATTTTCAAATTCGGCAATTTATTCAACACCTCTTTATCCATTTTTGAATAAATAAAAGGCGAAATAATGTCATATTTTGCCGCCAATTCTAAATTATCTTGAATTTCCCCCTCAAAAATCCCCACCCCAAAAACATCCAACCCTGCAATCTTTTTTTCTATAATTTCTCTTTCCCAACTTTTAACTCCAAAAAATGCAATTTTATAGTCCATAAACAATTCTACACTAAAAATCCTCTCTGTCACTTCGTGACATCTCCCCTTAACAAAGGGAGAAAAATAAACATTTCCCCCTCCTTTTTTAAGGGAGGGGTTAGGGGTAGGTTTTAATTGATTATTGACACACTAATATCTAATATGTTTTACTGATATTAATTAATCATTATTCCGATATAAGAGGAGCCACTCAATGGACTATCAAAACGAATCACAAGAGAAACTTGTGAAACAACCATCCACCCCCAAAAAAATTAATGGAGTCTCCATCGACAATCTTCCCGACCTTTTAACCGTCGCCGAAGTCGCCGATCTACTCCGCGTTAGTAAATTAACCATCAAAAGATGGGGTAAACGAGGCAAACTCCCCGCTATCCGCATTAATGCTCGTGGTGATCGCCGTTATCGAAAAGAAGCTGTTCTTTGGTTACTTGGTATCCAAACCGAATAATTTATTTCTTTGTCAACACCCTGCCCTTAGGTGTTCTCTTAATTAGTCCCTTTTTCATCAAAAACGGTTCGTAAACCTCTGTTATTGTTCCCACATCTTCGGTTAATGCCGCCGCAATGTTCTCCACTCCTACTGGTCCTCTATTATATTGTTTTTCGATTACTTCTAAATATTTTCTATCAGCATCAGAGAGCCCTTCCCCATCCACTCCCAACATTTTTAAAGCTTCTTCTACTTCCTTTAAGGTAATTAATCCATCATTTTTTATTTGAGCATAATCACGAACCCTACGTAATAATCGATTGGCAATTCTTGGAGTCCCTCTCGATCTTTTTGCAATCTGCTTGGCTGCTATCGGATCAATTTTTACTTTTAAAACTTCCCCTGTTCTTTCAATAATTTCTGATAAATCACTATTTTCATAAAAATCCAACTGTTGGACATAGCCAAATCGGTCTCTCATAGGACCGCTAATTAATCCAATTCTTGTTGTTGCCCCAACTAAGGTAAATTTTTGTAAATTAAGTCTGACAGTTTTTGCCGATGGTCCTTTTCCTAAAACAATGTCTAAAGCAAAATCCTCCATAGCACTATAAAGCATTTCTTCTACTAATTTATTTAATCTATGAATTTCATCAATAAACAAAAAATCGCCCTTTTTAAGACCAGTCAAAATCGAGGCTAAATCTCCAGCTCTTGTTAAGGCCGGGCCTGAGGTCATTTTAATATTACTTCCCATTTCTTTAGCCATCAAACAAGCTAAAGTTGTTTTTCCTAAACCTGGAGGACCATAAAACAAAATATGATCCAAGGCCTCACCTCGAGTTTTGGCCGCCTCTAAAAAAATCTTTAATTGTTCTTTTAATTTTTCCTGGCCAATAAACTCATTTAATTTTTGAGGACGCAAACTTTTTTCCACTACTTTTTCGTTCACTTCTGCTTTAGGATTTAAATTTTTATCCGTCATATTTTACTTAAACACCATTCTAATTTTTCTTCAATAGTTATTAATTCTTTTGGTAATTTAGCCACTACTTTTTCAATTTCTTTTTTATCAAAACCTAATTGTTTTAAACTTAAACTCAAATCATCATCGATATTTTTATTTTCGTCTTTAGTTAAATCCAATTCCCCTAAACCGCCGATTTTTGACTTCAAATCAACAATAATTCTTTGAGCTGTTTTTTTACCAATTCCCTTTACCTTTTCAAAAAATCCTACATCAGCATTTCCAATCGCTTTAATTATCTCCTCGCTATTTACCTGACCCATTATTTGAGCTCCAGTTTTCGGCCCCACCCCCGACACCGAAATCAACATTTTAAATAGATTAACCTCATCTCGACTTTCAAAGCCAAACAAAGAAATATCATTTTCCGAAACCGACTGATAAGTATAAATCTGACAAATTTCACCCGCTGTTTTTCTTTTTAAGAAATTTAATCCACACCAAACCAAATAACCTACCCCACTAACTTCTATTTCCAAATAATTATTTCCTATAGTTAAAATTTCACCTTTAAGACTAGAAATCATAGCTCCATTTTACACTAAACCGAATAAAAACCAAACCTATATCCCAATATCTACAAACTATATCAAATAGCTAAATTTTTATTAGTAAACAAATAAGTCAAAGCTACTGCCACCGCATCCGAAGCATGACTCGGACTAATATTCTTCTCTAAATTCAAAAAATTTCTCACCATTATTTCCACTTGTTCTTTTTCGGCTCGCCCATAACCAACCAAAGCCATTTTAACTTGTAACGGCGTAAAACCCACCACTTCAATTTTATTTCTCTGCCCACAAACTTTAATCACTCCAATTGCTTCCGCTACTTTTAATGCCGACTTGGCATTTTTGGCAAAAAATAATGTTTCAATAGCAATTGCTTCAATTTTGTATTTTTTAATTAATCCTTCTAATTCACAATAAATCTGATCTAATCTCAAGGCCGATCCGTCGCTGATTTTAGTTTTTAAGCATCCACACTCCACCAAAGTTTTTTCATCGCTTAATATCGCCCATCCAGTATTGGCTAAACCTGGGTCTATTCCTAATATCATAATTCATTGTATCAAAATCCTCTCTGTCTCCCCGCGTTAGCGTGGAGACATCTCCCCTTAACAAAGGGAGAAAAATAAAAAGACTTCCGCCCTCGTTGAGGGAGGATGTCCGCAGGACAAGAGGGATTTAATTATAGGACAAATCAAATTTTCTCCACTTTTCCACATCAACAACCCATAATTTTTTATTATCTCAAAAATATTATTTTATAAGACATAAATTAAGTTCGAAGACACAATTTTTTGTGTCCTTGAACGTGGGCGACCACATTCACCAGACATAAAAAATTTGTGACGAGAATTTAATTTAATGAGATAATACAAGTATGGATATTCAAAAAAACATCATCCTCGCCCCTTACACCACCGTTAAAATTGGTGGTCCAGCTGATTTTTTCATTCATACCAAAACTACCGATGAATTTGTTGAAGCTCTACAATATGGCCAAAAAAATAATTTACCTATTACTATATTAGGAAATGGTTCTAATGTCTTGATTTCTGATTCTGGCATTCGCGGTTTAGTTATTAAAAACGATTCCGAAGAAATGGAGATTATGGATCAGGATAAAGTTAGGGTTTCTTCTGGTACTCAACTATCATCTCTAATCAATTACAGCCTTGATCATCACCTTTTAGGTTTGGAAGAATTTGCCTATATTCCCTCCACTGTCGGCGGTGCCATTATTGGCGACATTCATGGAATTAACAAAAATCATTTTTCTCAATTTATCGATTCGCTTGAAAAATTCGGCGACTTTATTGTTTGTGCAGTTTTAAAATTAACTCCAGGTGACCCATCTTTAGCCCAAAAACAGGTTCAAGACATTATTCAAAAAAAATCCGCAATTCAACCCATGAATTCTCTCGGTTGTGTTTTTAAAAATATTCCCAATCAATTACCTACCGGCCAAATTATCGATCAACAATTAAATCTCAAAGGTTTTAGTATTGGCGATGCTCAAATTAGCTCCAGCCACGCTAATTTTATTGTTAATAATGGCCACGCCACTGCTACCGATTATTTTAAATTAATTCAACTAATTCAATCTCAAGCCAAAGAAAAACTCGGCATCACTCTTAAGCTTGAAATTAAATTACTTGGAGAGTTTTAGACCAAAAAAAGGGAGACTAGTAAATGATTTTGCTTCAAAAAGCAAATTCAGATATAGTCTCCTTCTTTAAAAAAAGTTAGTGCGTTAACAGCCCCGATAAAATAAGTTTCTCCGCCATTGGAGAAATTTTAATTTTAGCCGGAACTTGCGACAAGTCGATTGTTTCCCCATTTCGAACCAGTTTCTGACTTTTACCGTCAACAACCAAAAATGACTTCGGATCTCTCAAAAAATCAAAATCTTCAGGATTCGGCATCGAGGTGGGAAAAATCCTAACATCAGTCAGAGTTAATTCTTCAAGGTCAATAACCGTGAAACTTCTAACCGATGCCGATCTAAAGGACATGTAATCACATTTTTTTTGGGTACTGTCTGCCAGAACATCGGCGAAAAACCCAAAGTCTTTTGTCTCCGGAAACAATAGAAGAGAATTATTTGCAACAATAACGTCGCAAAAATGCCTAACCAGAATTTTGTTTCCGTTTTTCAGAGGGAATCCTCTTTTTATATCCCTTCTGAGAAAAGATCCTTTAAACCGAGATAATCCACCATCCTCCTCCATCAGTAGGAAGAGATTCCCACTGGAAGTATTAACAATTCCCCTTAGTTCCTCATACTCCCAAATACTCACGTTTTTAATTTTTCCCAAATCCACTTCTCTAGTAAACATAGCCACTTTCCTTTCTTTTTTTAAAAGAGCGATACTTATTACCATATTTTGGTAATAGCCACAGCATTATAACTCTAAAAAAATTGAAGTCAAGATTATAGGATAGAAATCAGCCCTTTAAAACCTTCCACATAAACTTAGGTAAAACCAATTGTCTTTTAAATCTTTTTGGCTCTTTCACTAAAGAATATAGCCATTCCATTCCCATTTTTCTTACCATTTTTGGGGCTCTTTTTAAGTCTCCACTATAATAATCAAAACTCCTTCCCACTCCAATCGCCACCCCAAAATCAGCCTTGTTTCGATTATTTTTAATCCATTCTTCCTGCTTTTTCATCCCATAAGCCACAAATAAAATGTCTGGTTTAAATTCGTTTATTTTTTTTAATACTTCTTCATTTTTTATATTCGGTTCACCTTCACTAAACTGACATTTTAAACCTGGCATTTGAAGTTTAAAGTATTTTGCCGTTCTCTCGGCTCTATCGTTAAATCCTCCCAAGAAAAATACCTTATAATTTTTCTTTATTGCTAATTTACACAATTCTGGGATTAAATCTGACCCTGATACCAGTCCTTCACGGTGTTTTCCTTTAATTATTTCCATTCCCGCCCTAAACCAGCTTTTACCATTTTTTACTTCCCTGGCCCAAAGCAACCCCACCCCATCAACTACATTTAAATCAGTTTGACTCAAAATCTGTCGAAACTGATCATTTTTTAAAGCCTCCATTACAAATTCTGGATTAACCGTCGCTATCCACTTACTTTTAGCTTCAGACTCAAGCCAATTTTCCACTATCTTTAGCACTTCAGTCATCCCTCTGCCAAACAGTGAAATATTGAATATTTTCCAAAAGCTTAGGCTAAAATCCTTATCGATATTCGCCCTTTTTTGAGCTCTAAAGCTATTTTTTTTCACCATTTTTTATTTTATAAGTCTTATTAATTAATTTTATCATCAAAAAAATCATTTTTTTGATTAAATTTTGCTCTTATACTGAAAATTTACAGGATATTTTTTTTAAATATATCACTCTTTTAAGATTCTCCCCTTATAAGTTACATTAGCCAAAATTATTTTATGGCCAAATTTAATTAATTGAACAAAAATTATACTCTATTACTTTAATGATAAATTAGGAAATTTATTTAAAAATATTAAAAATTAATAATTTAAAAATAAAAATTAAAATTAAAACTCATAATATATATAATAGTTAGACACCAAAAAATAAAAATTGATATTTTACAGGATATTTTTTTTAAATATATCACCTAATCGCCCGCTGATATATGTCCAAATTTTCTATGGCAATTCCTGTCCCTTTAATCACACAAAATTGTGGCTCAATTGCCACATGAGCCGACACCCCAATTTCTCGAGTTATCAAAGTATTTAGACCCCTTAATTGAGCCGACCCGCCACTCAAAACTATTCCTCTGTCAACAATATCCGCCACTAACTCTGGAGGAGTAATTTCTAAAGTATCTTTTATAACTAAAATAATCGACTCCAAGGTTGGTCTTAAAGCTTCATAAATTTCATCCGAACTAACAGTCACATTTTTAGGCAACCCATAAATGGAATCTCTACCATTTATTTCCATCGTTTCCAGCTTTTTTGGTTTAATGGCACTTCCCAATTGAATTTTTATTGTTTCTGCCGTTTGATCACCGATTACTAAACTATGCTTCTTCTTCAAAAAATCCATTATCATCTTATCTAGTTTATTTCCTCCCACCCGAACACTTTTGTGCGTCACCACTCCTCCTAAAGCAATTACCGCCGCTTCTGCCGCTCCACCACCGATATCTACAATCATATTACCAAAGGCCTCAGATACCGGAATCTTAGCCCCAATCGCCGCTGCTAAAGGTTCATCGATAAGATAGGCCTTTCTAGCTCCCGCCGACAAACTGGCGTCTATTACTGCCCTTTGTTCTACTTGAGTCACCCCTGCCGGAACACAAACCATCACTTCAGGCCCAATAAACCAATTATTTCCCATTACCTGCTTCATAAAATAACGAAGCATTGCCTCAGTTACTTCATAATCGGCGATCACCCCATCTTCTAACGGCTGAATCACTTCTATATATTCTGGTGTTTTTCCCAACATTTTTTTAGCTTCATTCCCTACCGCTAATACTTTTCTATCTTCAATTCCCACCGCCACAATTGTTGGTTCATTTAAGACTATACCCTTCCCTGCCTCCCAAACCACACTATTGGCCGTTCCCAAATCAATTGCTAGCTTTTTAAACAAATTCATACCTCAATTATAAGTTATAATACATCTATGTCTACACTAGATAAAAAAAGCTTATCCGTCATTCTTTTGGTCATTATTTTAATCATTACCGCTACTTATGTTATTTCATTTTTTGCCAGAGGTTACCAAATTTCTACTAAGGGTAAGATTAGCTTTTTAGCTACTGGTATCATTTCTGCCACTTCCCGCCCTAAAGCCGCTTCTGTCTATATTAATGATCGTCTAATTACTGCCACCGATGATACTATTAATCTTGTTCCAGACGAATACACCATCAAAATTATCAAAGATGGTTATTTACCTTGGCAAAAAAACATTCAAATTAAAAAAGAGATTGTCTATCAAAGCGATGCTCAACTTTTCCGTTCTGCTCCAGATCTTAAACCTGTAACTTTAACCGGTGCCATTAATCCTGCTGTCAGCCCAGACGGTTCCTTAGTTGTTTTTTCCGTTGCTTCAGCTTCAGCCACTAAAGATAACGGTCTATACTTACTTGAATTAAGTAATAATGTCAACTTTTTAGCCAAAAATACAGCTCGTCAATTAAGTTCAAATTTATCAAATTTAGATTGGTCCAAGTTCACTTTTACTTTTTCTCCCAACTCCCGCCAAATATTAGCTAAAAATATTAGTAACAATACTAATTATCTTATCAATCTAGATTCCACTACTGATTACAAAAACTTATACGATGTTACTGCAAAATTAACCCTGATTAAAGAAGAATGGCAAAATCAAGAAGAACAACTTATTAAAGCTAAAATTACTCTTATTCCCAAAGAAATCCAAGCTATTACCTCTACTACTTCAGCTAAAAACATCCTTTTTAGCGATGATGATACCAAAGTTCTTTATTTAGCTAAAACCGACGCTAACCTTCAAAAAGATTTAATTTCCCCACCTCCAGCTCAATCAACTCAAAATCAATCACGAGACATTAAAAAAGACAATTATTACGTTTATGATATTAAAGATGACACTAATTTTTGGATCGGCGATTCTAGTTTACAAAATCTCAATTGGCTAGCTAATTCTTATAATCTTATTTATACTGAAGATCAGAAAATTCAAACTGTTGAGTACGATAATACTAATAAACTTACCCTTTTTGCTGGTAATTTTGATAAAAATGTAGTTTATCCTTGGCTTGATGGCAGTAAAATTATTACCTTAACCGCTCCTTACAACAACGCTCAAGAAAACCTCTATTCTATTTCTATTAGATAGAAATTCTTTTTAATAAAGTAAATCTTTTTCCGTTATCTCGTCACCGTAGTTAAGTTGATTGACATTCAATTCTCCGTTAGGTAGCACTATTTCAAGCTGTTGTTGAACCGTTTCACCTAGAACCTGTGTTGAAGATACTTCTGATACATCTTGACTGTATTCAATCACTCTTAAAGGTATTAAAGCCATTATTGCTAATACAAAACATAAAACTAAGGTTCTCATATTTCTATCATGATCTGTCATATATTAAACAGTCTAGAAAAAAACAAACTAAGTGTCAAGACTTAGTTATTAAAACTATATTTATCTCCATAAAACTCAATAAATAAAAACAAAATCATCATTAGCAATCTAGACTTTGACTGCTAAGTTGCTATTAGTAAAAAATTGTAAAAAATATCAAAATAAGTAAAAAATATACTTTATACATCATGAGTTATAATAAACTTATTCTTTATTTTCGGGGATTGGCGCAATTGGCTAGCGTGCAGCGTTCGGGACGCTGAGGTTGCTGGTTCGAATCCAGTATCCCCGACCCCGTTCTAATTAACTTTTGACATTTGTCATTGGAAATTAGAAATTTTAATAAGTCCTTATAGTTTAACGGATAGAACACAGGTTTCCTAAACCTGGAATGGAGGTTCAATTCCCCCTGAGGACACTTCCACACTGATTAACCGCATATTTTGATCTCAAGAATTAAGTTTTTCCGCATATATTTTCCTATTTACCGCACTTTCTTTTGATATTTTTCATTATTTTTTTCTCCGCACATACTATAAAATAAAACACCTACCTAAATATATCTTTTATTACTTAAATGAAACTTATTTACCGCATTAAAGTACATTATAAGTTTAATAAACTATTATTTTTTATAAATCACTTAAAATAACAAAAATACCTTACAAAGCTAACTAGTTAATATATCAATTAAAATCATTTTTAAGCCTAAAAATTATCTTCCATTATCATATTAATCCTTTTTAATAAAACTTTTTAAACACTCTAAAGAGTATAATTAATCCCAAAAAAACCGTTAATTATAAAATGAAAATAATCTTAGCAGTTAAAAAATCGATTGCTAAATATCAGAACATTTACCTGTTATGACACACCAAAGTCCTAATTTCTTCCTTTTTAAATATTTCCTTAGCTAAATCCTTTACTTCTTTTAAAGAAGTTTCATTATATTTCTTTAATTCTTCTTCTAATGTTTCTTCACTATTTTCCAAAAGTAATTTTTGACCCACATATCCTGAAACAAAACCCGTTTTATCCATTGATAACTTCATCTTACCTAAAAGGTAATCCTTAGCCCTCTTTAATTCGTCTTCCTTAATAGAATCAGCTATTATCCCTATTTCTTCAGTTACTACTTCCATAGCCTCATCTATCTTGTCTAAATTAACTCCCGATTGAATTGCCCAGTAACCACCCTCTTTAAACATCTCTCCAACTGGCGATACATAATAAGCCAAAGCTCTTTCCTCTCTAATTTTAGTATAAAGTCGAGAAGAACTATTTCCATCTAAAACTATATCTAATAATTTTAAAGAGTATTTTCGCTTATCAGACCAACCCAAAGCTGGAACCCCCATACAAAAATGGCCTTGCTCTAATTCTTTTTTAATCACCATATTTTTTTCTTTATTCAAAATTAATTTCACCTCTGGCAATGCCGATTCATCTTTAGAAAAACCACCAAAATTATCTTTAATTACTTTTTCCAATTCATTATCCACGTCTCCACAAACCACCACCACCATTTCTTTTGGGTTAATAAACTTATTTCTATAATCAATAATTATTTTTCGATCAACATTTTTAATATCTGACACTTCACCAGCAATATTCCAACAACCAATATTTGAATTATCTTGATATAAAAACTTGGTAAATTCGCCACTTAATCCCATCATTGGATTATCTTGATACATTCTAATCTCTTCCATAATAACTCCTCGTTCCTTTATTGTTTCTTTTTCGTCATAAAACGAGTTAAAAAGAATATCTGAAATTAATTCAATTGCCCATGGTGCATTCTCTTTAACTGTGGTTATGTAGTAAGAAGTCATTTCATGTCCAGTTCCTGCATTATAAGAAGCTCCTTTACTATCAATTTCCCTATTTATATCTGTCGCTGTTGGTCTTTTTTCAGTCCCTTTAAAAGCCATATGTTCCAAAAAATGACTTAATCCAAATTCACCTTTATTCTCATATTTAGAACCAATTTTTAAAAAAACCTCAATAGTTACCGACTTTAAACCCGGCATTGGGACAATTATCCCTCTAATTCCATTATTTAATTTAAAGCTTTTCATTTTATTCATATTTTCCCATCTTTTAACCAATTTTGATTACATTAGCAGTTGAAATAATCTTCTGCTTGATATATTCTGTTATCTTTTATTGAGTAATTTTTATGTACCCTATCAGAATACTCAATCCAGTATAACAAAATTAATCATTTTACTTAGGACATATATCTCTTTAACTATCTTTTTGTCTCCAATCCATTTTTTTATATTTTCTAATTCTTTTGCTTTTTTAATTATTTCTTTTTCATCTGATATCTGAGATCTGTCAACTGACATCTGATCTCTAACCTTGCCATTTATAGCCACCATGACTGTTATTTCATCTTCAACTAAATATTTTTTATCAACCACAGGCCACTCAGAGGCATGAACAGACGTATTATTTCCTAATTCACTCCACAATTCTTCTGCTAAATAAGGAGCAAATGGTGACAATAATTTAATTAACTTTTCTAAATCTTCATTGGAAATTGGATATTTGTCATTGGAAATTTTATTTAGAGTTTCCATTATTTTAGCAATCGCCGTGTTGTATTTAAAACCATTCAAATCTTCTGTAACCCCATCAATTAGCTTGTTTATTATCACCTTAACTTCTCTACTGCTATCAGTCTCCTTTTGATTCTGATTGATAATTGATAATTGATAATTGATAAATTTCTCAAATCTATCCAAAAACCTCTTCACTCCCATCAAAGTCTTTTCATTCCAAGCCATAGTTGAATCAAATGGTCCCATAAACATTAAATACATTCTCACCACATCCACGCCATACTTATCAGCCACACTCTCTGGCACAATTACATTACCCTTAGACTTACTCATCCTTTGATTATTTGGACCTAAAATTACCCCATGAGACATCCTTTTAATATATGGTTCTGGATATTCCTTTGGTACTACTCCCAAATCACACAAAAATTTATAAATAAACCGAGAATAAAGCAAATGCAATACATTATGTTCATCTCCACCTATATAAACATCAACTGGACTCCAATATTTCATTAACTCTTGACTAGCTATTTCTGTATCATTATGTGGATCAATATATCTCAAAAAATACCAATCACTACCTGCCCAGTTTGGCATGGTATCTGTTTCCCTAATAGCTTGTCCACCACACTTAGGACATATAGTTTTAACCCAATCTGTCATTTGTGATAAAGGACTTTGTCCATCATCGGTTGGTTCATAAGCTTCCACTTCTGGTAATACAATTGGCAAATCACTTTCGGAAACTGGCACCATTCCACATTTTGGACAATTAACCATTGGTATTGGTTCACCCCAATAATGCTGTCTACTAAATATCCAATCTCTCAAATGATAACTTGATGTTCCTTCCCCAATTCCCTTTTCTTTTATCCACTCAATCATTTTCTTTTTTTCTGTCTCTATACTATATGATTTATCATTTTCATCGTAAACACTAATTATTTCTAGCCCAAACTTTTTAGCAAACTCTTTATCTCTCTCATCATGAGCTGGGACTGCCATAATAGCTCCAGTTCCATAACTGGCCAAAACAAAATCACTAATCCAAATAGGAATCTGTTTTTGATTAATTGGATTAATCGCATATAATCCTGAGAATACTCCTGTTTTATCTTTGGAAAGTTCCGTTCTTTCTAAATCACTCTTTTTCCTGGAATTTTTAACGTAATCTTTAATTTCTTGGTTGTCCAATTTATTTACTAATTCATGTTCTGGTGCAATTACCATAAAAGTTACTCCTGGTAATGTGTCCGGTCTAGTCGTAAACACCTCTAAACTCTCATTTTTATCCTTTATTTGAAATTTAATCTTCGCTCCTTCACTTTTTCCAATCCAATTAATTTGAGCCTGTTTAACTTTATCTATAAAATTAGTTTCTTTTAATCCTTCAATTAATTTATCAGCGTAATCTGTTATTTTCACTACCCATTGGGATATATTTCTTCGGCTTACTTCCGCTCCACAACGCTCACATTTTCCATCAACTACTTCTTCATTAGCTAAACCGATTTTACAAGATGAACACCAATTAATTGGCATTTCTTTTTTGTAAGCCAACTTATTTTTAAACAATTGAATAAAAATCCATTGAGTCCATTTATAATAACTAGGATCTGTAGTATTCACTTCTCGACTCCAATCAAAAGAAAAAGCCAAATCTTTCATCTGATTTCTAAACATATCTGTATTTTCTTTAGTCACTTCTTGAGGTTTTTTCTTCATCTTAATGGCATAGTTTTCAGTTGGTAAACCAAAAGCATCCCATCCCATCGGAAATAGAACATTTTCTCCCTGCATTCTCTTAAATCGAGCATAAACATCTCCACCAGTAAAACTAAAAGCATGACCAACATGCAAACCACTGCCACTTGGATATGGGAATTCAACTAAAATATATTTTTTAGTTTTTTTTGAATTATCATCAGCCCGATACAATTCTTTGTTTTCTTCCCAAATTTTTTTCCATTTATTTTCTATTTCCTTGAAATTTTCCATAGGTTATTTTACTACAAAAAACATTTTTTTAATGTTATTATATTCATAATAATGGATCTATCAATTAAAAAAATAGCCGTTACTTCTTCTTTAATTTTAGTCAGTTTTGTTGGTGGACTTATTTTTTCACCTTATATCTTTACTACAACAAATCAAAATATTATTAAAGAAGTTCGTAATAATTTTAATTATAAATATATTAACCCTCTACTTGAATGTGAAACCAGTACTATTAGCCAAGATAAAAATTTAGCTTCATTAAAAAAAGAAATTCAATTTATTATTAATCAACAAATTTCTAGTGGTAATATCAGTTTTGCTTCGATTTATTATCGCGATTTAAATAATGGTCCTTGGCTTGGTATTAACGAAAAAGAATACTTCTCGCCTGCTAGTCTTATTAAGGTTCCAGTTTTAATGGCTTACCTTAAAGAAACCGAAAAGGATCATGATTTTTTAGATAAAAAAATTATCAACAATAGAGACTTTGATTACAGTCAACAAAATATTACTCCAACTCAAACCATCGAAAAAGATAAAGAATATACTATTGGTGATCTACTTGAACGTATGATTATTTACTCTGATAACGCTGCCTATGAATTACTTTTAGACAATATCGATAATACTAAAATTTTTAATGTCTATAAAGATTTAGACGTTGATATTTCCAGAGCCCAGAAAGATCCTAATGGTAATATTATTACTGTTAAAGATTATGCTTCATTTTTTAGAATTTTATTCAATGCTTCTTTTTTAGATCAAGACAACTCAGAAAAAGCTTTAAACATTTTATCAAAAACTCAATATTACAAAGGTTTAGTCGCTGGTGTTCCAGAAAACATTACTGTTTCTCATAAATTTGGCGAACGTCAATATTTACCAAGTAAAGAAAAACAACTTCACGATTGTGGTATTGTTTATCTACCTAATAAACCTTATTTGATCTGTGTTATGAGTCGTAGTACTGACTTTGACAATGCCGCCAATTTTATAAAACAGGTCTCTAAAGTTGTTTACGACGAGATCTCTAAGCCAGAAATTGAATAAACTTATTCGTATCTTAAAGCATTTAAAGCTGATATCTGTCTAGCTCTCTTTGATGGATACCAACCAGTAATTATTCCCACCAAAAAAGACACTGCTAAAATAAATACTGTGAAAAACCAAGGAATAGTCGTAATACTTATTATTCCTTGACCCTTTAAAAGAGAAATCGAACTTAAAATTATTGACAATATTTTTCCTAAAAAAAATCCAAATAAAATTCCTAATACTCCACCTCCTACTCCCATAATCATTGACTCAGCCAAAAATAGTTCTCTTACCTCATTGGAAAGCATCCCCATAGTCTTCATAACACCAACCTCTCTAGTTCTTTCTAAAAGTGAAACCGTCATTGTATTAAACATCCCCAAAGATGCCACTGCTAAAGCAATTGTACCCAAAAATCCTAAAATTATTCTTAAAGTTCCAAATAAACTTTCTATTCTTACCACCGTATCCGCTGTACTATCAGTTTTTAAACCCAATTCTTCAATATTTTTTCTAACATCAGCCAAAGCTATCTTATCTTTAGCTACTACTTTTAATTGAGAATAAATACTAATTCCTAATCTTTTAGCATCAGCTATTTGAAAATAATAGTAATTACTAGTTGCATCATCTACTACTCCTTTGACCTTATATTCAATCTCGGTTGATTGTAACCTCCCACTAACTCCACTAATATTACCATCGGGAATAATATAAGAAATTTTAAAATTAGTTCCAATAGCTTTATCAGCCGTCATCCCTAAAAGTTTTAACATTCCCGTACTAACAAAAGCCTCTGCTACTGGGCTCCCATTAAAAGCAACTTCTTTTAAAGCATTTGGATCTTCTTCTACTTTTTTTAGTTCCACCCATTCAATTCCAGCCGAATCAGTTGCTGTCACTGTTTCAAATAAATTAGCTGAAGGAGTTGCCTCTTCTGTTGTTACTAATTCCGCTGATTCTGTTGCTATTCCTAAAACATCACCTTCAAGATATTCATCTAAATTAGATTTTTCGTAATTTCCTTCCTCAGTTATTATTTCTTCATTTTTAAAACAACCAATCACCCATTCCTGTTCTCCATTTTTTGTCAACTTTGGCACCGCTAATCCTTCTTCACCTATCATCCATAAAGGCACTTTTGCCCTAATCCATTTTGAATAAAATTCTTCTGATTTTTCTTTTCTCCCAACCACATTATTTTCTTCATTTAAATAATATTCACCCCAAACTTCTTCACCTATATACCCACCCTCACTTCTGATTACATAACCCAAAGCTTCGCTTTTAATCATATTACAATCACTATAAACCATTACTTTTTTGTCATCTTTCACATTAAAATCAAAAATTCCTGAATTTGTTTTCATACTATCATCAACCATTTCTACTTCTTGTTCTACTCCTAAAATATTTTGATTATTTTCATTATTGTAAACAAAATTTTTATCCTTATCGGCAAATTTTTCTCCGCTTATAAAATTTGGATTTACTGCTTTTATATATCTTTCATCAACTCCAAAAGACATTACATCAAAGACTGAGTTATTAAATTTAATTTTAGAAACCATCGAAACTACTGGGATCACTTCTGTAACATCTTTCAAAGCTTTAATTTTTTCCAATGTTTCATCATTTAATTTAACTGTCAAAGATTTACCTAAGCTGATATCAGCCATTTTTAATTCATCTAATTTTGCCACTCTGCCAATTACCATACTTTCTAATCCATAACCAATGGACACTAAAAACACAATTGCCCCTACTCCCAACGCCACTCCTCCAACTGTCACTATTGCTCTATTTCTTTTAGATTTCATGTTTCTAAAAGCCAATTCTATTAGATAACTTTTAGTCACTCCTCCATCTTTATTAACATCAATTTTATACATTAATTTAGTTAATAAATTTATTAAAAATTCGGTTTTTATCAACAAAAATAATTTTCCTATCCATTTCCTTCTTGTTAAGAATTTTAATAATCCTCTAATTACATAAACCAATAGCACAACTAAAAAAACTATATTTGACCAGATAAATAAAATCGCTGCCCTCATCTTGGCTAAAAAAGTTTTTAAACTGAATGATTTAATTTTATTAATTATTTGCATTTTTTATTTCTAGAATCTAAATAATTATCATTACAAACAGTTTCTTTCGTTCTTTTACCTTTTTTAGTTCTTAATGAACCTGACATTTTTATTGCCTCAGCATTATCAAATTGTTCCACTAATTCACCATCAATTATATGAAACAATTTGTTTGCAAATTTTAAATATTCCAAATCATGAGTAACCATTACAATAGTTTTACCTTTATCTTTATTTAAGCTTACCAATAAGCCTATTAATTCATCACCAGCCACCGTATCCAAATTTCCAGTTGGTTCATCAGCCACAATTATGGCTGGATCCAAGGTTAAAGCTCTCGCTAGACTAACTCTTTGCTGTTGACCTCCAGATAATTGACTTGGACTATAACTAGCCCAATTATCTAATTTAACCTCTTTAAGGGTTTCCAGAGCCAGTTTTTGAGCATCCTCTTTAGTCATTCCTTTTAATAAATTAGGAAAACTTACATTTTCTAATACATTTAAAGATTTAATCCATATTGATTGCTGAAAAACAAATCCAATTCTAGTTTTTCTAAACTTAACCATTTCATCTTCTGTCATATTTCCTATTTCTATCCCTTCAATTGCAACTTTTCCTGAAGTTGGTTTTTCCATTCCCAAAATACAATGTAATAAGGTTGATTTACCACATCCTGATGGTCCAAATATCACAGCAAAATCACCTTGTTTGATATCCATACTAATTCCTTTTAATACCTGCACCGTTTGACCCCCAACATTAAAATCCATTTTTACATCGTCTATTTTTAGAATTATTTCTTTATTAATCATTATTTAGCCACTCCTGATAAATTACTGACAAATCCAAAACTTTTAGATAAGTTTTCAATTACCAAATCCAAAGCTGATTTAGTTTCTTTCGAGGTTATTACTACATTATCATAAGACATACTTACATTGCCAATTTTATCCTCAGTTACTACTCTAAAATGGTAAACCTCTGACGGTTTCAACTCTGGAACTGTCAAACTATGATTCAATGTTAAATTAGAATCTTTTTGACTCTTATTCGGATAATCATTGCCAGTTCCTTGGCCATATTCTACTTGCGAACTTGCTGGTTCATCAGTGTTCCAATAAACAATTACTTGAGCTTTAGCATCAGCCCCTATTCCATCAACAACTGATTCTAATCTTAAATCAGAAATTACTGGTGGTCTCATATCAGCTGATGTTTTAAATTTCAAAGTTATACCCTCCGCACTATTTCCCATTGAATCTCTTCCTTTAAAAACTAATACATATTCTGTATCGTCATATAAATCTTTTAATAAAACTTCATGATTTTTTGATAAAGTTAATTTAATATTATCTTTGGCCATTTCTGTTCTTCCAACTGGATAATAAGTAACTATTGAACTCACTGCTGTATTTGATTTCCACAACAATCTTAAAGTTGCCGTCGCCATTCCTTTAACTTGTTGGGTTTTAACATCTGAAAGCTTTGGTACTGGTAAAGTTTCAAAAATATAATCATCGCTAGTAAAAATATTTCCTTCTTCATCTAAAGCTTGTATCTTTAAATGATAAACAGTTCCTTCTTCCAACTCTTCTATCTTAAACATATAACTTCCCTCAGCTCTAGAAGTTGTAATTTCCTGATTATTTCCATAAGCTGTCGTTTTTCCATATTGAACCACCGCTTTAACTGCATTTTTAAGAGTAAAGTCGACATAAGCCGAATATAAACTTACATCACTTACTTTTACTGCCGATACTAGTGGCGCTGCATTAGTTGAAAAAGTTTGTTCTGCTGATTCTCCAGTATTTCCATCTTCGTCGGTCCATAAAACTTTATAATAATAAGTTGTTCCCGGATCCAATCCTGATAAATCAATTTCATGAGCCGTTAATTGATCAGAAGTTCCCACTTCATCACCATAATCACCAGAACTTTTTCCGTATTTTACAAATGAACTAGCTGTTCTATTGGTTGTCCATGTAACAGTCGCCGATTTAGTTTTTACCACCGCACTTGGACCATCTAATAAAGTTGGAGCTACCCGCCATTTTCCATCGGGAGTTAAAGATACTGTACTAGATGGTGCACTACATTCATTAGTTGAATCACAAGCTGTTACACAATAATAATATTTTGTTTGTTTTAAATTTGTATCCACAAATGATTCACTACTAGTTGAAGAGATATTAGTAAAGTCATCCATATCAGTACTACAATTAGCATCTGTCACCCCTGACCTGTAAACTTTATAATTGGCAATTCCTGAACCACTTACTTCCGGACTTTCCCAAGCCAAAGCCAACCTCCAATTATTAGTTTCTTTAACTGATACATCAGAAATATCAGTATTTAAAGGAATTCCAGGAGCTGAAGTTTTGGCTTCAAATTGAACCGAAGTAAAATTATTATAATCAATATTTCCTGCTTCATCTTTTGCTACCACATAAAAAGTGTTACTGTCTTTTCTGGTGGCATAAGGACCACTCGATAAATAAGTTTCAGCTAAACCAATTTTATTGACATTTGAAGATGAAGGCTCTTCATTAATTGAATAATAATATCTCAATCCAACTTGTTGACCATAAAACAAGTCTGGTGCTTGCCAAGAAAAGGCAAATTCATTAACTGAATTAATAGTTGGCCCTACTGCTAAATTTTTTGGTGCTCCAGGAGCTATTGAACTGTAATAAAAACTTGCCGTAGCATAATCAGTCGCATAGTTATTAGCTGTGTCTTTTACTCTCAAATAGAAAGTATTAGTTCCTGTTTGATAAGCTTGCACTCCACTAACACCAGTTATCCCTATTCCCTGAATACAACTCTCAGTTCCACCTATTCCTACTTTATAACAATAAGCCGATACTGATGAACCAACATCACTTCCTGAAGACCAAGTAAAATTAAAATTATTAGTGTTTGTATACCCTGGTGGATCAACTGAAATAGTTATTGGATTAACTGGCGGCGTATTATCTAATTTATAGACAAAAGTTGTTCCAACTTCACTACTTATATTATTGGCACTATCTTTAGTCTTCATTCGGAAAAAGTATGTTTGCCCGCTAGATAAGCCAACTCCACTAAAATTAGGTGCTGTTGTATAAGTTCCTAAAACTGCCGGATCAGCAGTTGATCCTAGATTAAAATAAGTATAATAACCCGCCACTCCTGAACCATTGTCTCCATCTGTACCTGTATTCCATTCAAAATAAGGAGTTGTACTATTATTCCAAACTCCCGAAGTTAAAGTTGTTCCTTTACTAATATTCTGATAAACACTTAATTCCGTCGGATTATTTGGCGGATCTAAATCTTGGTAATAACTAATTTGGTAATCATTAACTACACCAGTTTTTATTCCATCACTAGAGGACAAGTTTAATTTGATCATTAAATATCGACCAGGTATTGAATTTATTTTATAAATCCAATCATTTCCAATAATCTTTTTATCACTAACCAAAGCCCAATCACTCCATTCAACATTATCACTAGAAGTTTTTGTATAAACATTCAAATCGGTATTATTTGGCATTGATACACCAACTTTTAAATTAGCAAAACGATAAACCATATCTAGATCATAAACTGGACTAATATAACTACCATCTTCTTCATAAGCAGAATCACTTCCTTGACTTACATAACTGTATATTCCATTATTTGGTGTATTTACTGTTCCATTTCCTGGAATTATAAAAGCTCTATTTTCCCCATTACTAGCTCCCGCTGCTCCTCTATAAATATATGGTCCAAAAGTTCCATCTATTAATTGCCAACTGTTATCACTAATAGAATATTCATAACAAGTATTAGTATTATTTCCTCGACAAGCCATTAATTTGTTTCCACCTAAATCAACTAAAAATCCATCTGTTGTTACTGTCATCCCAGATGGTAAATCAGCTACTGCCACATCAGACCAAGTTGTTGTTCCAATATCAAATCTTAAAAAGCTGGTTGAAGCAGCTCCTCTTAAACTATAGATATAATCACCTTTAACTACTAAATCGCCACCAGCCCCAATTGCCAAAGGCACATTTGGAAGTTTTGACCACTTACTAGTTCCCACTCCTTGAGTATCAAATCTATAAAAACTTTGACCAATACCTCTAATCCAATAAATATATTTAGATCCATCAAAAGACATCGCTCCTCCATCAGCAGCGTCAGCCGGTGGTGGGTCATTAATTTCTTCACTCCAAACATCAGTCGCTATATCATAGACAAATAATTTTCTATAATTAGGATTAGTAATAGCATAAATTTTATTAGCCACACTATCATAAGTTAAATCTCCACCACTATAAAAACCTCCTGGAGCATCAGCCATTTTTGTTGCCACTCCAGTTTCAGGATTATATCTAACAAAGAGATTATCGTAATTACCTCTAGTCAAATAATAATAATCCCCATCTCCTTTAACTATATCTGCACCATAAGTAAAATTTCTACTGTCACTACCCCTAAAAAAACCACCAAACAATCCCATTGTCGGTACCGACCAAGCATTTTTACTTATGGAATATTTATAAATATTTGCACTTCCTCCTCCTATTGCCAAAAATATATTATCACCAACTTTTTTTAAAGCTGATCCTGCCCCTACCACATAAGGTACCTCTGCTAGTTCACTCCAGCTTTGGCTTTCAATGCTATATTTATAGAAGAAATTTCTTCCCCACCCCGGTGAATAATAAATAGCATTATTATCAGCATCAAACTCTATTTGCGATCCAGCTCCAGCCATTACTGGTAAATTTCCTAACTGACTCCACTTTTCACTACTAATATTATAAACCGAGAAACCAGTTTTACTTCCTCCTTGAATTGCATAAATTTCATGATTACCATCAAAAGCCAAGTCTGCTCCATCATAAACATTATTATTAAGTTGTTGTATCGGTGCTCCAAAATCAATATTATCTAAAACTTCCCAACTATCAGTCATAGTATCGTATCTCATAAAAGTATCATCTGTATTCCCTTTTAAAGCATAAATATATCTATCTCCATCAAAAACTAAAGATCCTCCATAATAAACTGGTTGTGGAGTATCTGCCGCCAATACATCAGACCAAGTCCCAGCTGCCAAATCATATCTCCAAAAACCATTAGTATTATTACCTCTCAAGGCATATAAATAACCACTTGGACCTTCAACTAAATCACTTCCATAATATACAGTTCCTGGTGCATTAGCCAAAGTTGATCCAATATTAGTTGTCAAGTCATATTGATAAAAAGAATTACTGTTTGTCCCTCTTAAGATATATAATTTGTTCCTAGTTGCTGAATAAGCAAAACCCGATCCATAACTAATAGTTCCCGACAATGGTCCTAGTCTATTTTGTTGCCAAAAACCAGCTTTCGATGCCAATTTAATCTGATTATCACTAATATTTACACTATCAGTTGTCCCCAATTCAAAATCTGTTGTCAAACTTTTACTTAATATTGTTGGTGGAGACACTCCATTATAAGTATAAATAAAAGCTGTCATTGCTTCACTTTTATTACCGGCTTCATCCACTGTTTTTAATCTCAAATAATAAGTTGTTTGATCCATTGGATCACTAACTAAATAATCAGCACTAGTTCTAAAAGACCCGTTAATATCGGGAACCGCGGTTGAATCAATTCCAAAGTAAACATAATAACCAGCCACTCCAGTATCTACATCAGTACTTCCACTCCAATTAAAATAAGGTGCTAAATAATTATAAGTACCACCACTAGACAATCCTATTCCTGACACCTGTTGAGATAAGCCTATTATATTATTTGGATTAGTTGGGTTTTCTAAATCACCAACATAATTTATTACTACCGAATTTAATGTTGGAGTTTGGCTCCCGTCAGAATTTAAGGTTATTCTCAATTGAATATATCTGTTTGGAGTTGAAGTTATACTAGTTCCTACTCCTGCTTTCCAAATTTCCCAGTTTATTCGATCATTACTAGTTCTTGTCTCCCAATTTATAGATGTCCCTGGCAAAGTACTCGATTCTATCCCTATTGGCGACCAACTTTTTACATAATTTAAATCAATTGTAGCGCTTGTCCATATTCCATTACTTGGATAATTGCTACTCCCTACACTATAACTAAAAAATCTAGTATTATTATTGCCCGCTTCAATATAAAAAGTTCCACTTCCATCACCCACAATCGAACCACCATTCCAAACTCCGATCTCTGTTAACCCATAACTTTGTATTGGTGGTAATAATCTCCAACTTTCATCATCAATAGAATATTCCCAAAAATCCGATTTTAAGTTACCTGCTAATACATAAATTTTATTATTATAATAACTAATATCTGTTCCGTAATAAGGTGAAAAAGGTAAAGTTCCCAACCTTGTCCAGATGTTATCAGCTATTGTATATTTATATAAATTAGCCATTCCATTCCCTGAAATATAGTAAATATTAGTCCCATCACTTGTCATTCTTGATCCATAACCCTGTTCAGCATTATCAGGTAAATCTGCTACTACTGCATCATCCCAAGTTTCTCCTACTCCAATCGTATACCTCATAAAAGTTCTATTATTTCCACCTCTTGTCGCATAAATATAATTCCCTGATCCTGGATAAGCCAAAGCTCCTCCAGCTCCAATCGTCAAAGCTGTCGGAGTACTCAACATAGTTGCCCAAGTACCACCAACTCCAACACTAGGATCATATCTATAAAAAGTATTAGCTCCACCACTTCCTCTGAAATAATATAGATAATTTCCTGCTTTAACTCCCCTATTATCATCAGCAAAAGTTGCCGGAGCATTTGCCATTGTTGCCCAAGTACCACCAACTGCTGTGTTGTATCTATAAAAAGAATTTGAGCTATTTCCCCTCCTAAAATAAACGTAATTATCCATATAAAGTAAATCAGCGCCAGTATTTGGGGTATTAGGTAAATCTGTTAATCCCAAGAAAGTATTATCTCTCGGATTATATTTCCAAAAGTCATAATAACCATTGCCTCTAAACACATAAACAAAACCAGTCGCAGTATCTCCCACTGCCACTGATCCTACATATTGAGTCAATTGTGGAATATTGGCAATTGTCTGCCAAGCTGTAGTCCCCACATTAAAACGATAAAAACTATTTGTGTTAGTATCTCTATTTACATAAATATAATCACCTAAAACTGTAGATTTATGATTACTTCCTACAGTCGCCGGGATATTTTGCATTGTGTACCATATCCCATTACTAATGTTATATCGATAAAAAGTTGTGTTAGAAGCTCCTCTCGGTGTATATAAGTAACCATCTTTATAGACTAAACTAGCTCCAGAGCCAATTGCTGCTGGTGGTGTATTTAAATCAGACCACTTGTCAGTAGTTGGATTATATTTCCAAAAATCAGAAGTTGAATTCCCCCTTAAAGCATAAATATAAGTTCCATCAGTTTCAATAGTTGATCCATTTGCCACTAAATCTGGCATATCTTCTCTCTCTTCCCATGTATTAGTCATTATTGAATAACGACTGAAATTTTTAGTATTACTTCCATATATTGCATAAACATAATCTCCTAACACGACCAAATCTGCCCCGTTATAAGCTAAATGTGGTGCATTCTCTAAAGTTACCCATCTATCTTCACTGGAAATATATTTAGTAAAATATCTATCTTGACCTGCTAATAAATAAACATCCGTTCCATCACTGGCAATAGCTGATTGATTAGTTAGTGTCACTTTTGGTGTTTTAAATACTCTCGGATTCCAATTTCCACTGGCTTTTAATTTTAAATCTCCCTCCTTACTTTGACTTTCAGTTCCTTCAAAAGTACCTGCATCAAAATCTAACCTTGATGTTATTGTTGTTTGAGCTGCAAAAATTATTTTAAATCGGCCATAAAAGACTCTGGCTGAAACTAAACTACTAATAAAAAAGATCAAAGCTAATAAAAAGATTTTCTTCCAGTTCATAGGTCTAAAATCTCCTTTATTGCTTTTTTTAACTCTTTTTGATCGACTAATTTTGTATTCAATTTCCATCTTAAACCTCGACCATTTTCTGCCCTTCCCCAAGCCAAAATTAGGCCTTCATTCCCTATTTTTTGTCTAGACAAAGATGAAAATATCCCTCCTAAATGCTTCCCTTCCAAACCAACTTCTTTTACTGATTCATTAGCTTCAATTATTCCATCCGTGCTAGACGCCAAAACCTCCAGCGCTTTAAGCTGGTTAAGACTCATCCTGTGTAATTTATAAAACCACTTATCCACGATTCAGTCTAACCCATCTATTACATCCATATCAAGTGGTAAATCTATTTAATCTAAATAATCTATTTAATCTAAATAATCTATTTAATCTATTACTTCTTTTTTATCTATTTCTTCTAATACATCTATTACATGCACTTCTCCATTCTCATCTGTTCTTCTAATCTCTATTCCTTTTTCTTTTAGACGATCTAATACTTCTTTGGTTGGATGCCCAAATTTATTTTTTACTCCCACACTTATTATTGCCAATTTTGGTTTTAATACTTCTAATAATTCTTCACTAGTCCCATCTTTCGAACCATGATGACTGACTTTTAAAACATCAACCTTATCGGTTAATATTTTTTGCCATACCAATCTCTTTTCAGTGTCAGCCGTTATGTCTCCACTAAAAAAAATTTTAGTTTTTTCATAACTTAAAACACCGGCTATTGAATTTTCATTATCATCTTTCAACCCAGAATTGACCACCTCAAATGTCATCCAATCAGTTCTAATTAAATCAAATTGATTCACATTTTTAGAGTAAATAACTTGTTCAACTTTATAATATTTCGACATATCTGTTAAACCACCATCATGATCATTATCTCCATGAGTAATCATTAACATCTCAATTTTTTTATCCCAAAATGGTAAATTATTTTCTAAACAATTCAACACTTTTTTATTATTTGGACCAGTATCAATTAACATTTGCCAATTTTTATAAGTTATCAAAGTCGCATCCCCTTGGCCCACATCACAAAAAATTACTTTCACTTTTTTTGATGGTAAAGTTATCCAAAACAACACCACCAACATTATTAATGACAAAAACAAAATAATTCTATGTTTCATTTTTTTTCTTCAACCACCAAGCTATTAATAATGAATACCAACCAATTAGAAACAACCAATTAAATTTAATCTCTATACTCGACCATTTAAAACTCGCCAACCAATCTACTATTAATAGTATATATTTCAATAACGGATAACTTATCCATAATACGATTTTACCCAAAATAGGCACCAATAAACCAAAAAAACTTCCTATCACCCCTAAAATAGTAATTATTTCGACTAAAAATAAAATTAAAGCATTAGTAATCGGTGCCACTATGCTTATTTTTCCAAAAAACAAAGCCAAAATTGGTAAAAGCCATAAATTTACCCAGAATGAATTCCATAAATCACTCCACCATTTTCGCGACTTGTTTAAATTAATTACTACTGCCCCAAATGCCACAAAACTTAAATAAAAACTGCCACTCAAAAATACCCGATAATCGGCCAAAACCATTATTAAAATAATCAACATTATGGCTCTAAATAGGTTAAATTTGCGACCAAGCAATTGTGCCCAATAAAAAATACTCATCAGTAAAAAAGCTCTGACCGCCGGTATTTCCCAACCTACCCAATTTATATAAACCAAAGTCACTCCAAATCCCAATATAATTGCTCTTTTCCTACCAATCCAGCTTGCAATTCTTTCTACTAAACCTCTAAACACTAAAACAATATTCGTTCCCGAAACCACCATAATATGAATTACCCCACTAAATTGAAAATTTAAGATAGTATTTTTGTCAAAATTATTTTTATCTCCAAAGACCATCCCCGCCATTAAGCTCGCTTCCCTCGGCGGCAAATTTTGAAAAATAACCTCAATAAAACTATCCTTATTTATAAACTTGTATATAAAAATAACTACTAAAAATATTCCCAACCAAATTAAATATTTATAATTGAATTTCATTTTTTATCTTTTCAAACATCTTATCTCCTATCCCTGGCACTAATTTAATTTCTTCCACACTTTTAAATCCCCCATTTTCAGTTCGATAATCAATAATTCTTTGAGCAATCGCCGGACCCACTCCATCCAACTTATCCAACTCCTCCAAACTCGCCGAATTAAGTCTGACTACAATAGCATCCCGCACCAGCGGGGTGCTATTAATAACAACATTTTCCCCAACTTTAGGTATATAAATCTTTTGTCCGTCGTAAACTTTTTCCGCTCGATTTAAATTTTTATCCACCCAATTCCTATCTGCCTTTAAGCTTAGTCCCCCGGCCATTATTAATACATCATCAATTCTTGATCCATTTTTTAGTTTATAAACACCAGCTTTCATCACTTCTCCTGATATATCAATAACTACTTCAATATCAACTTGTATATCACTTTTACCTGTTGGACTAATATTTTTTGTCTCTATTTTTACTTCTTCTTTCGTCATAAACTGATCTTTAAAATTCATTCCAATACCTAAAATTACCAGCAAAAAACCTATCACTAATAATCCGTCAACTATTTTTAGTTTTTGTATTTTTTCCAACAATCTCATTGATAAATATTATCATTTTTAACCAAAAACTTGATAGTCAACCTCAAATGGTCAATACTATATTAATGCCTCAGATTATTAGTATAATTTTATTCTTTATAGTTTCTCTTTTATCTTTCCTTTTTTCTATCTCTAGTTTGACTTATTTTACTCCCCAATTAATCGCTATCATTTCTATTGCCATTTTAATTTTATATTTTACCAAAAAGACTTTTTCTATCCATTTAACCGCCTTTTTAATTAATATCATTGTTTTTGCCACTGGCAGTCTTAATTCACCCTTTTTCTTTCTTATTTACTTCCTTTTATTTTTTATTGCTTTTCAAAACCCGGCCACCACTACTCTTTCCTATTCTCTTTTTCTAGTTCTAATCCTATCACAATCACTCAATTCTTTCGTTTCTGTCATTTCTCTTTCTTCTCTTTTATTAATCACCCCCTTAGCTTGGTTTATTGGTCGCCAATTCTTAGCCAAAATTAAAGATGATAAAATTATTGCCGCCGATGAAACTGATGTTCTGCTTTGGCATTCACTTAAACTTAAAACTGGTCTCTGTCAAATTATCGACACCAGTTCCGAAATTGTATCTACCCCTTTATCGGCAACCCAAAAAGAAAAAATTAATAAAATTAAATCATCAGCCAAATCCCTTCTAAATTCTTCTGAACAATTAATTACCCAAATTGATCAAGAATCTGATGAAACTTAAAATCTTTTTTATTGCCTTTTTATTCTTATCTGAAATCTGTCATCTGAGATCTGAAATCTGTCTTAGTCAAACCTTTGATTCCAATAATTTTCATATTGAATTTGGCAATTTTAATATGACTGGTGGTAAAAAAACTTCTAGCACTTATACTTTAACCGACTCTGTCGGTCAAAATGCCCCTGGTCAATACGATGGCGCTGGTTATATTGTCAAAGCTGGTTTTCAATATATTTACGACAATGCTATTCCTTTATCTTTTCAAATTAGTAATCTTGATCTAAATTTTGGCAATTTGATTCCTAATATTGGTTCTACTGTTACCAACACATTAACTGTTAGCACCCCTACTGCTCATGGTTACGATATTCTTACCTTTGCTAATCACCCTCTAAAAACTATTGGCGGTGGCATTACTATTTCCGATACTAAATGTGATTCTAGTACCTGTTCGGAATCAACATCCGATGTTTGGACCAGTAGTAATACCTATGGTTTTGGTTTTAATGCTTCTGGTGACGGTACTTCCACTTTTTTTACTAATTCTACTTATTTCCGTCAATTTGCTGATAATTCGGCTGGCGAAACTGCCAAAATAATTATGTCTGAAAATACCCCAGTTGAAGATCACCTTGCCAATATTACTTATAAAGTTAATATTTCTCCAAATCAAAGTGCTGGCACTTATCAAAATTCTATAAATTTTATTATGGTCCCTAAATATTAATATGATTTATAAAATAATTAAAAAGTCGAAGTTGCAATTTTTTGTAATATCGAACGTGCGACGCACATTCGCCGATTATAAAAAATTTGTAACGAGAGTTTTTAATAAGATTTATGACAACATTTAATTTATCTTTATCACCAGCTCAATCAGAATACGTTTTAAAACCCGGCGTTAATCTTGTCCAAGCCTACGACGTCACCAATAATTCCGATTCTGAAATTATTCTTAACACTGAAATTTTACCTTGGATTCCTAGTGGCACCGACGGCTCGGTTAATTATAATCAAGCCATCAGTAATCCTAATATTGAATTTTCCCTTGCCAACTCTGATATTAAACTCGGTCAACCTTTTGTTTTAGCTGCCAACTCCAAACAACAACTAGTTTTAAAAATAAAAACCAATTCTAATATTAGTCTAGCCGACAATTATTACACTTTTTTTATTTTTCAAAATCAAAATACTATTCAATCAAATGATAATTTTACTGCCGCCACCGGCAAAATTGGTTCCCATCTTTTGTTGACAGTTTCCAATATCGAAAACCCCAAAGTTGAATCAGCTATTCAAAATTTTTCCATTTCTCCAAAAATAAAAGACATCTTTTTTAACCCCATCACTTTTAATGGCCAAATAAAAAATAATTCCGATTTCTTTTTCAAAACTAATGGCAAAATTACCATCACTAAAAACGATAAAGTTATTAAAGAATTTGAGCTAAGTCCAGATAATGTTTTAAACCACCACAGTCGCAATATTAGTTGTTTAAATGAAAGTTCCTGTTCTATCAATCCCCCTCTTTGGCCGGGCCACTACAAAGTCTCTGTCATTTTAAATTCCGATCTGAATTCTCAACCATATAACACTTCCTTCTATGTTTTACCTATTTCACCTCTTTTATTTATCTTATTAGTCACCTTGATTATTTTTGGAATCAAAAAGTTTAAATTAAAATCCTGGTTTACCAAGTAGCTTAAACATATTTTTCTTATACACTTCCACTCCCGGTTGATTAAATGGATTTACTCCCAATAAATATCCACTCATAGCACAAGCTTTTTCCCAAAAATAAAGCAAATATCCTAAATTAAAAGCATCTAATTTAGGTAATCTAATAATTAGATTTAATACTCCACCCTCAGTATGGGCTAAAATCGTTCCTTCCATTGCCTTCTTATTTACTTCATCAAGAGTTTTGCCTACCAAAAAATTTAAACCATCTGAATTTTGTTCTTCTTCTTTTATTACTAATTTTTCTTCATCTTCTTCTATTGATAAAACTGTTTCAAATAAAATTCGATTTCCATCTTGAATAAATTGTCCCATCGAGTGTAAATCAGTCGTAAAATCTACCGCTGCTGGAAAAATTCCTTTTTTATCTTTACCTTCGCTTTCCCCAAATAGCTGTTTCCACCATTCACTTATAAAGTGTAAACATGGTTCATAATTTGCCAAAATTTCAATTTCTCTTCCCTGTTTATATAAAATATTTCGATAAACTGCATATTTATAGCAATCATTTTCCAATAAATCTTCATTATTAAAATTTTGTCTCGCTGCTTGGGCACCGCACATTAAATCATCAATATTAATTCCCGCCACTGCAATTGGTAATAAACCTACTGCTGTTAAAACTGAATATCTCCCTCCAATATCATCTGGAACCACAAAAGTTTCATAGTCTTTTTTGATTGATAATTCTTTTAAAACCCCTCTTTCTCTATCAGTCGTGGCATAAATTCTTTTATTGGCTTCCTCACCATATTTCACTTCCATCCACTCCCTTAAAATTCTAAAAGCCAAAGCTGGTTCAGTAGTCGTTCCTGATTTTGAAATTACATTTAAAGAAACATTTTTACCTTCAATTTTTTGAAGTAAATCACTTATATGTCGAGAACTTAAATCATTTCCAGCAAAATAAATTTCCATTTTTGAATCACCTTTTAATGCCTCAATAACTGCTTTAGATCCTAAATATGATCCCCCAATTCCAATTACTATTAAGATATCTGAATCATTTCTAATTTTTTCTGCCGCCAATTTTATTCTTGAGAATTCTTCTTTGTCATAATTAATCGGCAAATCTACCCATCCTAAAAAATCACTTCCTTCTCCGCTTTTCTCATGAATTTTCTTATGCGCCTCTTTTACTTTTTCTTGCCATTCCAAAACTTCTTCATCTTTAATAAAACTTTTTATTTTACTATCGTCTAAAATTTTAGTCATGAGACATTTTATCAAAATTACATTCCCAAATAAGTCAGCAATTTAAACATCAAGAAAGCTGGCCAAAAAATCGATTTTCCAATGCCAATCATTACTGCTCCAAAATTTGGTGCATTTTGCAAAAAATAAAACAAAGCTCCAACTACACTCAATCCATAAATAGCGCTATTAGACCAACCAGTTTTACCACAATTACAACCACAATCACATTTTTTAGAATCTATCTTTTCACAGCATTCTGTTTTTTTATTTTTTATTTTCATAACCTAATTATAATACATTTTATTTATTCTAGTGATAAAATAGACCCAAACCCAAATTTTCAATTCAAGCTTTGAAAAAATTTTGGTGCTTTCGCACTTTTATATAAAAAATCTAAATCAAGAAAGGAATCAAATTCTATGAAAACCTTTATTACTGGTGTTTTGTGGGAATCAGCCAAACCTAAATCTCCTATCAATGTACCAAGAAAATTTTCTTACCATTTAACCCGCGAACATGCAGCTACTTTTATAGCTGAACATTCATCTGGAGATTTCATTCCTCTAGAAGGATATTTTCCTTGTATGCCCGAAGATCCCGAGTATATAATAATCGCAGACTCAAAAAACGGCGTCTGGGAAGATGAATTAATAAAAAAATTAAACGAATCATAACCCTTTCTTTTTTTATATTCACGCCGGCAGGTTTTTGTATAACAACAAACATCTGCCGGCTATTTTTTTCTAAACTAAAATTTATTCTTCTCTCACATCCACCACCCCGCCAATATATTTTGTCCAAAAAATCATTTCATTTTTAAAATAAATTTTTTCCTCCCCATTAAATTCTTCCACTTCCCCACTCCAATCATTATTATATTTCCACTCTTCTTCAACAAATTCCCTAGGACCTCGATAAGGGTAATCGGAGGGCATTTGCAAAAGTGATTTCATTAAAAAACCATAAACATCTTTAAAACCCTCAACTTTTTTATCGACCAATCCATAATAAACCATTGACCACACCACTTTGTCTTGAAAAAATATTTTTGTCATTCCTGCATACGGCTCCCCACCCACATAATTGTCAACCATTTTCCAATCTCCGTTTTGATATTTAATCGTCGTCGACCCATCTTCTTGTTTTTCTCTTGTTTTTTGTTCCCCACTTCCATATCCCTTCCCATTCGCTTCTAAAATGAATTCTTTTAAATCTTGTATATTCATAAGACAATTATAAACCTAGATTTTTTGGATTATCTCTAATATATTTTTTAATCATCAAATACTCTTTTTCATTACGAATAACTCTTTCATAATAATTGCGTTGCCATAATTGAATTTTTGGCGTCTCATTTAATTTATTAATTCGTTTTGTTGATTCTGTTTTAAAAATTCCAACAATCCACCCTAATGTAGGGGCGAGGCGTGACTCGCCCTTATTATTATTTTTTAATATCAAATTTTCATTATTTTCCAATTTATTTTGATTTTTATTTAAGTCATTTTTAATTACCAAAATAAAATGTATATGGTCTGGCATAATAATAAATTCATCCAAAATTACATTATGATGAATTGATAATGATTTCCAAATTTCATCAATAATTTCCCCATTTTGATTTAATTTCATTTCGAATAAATTACTATTCAGATCGTTTGCAAATATATTATTTTTATTAATTAAGGGCGAGTCACGCCTCGCCCCTACAATTTCACCAAAAACATTACCTCTATTTTTGGCACATATGGTTACAAAATAAAACCAATTTTGTGAATAATTATATCCCTTTAATCTAATCGATCTTCTGTGATAATACATACAATTATATTATCATGTGTATGGGCGACTCTTGTGGTCGCCCTATTTAAAAAGCCCCCTTTCGGGGGCTTTTTTAATCTCAAAGAAATATTATTTCTTCATTTCTTCAACCACCGCTTGTGCTGCCGCCAATCTAGCAATTGGTACTCGGTAAGGCGAGCAAGACACATAATTTAGTCCAATTCTATGACAGAATTTAACTGTATCTGGATCTCCACCCTGTTCTCCACAGATACCAATATTAAGATCTTTATTACCATCTCGACCAAGTTTCACTGCCATTTCCATTAGTCTACCAACACCTTTTTGGTCAACACTTTTAAACGGATCTTCAACTAAGATTTTTTCTCTCATATAATCTTTAATGAATTTTCCCGCATCATCACGAGAGAACCCATAGGTCATTTGAGTCAAATCATTAGTTCCAAAAGAGAAGAAATCAGCTTCAGTCCCAATTTCATCAGCAGTTACTGCTGCTCTTGGAATTTCAATCATGGTTCCAATTTCATATTTCAAAGTAACACCATAAGATTTCATGGTTTCTTCGATAACTGGAATCAATTTAGCTTTAAGCCATTTTAATTCTTCTACATCAGCAATTAATGGGATCATAATTTCTGGAACAATCTCAGCATTTTTCTCTTTCTTCAATTCACAAGCGGCACTCATAATAGCTTTCACTTGCATTTGATTAATTTCTGGGAAAGTAACACCAAGTCGACAACCACGATGACCCATCATTGGATTAGCTTCATGTAGAGATATTACTTTTTCTTTCAATTTTTCAAAAGAAATTCCCATTTCTTTTGCTAAAGCCTCAATATCTTTGTCTTCATGAGGTACAAATTCGTGTAAAGGTGGATCAAGTAAACGAATTTTGACTGGTAAACCTTCCATAATTTCAAATATCTGTTTGAAATCATTTTTTTGCATGGGGAAGATTTTTTCCAAAGCGGTTTCTCTCTGTTCAAGAGTATCTGAAATAATCACTTGTCGAATAGCAAAGATTTTATCTTCTTCAAAGAACATATGTTCAGTTCGACAAAGACCAATACCTTGAGCTCCAAATTCTCGAGCTGTTTTAGCATCTTTTGGAGTATCAGCATTAGTTCTGACTCCCAATTTTCGAGTTTTATCTGCCCATTTCATCAATTGAGCAAAATCATCATTTAATTGAGCTTCCATAGTTGGTACTTTACCTAAGAAGACTTCACCAGCACTTCCATCCAAAGTAATTAAATCACCTTCCTTGACTTCAATATCACCTACTTTGAATATTTTAGAACTTTCCATTACAGTTAAAGCTTCACAACCAGCCACACAACATCGGCCCATACCTCGAGCCACCACAGCTGCATGAGAAGTCATTCCGCCTCGAGCCGTTAAAATACCAGCCGCTACGTTCATTCCGGCAATATCTTCAGGAGAAGTTTCGGCTCTAACTAAAATTACTTTTTTACCATTCTCCACCCATTCAACTGCAGTTTCAGCGTTAAAAACAACTTGTCCAGAAGCTGCACCTGGAGATGCTGGTAAACCTTTAGTGATTAATTGGAATTTAGATTTTTCCTTTGGATCCAAAGTTGGATGAAGCAATTGATCAAGTTTGTCAGCTTCAACTCTCACTAATGCTGTTTTTTCATCAATCAATCCCTCACTAACTAAATCAACTGCTACTTTGACCATAGCTGGAGCGGTTCTTTTAGCATTTCTGGTTTGAAGAACAAACAATTTACCATTTTCAATGGTAAATTCCACATCCTGCATATCTTTATAATGTTTTTCTAATTTATCAAAAATAGCAATTAATTCTTTATAAACAGTTTCATTATCTTCTTTTAGAGAATCGAGCTTTTTTGGAGTTCTAATTCCTGCCACTACGTCCTCACCTTGGGCATTCATTAGATATTCTCCATAGGCTACATTTTCTCCAGTTGAAGGATTACGAGTAAAAGCTACTCCAGTTCCGCAATCATCACCCATATTACCAAACACCATTGATTGGATGTTTACTGCAGTTCCAAAGATTTTTTTCTCATCAATTTTGTTTAATTGACGATAAATAATTGCTCTTGGATTATTCCAAGAACCAAAAACAGCATCAATTGCTCCCCAAAGTTGAACATTGGCATCACTTGGAAAATCGTGTCCTTTTTCAATTTTATAAATTTCTTTATAGCCTCTAACCACCTTTTGCCAATCTTCAGCTGTCATGGCTGTATCTTCCTTAATTCCTCTTTCTGCCTTGACAGTATTAATCACATGTTCCAATTTTTCATGTTCCATATTTTCTACTACATTGCAGTACATTTGAATAAAACGTCGGTAAGAATCCCAAACAAATCGGGCATTGCCAGTTTTCTCAACCATTCCTTCGACTACTTTTTCATTTAAACCTAAATTTAAAATAGTATCCATCATTCCTGGCATTGAAGCCGCTGCTCCAGATCTAACTGAAACCAATAATGGATTTTTATCATCACCAAATTTTTTACCAGTGCTTTCTTCTAAACGAGCAATTTCTTTTTCTACATCCCCTTTCAATTCAGTTGGATATTTTTTGCCATTACTATAATAGTATTGACATACCTCTGTTGAAATAGTAAAACCTGCCGGTACTGGAATTCCCAAATTGGTCATTTCTGCCAAATTAGCACCTTTACCGCCAAGAATATATTTCATATCCTTGTCGCCTTCAGCTTTTCCATTACCGAAAAAATAGACGTATTTTTTTGTATTAGTCATTTTTCTCCTAAACTTTTAATGCTCTTGTATTATACCGACATTTTTTTTAAATCAAATTACCAATTTTATAAATTAACTTCTTGACAACTATATTTAAAAAATCTATCTTTATTTATCACTAAATTACACAAATAAAATGAAAAAAGCTTTATTTCGAGTTGTAACATTTCTTTTTCTGGCATTGCCTGTCTATTTAACTTTTTTCGCTAATGGTAGTCAAATTAAATCAGCCCCTGTCAATAGTCTAAAAGACCAACTTTCTACAGCTCAATTGTCTTTTTTTGGTCGTCTAAGTAGTGCTAATGGATCTACTATTAAAATAAATACTATCGGTAGTTCAGCTCCTTCAATCATTACCGCCAATCTTGCTACTGGTGATACTATCGTTATTGCTAACGCTGGTGTTACCACTGTTAGCACTTACATTGTTAGAAATATTGGTGATACCGCCTCCATAGAACTTTCTACCGCTATTGGTACTACTACTCCTAACGCTTATGTTATTGCCACCCGTTCTGCTGTTCACACTGTTTCTTTCGTTCCCCAAAGTTCTACTGGTGTTGGTGAAACTTGGCAATTTTTAATTAAAGCTACCAATCTCCCTGGTGAACTACCAGCAGATGGTATTCCAGATCAAGGCGGATTTGATTTAGGTAAAGATGTTGGTTCTACCACCACTGGACCGGGAACTGCTTTAAAAGTAGCTGATATTACTTGTCCTCTTAGTGGTACTGCCAGTGTTGGAACCACTGTTTTCATTTCCTCTGGAGTTAATATTGGTTCTACTGGAACCTATCACGTCATTCAGTGTAGTGGTAATGCTTCCACTGTCGGTGTTGGTATTAGTATGGTCATTGGTCGAGATACTTACAGCAAATTAATCAATCCAGCTCCAGGCATTAACCATGTCCCTGGACAAGCTACTGGTACAGTTGATGCATATAATTATGCCATCAGACAAATTGATACTTTTGGTAATGTTATTGATACTACTTTCGGAAAATTAGCTGTCACCGAAAGTGTTAGAGTTACCGCTATTGTCGATCCAACCATTACTTTCACTATTGGATCTTCAAATACTACCTCAATCGGAACCAGCCGTTGCGGACTCCCAATTAGTAATGGAGCTCCAGAGACAACAGCTACTTCTGTAAATTTTGGACCATTAGTTTTGGGCACTTACAACAACCTTGCTCAAAGCATTTCTTGTACAACTAATTCAGCTAATGGTTATGTAATTCAAGCTTTCGAAAATCAAGTTATGACCACCATTGGAACCACTGGTGCTGGTGGTGTTGGTCTTACTATTCCTAATACTACTTGTGAAGGGACTGGTTGTACTCCCACAGCCCAAAGAGCCTGGACTGCTTATACTAATTCTGGTTTTGGTTACTCTCTCGAAGTTGGTGTTACTACAGGAACTACTGCTTCAATTGGTATTACTACTGTTGGTCACTATAAACCATTCGGAATTGGTTTTGCTAATGCTCAACCAATCTTAAGCCGCACCAATACTCCAACTGGTACTGATTCTATTTATGTTTGTTATCGAGCGGTTGCTTCTACCACTCAACAAGCTGGCACTTATGAAAATCAAATTAGTTATATTGCTACTGCCACTTTCTAAAAATGAAAAAATATATAAAAATAACAACCCTACTTCTTCTATTAGCCACCAACTATTCTCTTATAACTGCCCCTATCCACGCTCAAACTACTGAAGGATTATCAGCTATCCCTCCTCGTCTTGAAGTTACTGTTAAACCAGATGGTGTTGTTAGTCAAACTATTAAAGTTCGAAACGAATCTAGTAAAGAAAAAAATATAACTATAACCGTTGAAGATTTTGTAGTTAATGATGATATTGGTACTCCCACTGTTATTACTTCCTCTAAAGAGGATAACCGCTGGGCTGCTAGTTCTTGGATCCAAGTATCTCCTTCATCTGTCAAACTAAAAGGTGGCGAAACTAAAACTTTAATTTTAACAGTTATGCCTCCAGCTAATGCTCTCCCTGGTGGTCACTATGCTATGGTTCTTCATAGTCCAGATAATCAAGTTTCTATTATTGATTCCACTGGTTCTTCTATTCAAACCAAAGTTGGTACTCTAGTTTACATCACAATTCCTGGAAATATCCGTCAAAATGCTACCGTAAAAGACTTTACTGCTCCTAAATTCTCTGAATTTGGACCAATTGACTTTAAAACTGTTATCCAAAATTTATCTGATATTCACATCAAAGCAGCTGGTAATATCACTGTTACCAATATGTTTGGTTTAAGAACCGATCAAATTGCTTTCAATGCCGAAGGTGTCAATATTTTCCCAGGAAAAGTCAGAGAATTTCAAAATCAATTAAGCAAAAAATGGCTTTTTGGTCGTTATAAAGCTGAATTAAATGCTGCTTATGGGACTGCTGGTGGAGTTGCTACTGCTGTACTTTTCTTCTGGGTTATTCCTTGGAGATTACTCATTTTAGTCACTACCGCCATAATTATCATTGTCGTTATTATTCTGGCTCTTAAGAAAAAGACTGGTAGTAAAAAAGAGACTTCTGAAAAAGTTGACGAACTTGAAAAAGAATTAGAAACCTTAAAGAAAAAATATAAGGATCAATAATGTTCCGTGTTTTTTTGCTACTTTTCTTATTATTAGCCTCTCCTAGTTTGGCTTTAGAAAAATCTGGTGATGTTTCCATTTCTGCTTCTATTGGTGAGAATGAAGTTACTATTTTTGGTTACACCTCACCCACCTCTCGAGTTGAGTTAACTGGTGTTGGTATTTACGCACTTACTTTCAGTCAAGATAATGGCTATTTTGAGTTTAATAAACATGTTCTCCCAAAAAATTCTTCGGAACTATGTCTTCAATCAAAAGATAACTACGATCGAAATAGTACTTTAGTTTGTGTCCCTCCACCTCCAACCACCAATTATCATACTAACATCGGTCCAATTATTCTTCCTCCCACTATTTCTCTAGAACAAGACAAAATAAATCCCAATTCTACTGTTATCACCTCTGGTCAGAGTATTCCCAATTCTCCTATTAATATCTTCTTTTATAAAGTCGATGATACTGCCAAATCATTTCCCAAGGCTGCTTTAGCCTATTCCTTACCTCCATTAAAGGCTTCTACTGATAAAAATGGTAATTATAGTCTTAATTTACCAACTGCTTATTCCAGTAATTATCGCCTTTACACTTCAGTCGAATATGACGGTAGTAATTCTCCAAAATCTAATTCTCTACTTTATTTAATGCCTTCCTTGTTTTGGATTTTTCTTCAACAACATACTTATCTGATGGTTTTACTCCCTATCTTTATTTTTACTCTTATTTTATTTTTTATCTTCCTATTCTTTAACTCCAATTTTTATCGTCGAGTTTCTCAATTAAAATTTCTTCCAGCTCTACGCACTTCTTATCCTGCTATCAAAACCCAAAACTTTCCCCATGTGTATCCAGATGTCCTCCATCGCACCCTTAAAATCGCCAAATAATTTTAAATTGGCGAAGATAATATTTTTCCGCGCGCAATCATCCGAGGTGTAATGCCGAAGGGCGTGAGCACGGCAAAAATGTTATCGAGCCAAGAATTTAACGAGAATTTATATAAAATGCTAATATTAATTAGTGAACAAAAAATATTTATTTATCATTCTATTTTTATCAATTGCATTAATTGCCTCTGTCTTTCTAGTTCTCAGAACCACCATCTTCGTTAAAAAAGCCTCAACTGGAAATCAATCTTCAGTTGTACTAGAAAACTCTTATCTTTTTGCTTCTCCTCTTCAAGCCAAAGCCGACAATAAAGAAAAAATTCGTCTAACTGTTTTTATTCTTGATGGTCGCGGTCTTGGAGTTTCTAATCAAACCATTAGTCTCTCTACTTCTTCTAAAATCAGTATTACTAAGATTCAAAACATCACTGACGATTCAGGTAAGGCAGTTTTTGATTTATCTTCCAATATTCCTGGCCAGTTTAGTGTTGCCGCCAAGACTAAAAATGGCACTATCCCTCAACAAGTCAAAGTGGTGTTTTACTAGATTTAATCCTCTCTGTTTCACTTCGTTCAACATCTCCCCTTAACAAAGGGAGAAATTAAAAGATAATACTTCCTCCCTTGATAAGGGAGGATACCCCGATAAATATCGGGGAGGAAGGATTTAAATAAATTTTAATTTGATTTTAATAATTTTAAGCTGTTCTTGTTAAACTAACTTAGTGTCCAAATTTTCTTATAAATCTCTATTAATTATTTTCTCTCTTCTTTTAATTGGTGTTGTA